>ENA-USUG01001843-USUG01001843.1-human-gut-metagenome-genome-assembly--contig:-NODE-1843-length-34160-cov-238.094945_pt1 | contig 34160 bp, 38 predicted proteins | sample MGYA00250059_ERZ773394 | MGnify/ENA primary metagenome ERZ773394 (study PRJEB29103, sample SAMN06111957) | human gut metagenome | biome: human gut; feature: ankylosing spondylitis patient; material... | reverse complement strand
ACCGTCTTTCAACCTTTGGCCGAAAGTATTCAATTGAAAGAAGACTCTTTGGCACATCTGAAGGCATGGGAATTGATGAGATGATTGGTGATGATGATGTAACGGTCCTTGAAAGTAAAGGACTTGAAAATACATTCAAAAATTTCATTTTTGGTGCAATCACATCTGGATTCTATAAGTTTGCACTCGCACATGATAAGGGTTATCTTTCAGAAGACCAGTATGAAACAGTTCTTGTAATAGAAGAAGCAAATGAAGTACTTACAGGAAGTGATAATGCAGGTTCGGGTGCCAGCGGTGGCGGTGGACAGTCGTCAGGACTATCTGGTCAGTCCGAATTTGAACAGATAGTAGATCAGGCTGCGGGGTATGGACTGTTTATTATAGCCATAACACAGAAAATATCTATGATGCCAAGTTCGCTTATTGCCAATGCCGGTATTAAATTCATTGGAAGACTTGGTGCTAATCAGGATATCCAGACAGCGGCTATTGCGATAGGAAAAGAACCACGATACGAAGATAGAGATGTTGTAAAATGGTTTCCAAGAGCACCTATCGGTTGGTTTGTCTGCCAGACATCAAGAGGTTTTGATTATAAAATGGCAGAGCCTATATTGGTGGCAGTAGATAAGCTGAACATTCCAACTCCGACAAATGAAGATTTGGAAGAAATTTTGCTAGAAAAGCATCTTGCAAAGCTGGGATTTTCTGGAAACAGCAGGATTTAAACAATTCACATACTTAAACAAATATTAATATATTTAAAAGAGACTTGAGAAAAGTCTCTTTTTTTTGAAATTTTTTAAAGAATTGAAACGTATTTATTGCATAAATAATATGGATAAGCAAATTGCTTAAAAGAGTTTGGAAAATTCATAAGAAAGGGGTCTTAGCTGTGATTGTAAAACTAAAACAAATGGCAGAAGATGGTGAATACAATTTTAAAGATATAGATATCTCGTCAGATGATATACGCCTGTCCAAAAGGTGTGTGGCAGAGTTTTTAGAAACGCTGAAAACAAAGACAAAGAATTTAAAACAGCCACAGTTATATTATGTAACACTTTTAACTTTGCGGATAATGTCTGAACAGTTACTTAATGAAATAGGTACGGACAGACTTGAAGAATTATTTTCCCCAAAGCAGTAAATTAATGAAAAATAAATTTAAAATGAAAGGAACAAAATATGTCGAAGAATAAGAAAATTTTAATGGTACTTATTATTGCGCTTGTACTTTCTGTACTTGCAGGAGTAGGGGTGTTCACACTCATCAATTCACAGAAGACAACTATTTACAGCTTTAATGGAGATTTTAAAGCAGGAACAAAGATAACAGATTCAATGTTTACACCTATTCAGGTTGATAAAAAGGTGGTAGAAACAAACAGAAATAGTGATATTTCAAATTATTATATAACTGCCAGCTCATTTAATAAGATTATAAGTGACGGTGATTATTTAAGATCTAATGTCTCTGCCAATGAGATTCTTTCAAAAGCAATGCTTGTAACTAACTCAGGCAATGAGATTGAAGCCTCAATGCAGAATGATAAGGTAGCACTTACATTAAGCGTTGACAGTATAACAGGAGTAACAAGTGATATAAGAGCAGGTTCATATGTAAATATCTACTGTGGAGAAAAGAACAGTACTGACCCTAAGACAGAAGTCTTTGAAAAAATGAAGATTCTTGAAGTGCAACAGGAAGCTAATGAAACAAATACACTTAAATCTATAACTGTTGAGTGTACAAATGAACAAAGCCAGAAGTTAGTATCATTCGCACAGAACGGATATATTTACATGGGACTTATTAATGTTACTGGCTATCAGTCATCAGTTCCTGCGTCAACATCAATAACACCTGCGGCAAAGTAATTAATTTTTAAGGGAGAGAATAGAACTATGCGTAACATTTTATTAATTGATAAAAGAAGTACATTTATATCAGATATTCAGACGCATATGATGATTGAAAACCATACTTTTACCATATGTTCTGGGATATCTGATGTATCTAATCTGATGCTGACAATACAGAATTTTAATCCGTCAGAAATTTATCTGTCTGAAAATATGATAGATTCACAGCCAGATTGGAATTTTTCTAATATTGCAGTTAAGACATATGCATTATCGGATGAAGGAGAAAAATATCTTCAGTCTTACGGTTATCCATATGCAGGTAAAATCAGTTCTACGTTAGAGCTGATAGATGTTATGGAAAGAAATATTATTGTAAATGCAGATGAAAAACTGTCTATGAATAATAACAACGGAACGGGGGAGTATGTAGGAATGGATAATAACAACCAGATGAATGAACAGGATAATACTGCACAGCAGATGAATCAGGTGCCGAACATGCCTAATATGGGTATGATAGGAATGCCTGGAATGAGTCCGGCTAGTAGTGTAAATGGCATGGGAAACCAGATGAGTCCAGAAATGATGCAGATGATGATGCAGATGATGATGCAGATGAATCAGCAGCCACAAATGCCACAGATGTCGCAGGCAACGCAGCCTGTATCAACTTCAATGCCACAGACAATACCACAGATGTCGCAGGCAACGCAGCCTGTACCAACTTCAATGCCACAGATGTCACAACCTGTACCGCAGATTAATCCTGTACCGCAGATTAATCCTGTACAGCAAATAAGTACAATCCAGATGACACAGGAACAGCAGATGGCACAGCAAAGTGTTATAAATGATATCCACAGAGGAGATAAAAATACAAAGGTTATTACTTTCTTTTCTTCTAAAGGTGGAGCAGGAACAACAAGTATTGCTGAGTCGGTTGCACTCCAGTTGTCAAAGCAGCCTGGTACAAGAGGAAATTTAAAGGTATGCCTTGTAGATTTTGATATTGATTTTGGAGATGTTCTTACGGATTTATCACTAGATATGTCAAATGAAAAGAAGAATATAACTGCTTGGGCTGATAATATCCGCAGACAGGTAGAAACAGTTGTCGCATCAGATAATAGTGGAAGAGATATTAACGACATTATCAATGAAGCAGCAAGAAGCATCAAGTTTTCTAATGATGAAATCATTGATTTTATGCAGCAATATAATGACACGAGCTTATATGTTTTACCTGCACCTATTACACACAAGGATTCAATGAAGTTTGAGGGCTATGAATTTCTTACAATACTTAGCAATTTAAAGGATTCCAAGGAATTTGATTATGTAATTGTTGATACTAAATCGGATAGCCGGGATGCAACTTATTGTGCATTAGAGTTAGCTGATACGGTTTATATGGTATTTACACAGGAAATATCGTGTATTAACAGTAATGACAGCTTTTATTCGGCACTTAAGGATGTAAGCTTTGATGTATCAAAGTTTATGTATGTAATTAACAGGGTAAGAAACCAGTCTGAAACGGGACTTGGCACAACGGAGATAGAAAGTACAATTCCTTATAAATGTGCCGGTCATATGCATGAGGCTTCAGAAATGACTAAAGCACATAATAAGGCAGTTCCTCTTGTATTTACAGCTAATAATACTTTTACAAAGGATATTGATATGTTTATATCCGGAATTACAGGTACTCCGGTTGTAGAAAACAAAAAGCGTGGATTATTTAAGAGGTAACGAATATGCAGAATAATATGTTTGGAAGTAGGAATTCAATGCTTCAGCACAGGCTTAATTCTGTAACAGAAAAAAAACAGGAAGTAATTCAGAATGTAACGACACAGTATATAAGTGCAACTAATGAAGAACAGGCTTATATTGATCAGATTGTAAAAAATGTAGGTGAAAAATTTGCTACAGAGCTTGCTAATTTTGGTGAAACAGAGGAAGTAAAAAGGCAGATTAATGATTATATAAGGGAGCAGGCAGAACTGCTTCCTCCAACCGTTAATTTTGAAACCAGGCAGCGAATTATTAAGCTTGCTATAGATACAACTGGGCTTGGACCGCTAGAACCATTATTAAAAGATCCGGAGATAACGGAAATTGTTGTCCAGAGATATGACAAAATAATGATTGAAAAGAAAGGTAAAATTCAGGATGTAGATGCCGGTTTTAATTCAGAAGATCACCTTGTAATTGTTATTAACAAAATAGTGCAGTCAAAAGGTAAAACTCTTAACCTTATGACACCCATAGTGGATGCCAGACTTGATGATGGTTCTCGTGTTAATGCTACAATACCGCCAGTTACACCCGATGGAGCTACATTATGTATAAGAAAATTTTCGCAGCACAAACTTGGACCTGAAGAATATCTGAAATTTGGTTCGGTGGACGAGAAAATACTTAAATTCCTTGAGATGGCTGTTATAGGAAAAGCAAATATAATAATAAGCGGAGGTACTGGTACCGGTAAGACGACTTTCCTTAATATGTTATCTAATTACATACCCAAAGGAGAGCTGATAGTAACCATCGAAGATACATGCGAATTACAGCTACAATCTCCACGAGTAAGACGAATGGAGACAAGAACCAGTGTCGCTACATCTGACATGATGCAGGTAGATATTGCTATGGAAGTTAAAAATGCGCTCCGTATGAGACCTGATCGAATTATTGTAGGTGAAATCCGAGACGGCGCGATTGTAGATATGTTATCTGCCCTGTCAACAGGACATGACGGAGGACTTGCCACAGTACACGCCAATTCACCGCACAATCTTTTGACTACCCGTATGCCAATTCTTTACGGTATGAATAAAGACATGAAGATGACAGAACATGCACAAAAAGTTCAGTTCTCGGAATCTATCGAACTTGTAGTTCAGTTAAGACGATTTAGAGATGGAAAGAGAAGAGTTGTAGAAATTACAGCCATAAACGGTCTTGACGATGAGGATAATGTAGTTCTTAATCCAATTTTTGTTTATAACGAATTCAAACAGAGATTTGAAGCAACCGGATTTATACCAGAAAAAATATTAGATAAAGCAATGCTAAATGGTGTTGAGATAGATAAGAGTATCTTTGCTCCACCGGAAGACTAAAGAAAGGAAATATTGTTTATGTATAATGAGTATGATGATGAGAACGAAATAATGGAAATGGAAACCGCAGCAGAAGATGCAGAGTATATGGAAGGTGTCAATGATGCTAATATGTCAGATGAACCTGTTATAGAGGGTGATGTTATCCCTCAGGAAAACATACCAGACAAGCAGGATGAAACCAAGGAAGAAAAGTTTATCCGCCTTGCAGAGGTAAGGGTCGGAAAGGCACTAAATGCTATTCAGAGGCTTGGAAATCTGTCTAACAAATCTGCTTATCATTACACAGATGGTCAGATTGAGCAGATGTTTGGAACACTTGAAACGGAGATTGCAAGAGTAAAAGCAAAATTTTCTGCAAAGAAAGATACAACGGAACCTTTTAAGTTTAAATAGTCATTTGTTTCAAGAGGAGAAATTTTTATGAATAATTTAACAGCAATGGTTATTATTCTTGTTTCCGCAGTTATCTTCTGTTTGTTATCTATTATTATAATTAACATAACAGACAGAAGAAGCCTGCTGGGAGCGGATGATGACGACTTTATTACAAAATATTTTTATAACAAAAAGAAGTTTTTAAGACAGTATAAGATTTTTGCGAATATGACAACCTATGTACTGCTTGTGGTAGTTGTAATGTGTATTATAGGCGGCGCAGCATTTTATTTTACTCAGAATGTATTTATTACAACTGCAGGTGCGATTATAGGCTTTTTTTTGCCTGACTTCTTAATCAAGATGTTTTCAGGATTTAAAAAAGATGATTTTGATTCAAAGTACGGAGCATCACTAATGACACTTGCAGCAAGCTTAAAGGCAGGATTATCAATACAGCAGGCAGTTGAGGAGTTATGTCTTTCAAAGTTTGTGGATGAGGATATGAAGGTCTTATACAGAAACATAAACTCACAGATTAAAATGGGGGTAAAAGTTGATAAGGCATTTGCTGATTTTGCAGAGGAAACACAGAGTGTGGATGCAAGGGATGTAGCCTCTGCAATATCACTACAGGAAGAAATTGGTGGTAACGAAGCAGAGACAATAGAAACCGTTGCCCGCACTATTGCCGACCGACTGGATAATAAGACTACAATCAAGTCATTAATGACTGATTCAAAGATGATGATTAATGTTTTTATGTGTGCACCAGTCGTACTTATTGCGATGTTAGCGTTTCTTATGCCAGATATCTTTGAATATTATACAAGCTCTGTAAAAGGTGCTGTTACATTAGTTGGTCTGATAGCAATTATGTACATAAGTGTATTTATAGCTTCAAAGATGCGTAAATCAGCACTTAATATTTAAAGGGGGAAAAATATGTTAAACAGTATTTTAGGAGCGTTGAACAGTATTTACGGAGTATTCGACAATCTTTCGATAAGCGTTATATTTGCATTGGTTATATTTATATCCGCTGCATGTATAATCCTGATTATTGATGATAAGCAACGCAAGAAATCAATTTATTATGATCCTAACGATTGGTTCTTCCATGATTTTAATAATAAGTTCTTTGATATGATGTTTACCAAGAGGGCTGATACAGAAAAGGTAAAAACAGAAAAGGCGTATGAAGTTGCACAGAAAATTGGTATTAACTCTGCTGAATACGCAAGAAACTGTTATGTTGCCGGTATCGGAGATTCCGGCATTAAAAGTGTTGTTGTAATGCGTATATACGGCGTAGCTGTTCTTTTGGTGGGGGTTATACTTTATGTACTTACGCAGATAGTAATACTTCCGGTATTGTGTGCAGTGATAGCGTATTTGCTTGCTTTTATGCCGCAGAAGGCACCTAATTCTGCCGCAAAAAGAAAGAAATTTCAAGTCGAAGAAGAACTTCCACGATTTGTTGAGTTGTTATCTATAGCGTTACAGCTTAAAATGCCAATAGATCAGGCTATAAGAAGAACTGCAGAAAAGGTGGATAATTCTTTTTCAAGAGAGTTGCTTGAAATTATGGAAAAATCCAATATAACAAGCATGGGATGGGTAGCCGCACTTGAAGATATGACAGAGAAGTATGAGGTTCCCGTTCTTAATGATTTTGTGTTGAATATTGTTTCTGCTTATACAAAGGGCGTAGATGTATATGATTCGGTAGTAGAACAGCTTGACAGCATGAAGAAACAGCATCTTAACAATTTAACAGCAAGAGCCAAGGCACTTGACAATAAAATTATGATTCCTATTATGGCCGGCGTACTTGCGCCAATCGTTGTAATGGTACTTTTGCCAACAATGACACAGATAAATTTCAATATTTAAAAAATAAAAAAATTTAAAAATTGTTTAAGGAATTCGACATTGTTTATTACATAAATAATATGTAACAAGTAATTTATACTAAAAAAGAAAGGAAAACTTAAGCATATGTCAGAAGCATATACTTAACAGGGTAAGAAATTTTATGAGTAAGTTAAAGAAGCTTAAGAACGTAGTAAAAACTGCAAAGAAGAATGCAGGTGATGAAACAGGTGCATTGACAACAATTGAACTTGTTGTACTTTTAATGGTCGTAATCGGCGTTGTAGCAATTATTGCAACCTGGTTTCGTGGCAAAGCAAACAAAACTCTTCAGAAAGCTAACGAAATTGATAATATCTAATAGTGGTTCAAGAAAGTATTACATAAGCCCTGCATTGAGCAGGGCTTATGTTAAAAAAGGGTGTATTTCAATGCAAATTGTGTTAATCATAGCATTATCAATATGTATGTTTTCGGATATATGCAAGATGAAGATATTTAACTTTATAACCTTTCCGCTTATTATATGTGGAATCATATACAGATTTATGAGCGGAGATCATATATTCGCAGTTGTATGTATTCTTCTTGGATTATTATTTTTATTAGTGCCGCAAGTAGGAGGAGGCGACAAGAAACTTCTTTTAGGAATATTGTTGTGCGAAGGACTATTTGTAACCTGCAACATAATAATAATAGCTCATCTGCTTACCGTGGCAGCATATTTCATAAATGAATATTTCTTTGTGAAAATGATAATGAAGGATAAAAAAGGCTTATTAAAAAATAAAACCGTAATTCCAATGGGACCGGCTTATACATTAGCCTCGATAGCAGTATTAGCGGGATATGGAATACCGTTACTATATTAAGAAAGAGAGAAAGTTATGCAGAAATTAAAACAGATTGACTGGGAATCCGGGATGAGTGAATCAATTTCATTTCTTTTATTATTCCCATTTGTACTTACATGTATGTATATCATGTTCTATGCAATGCAGACATCATATGTAAGACAATCTTTACAGTATACAGTATATTGTGCTACAAGAGCTGCAGTTGTTTATGATAACTATGACGATGGTGTTGCAAAAGCAAACGAAGTTGTAGATAAGGCACTTCCTCATGGCAGAATGGGTATCACATGGACACAATATACCTTGACTGGAGTAGGTTCTAATGGCTCAAGATGGTCAAAAGGTGTTTTAAAGGAAGGAACACTTCAGGCACAGATAAAGTCTTTATTGCCTTATCAGGGAATGCGTTACAGAACTGTAAGTGCAAACATAATTATGATGGTAGAAAGACCGGTATAGTGAGGCGAGATAATTGAAAGAGAAAAAGAAGTTTTTTGAACAAGGGTATGCAACAACAATATTTATGACATGTATTATCCTAATGTTTGTCATGGGAATAATAATATCAGTTAAAATCGCAGGAAAGTATATTTTAAGGGTTAAGGCCCAGACATGGACTGATGCAATTACAGATGCGGCCAGTATATATAGCACATCCCGCAACGGTTTTGATGAGGGAAAAGCATATGCAGCATTTAATAAAATCCGTAGTTATGCTGACAGTGAATTCAGCTATGGAATAACTTTTAATATGTGGGTAAACAGCGACCAGATTGGTGTAGATACATATTATGAATATCCGTGGCTGGCAGCGGGGAGTTCAAATTCAATGTTTGATTTTTACAGTACCTATCCGGTTGCTCATGTATCTGCAGTTTCACAATTTCTGTATAATGGAAATGAGGAGATTATAGATTATGAAGTCGCTGTTCCATCGAACTCAAACGATACACTTAATATAATAACAGACTCAACTAACCCAGATGGAATAAAAGGTATTACCATAGGAGGTGTAATAAGAAAAACAACTCTGAAAATGCTTGGCGACCAGCTCATGTCACAGGAACTTGGAAGATACAATTATTCAGGGTATAAGGATTCGTGGTGTGGAGAAGTTACATCACAGACCCTATTTACCAGAGATATATTATCTCTGGTTGGAAATCCGGATTGCAGTTCCTATGATAGGAGTAATATAGGTGAATTAAACATAATTAACCCTGACTACAACTGGGGATGGGGTGGAACAAATTCTGAGGGACAATATGCTGAATATCAGCCTACGATAGCTGATCAGAAATTATGCAGTGTAACAGTTGATGGAAATGAGTATATAATACTTAAATTAAAAACTAATTTATCAGCGCAGGTGTTAACTCCCGATGGAGTAAAATCTATGAACATATCATCATTGGATAGTGCAACATTTAATGTGTATGATATTGATACCAATTACTATGATCAATAAGCCTGTCGGCATCCCAGAAGTGGTTCTGGGGTGCTTTTTTCCGCAGATTGGTATACAAAATGATATAACTGGTATACAAAAAATATATTCTGAGGAAATTCTGAGAAAATTTCTAAAATTATAGTACCTTTTTGCTATATTATTTGGTATACTATGCCAGCAGGTAATCATTTCCAGTTTTGATTTTTTTACCTTGCATTATATATGTGTAACAAATTTTAAAGAAAAATGGAGGACAAAGTTATGAGAATAACAAAGTTTTTGGCCACAGGACTTGTGGCAGTAATGATGGTCGCAACAGCTACAGGTTGCGGCAGGAACACAGCAGATGGTACAGGCAGCAATAAGAAGGAGACTATCACAACTCCTACTTCTGCAGAGACACATGCTGATGTTAATAATTTAAACAGTTTAGTATCTAGCAATGCTACATCAATGCAGTGGAAGTGGTATGAAGGCACAGCAGAAAAGCTTGCCAATTACAAGTTCACTGATTACAAGACACTTAAGTATGCTGATGAATACATGAAGGACAGAGTAGTGTTTACTGCTGCTGCTGAACAGCTTAAGGAAGACTTGAGTGATTATGAACAGTATTATCAGGTGGCTAAGATTGATGCAATAGCAAGCTGTAAAAATGCTTTTACCGAGTATGGGGTAGATTATAAGAATGTGTTTGTTTTTTCTAATTACAATAATGGTAATGAGAAAGTAAAATCAGTATGTGAAGTCTATCCGATAGATTTCTCAACAGAAAAGAACAGATTAATCTACTTTGCAGGTATAGAGCTTGCAGATGGTACAGTATCAGAGATGATAGGTTCAGTACAGTTTGTTGATCTTTATGTTCCTAAGTTTGTGCAGGGAGATAAGGGCAAGGTACAGGATGGCACTGAAGAAGAACCAACTGGCGGTAAGATTTTACAGGATAAAAAGTCTTATACAACTGACAATGACCTTGTGACAATGAAATTTACTATGTCATCATATAATAAGGATGCTGATAACAATAAGAATGTTATTGATTTTGACACATGCATTGTTGCTAGATAATAAAAACGAATAGTTTTTTCAGGAGTTGTAGCCTCCTGATTTTTAAAGTTAATTCTCATTTTTCTTCATTATATATATGTTCTAAACCGTTCTGTCAGAAACAGAACGGTTTTTTAAATTTCTTCATTTTTTTAACGATTTTCCGTGTATTTATTGCATAAATAAAATAGACAGATATTTTACCTTGCATAGATAAAATATATAAAATCAGAAAGGATATATTTATATGAAGAAACGAATATTCAGAAAAAATTTATTTCGCTTGACAGGAGCTGCAATGACAACAGTGATGGTATTAGGCAGTACAATACCGGCATGGGGTGGATCTAATGAAATCAACTCAGCCGACAATGTAGCAGGCGGAGGCTCGTCCACGGACGACTATTACAGCAATGTGGATCTTGATGATTACGACAGCTGGTTAAGAGATCTTATAAGTGAATGCATCTCAAAGGATGATTCAAAGGAAGATTATCTTCCTGGTGGAGTATACCATGATACCCATGTAAGACAGGAACATTATGAATTTAATGAACCCCGTCTGGAAGACGGAAGCTGGCAGTTCGATGTTGAGGAATGGGGTGTTTCGGTAACTGATCCGGTAAATTATGAGCGTGATGATGGGGATTATACCAGATCTCAGACAAACCGTTATAATGACACAATTTCGATAGTAGATCTGTCACATTCATGGGAAAATTATTCGGAACAGGCATATCAGATATTTCTTCCTATAGAGGGCAAATTATCGGTGAATCATTACATTAACTCTGATTCATACAGGAGAGCATTTGATGAAGGAGGAAGCATTAATGTGTACCATCCGTGGTATGATGAAACCAGACATGACGGATGTACATACACAATTAATGAATTCAGCGACTATCTGAAAGAAACAGAGAAGACAATAGAGGTTGATTCATCAAATGCCCTTACGAAAGTAATACGCGACCAGACAGAGGTAGGAGCAAGAACAGGTCGTTTTGTAGCCGAGCTGACGAACACCAGAACAGGGGAACTGATAACAGCAGAAACCCTGGTATTGAAAGATATAAATGGAACACCAAGGATAACATTTTCAGGGCTGCCGGATGGAGATTATACGGTTACATGGTATTCAGAACACGATGCATGGTTTTATACATATGAGCAGTGGTACTGTGAAATGTATGTGTATGTAAAAGAAACAAAGAGAGCATTGTTATCCTATGCCAGCTACTACGAAAAAACGTCAGACAGGAAATATACGGACAGTTACTGGATGCAGGATGAAATCCAGCCTTATTCATTTTCAATGAGCGGAGGCGGTGATGTTACAATAACAGATGGCGGCGAAGCCTCAACATGGGAGCTTATCAAGTAAATGAAAGTCAGGGGAAATATGAAAAAAACATATGATGAGTATTACAAGGTCTGTGACATACTAAAACAGCTTCCGCTCTGTACATACATTCCGTCAGATTATGACCTTGATTATATGTCTGACTATTTTGAAGAGACATTTGAGTTTATTGTGTATATAGCGGAATATCATGCAGTCACGAAAAATGAATATTCTAAAAGGCAGCTGAAAAAAGTAGAAGATATGCTGTATGACCGTTTAGAACTGGTAGAAAAAACAGAATAAAAGCAAAAAATACCTATCGTAGTGATTGCGGTAGGTATTTTTTTACGCTAAAATCTGCACAACAACAAGGCTGTGCCATGAGAAAAAATTAAGCAATAATCTTGATTATCAGAAATGATTACTATATACTTAAGATAAGAATAAAGTATTTATTTTTCTGTCATAATATATATAATGGCATTAACAAAGGAGACAGAGATTTTTAACTTGCATATGTTATTGTGTATGATTATGTAAAATGGAGAAACAATAAAATAGGAGCAATTCCTGTTACATTAAAATTTCAGGGATTGCTGTGGTGGCACTTTCCCTGTTGATATAGAGAATCATTAAAGGGAAAGGAGGAAGGCTTATATGGAGGCAATCAGTATGATAAAAAGAAATACTCTACCTATAAAAATTGAATTACCAGTTATCCCAGCTGAAAAGAGTGATTCATTTATCAGATTGTCCAATAAAACCAGATTAACGGACGAGTCATTGAAAAAATGCGCTAAAACACTCAATAAGTTTAACCGTACAAAATAATGAAAGAAAGACAATATATTCAAGATTTTAATTTTAACATTAATGTTTTATCAAAGTCTGATAAAGAATTCCTTAAGACATTTTGTACTGGAACGAACTACCCAGAAAAAGCAATTGGAGAATATCTTTATTCAGATGAAGTGTTTTCGGATATGGAAACAGGAGATGCTGTAACATATTTAGTAACACACACTGATAATACTAAAGAGAAAGAAATTGTAGCATACTTTTCTTTAGCGGCTTCTTCATTACCTTACTATTTCAGAGATGTGGATGATGAAGGAAACGGCTACACAACTGATATATTATGTGGAATTTCTGCAATTAAAATAACCATGTTTGGTGTCGATGTAAAATATCAAAATGTGTTTTATAAAGAAGGTAATGAAGACAAACCAATCGCTGCATGGATTTTTGAAGCAATAATAGGTATAATTGATGAAATGGCTAGAAATACAATGGGAATAAAGGCTATTTACCTAATGTCGCCGTAAAGCCCCTTACTTTAGTTATGGGGATATAAGGCAATTTTTTTGTTAAATCAGTTTTTCAAAAATATCCAATCGTATATTGCATTAGATAGCTTTGTTGAGAGAGTAATTCCCTTGGCTTAAATCAAGACTGCCAAGCCTTTGGACTAACAGTTATTTTGTATCTACAGTTGGTGGAGCTCCACTCGCTGTAATCAAGCAATACATTGAGAATCAGAAATATGTTTAGGTGGTGGTATAATGCAACTTTCAGAAACAGTGAAAGTATATCCAACTGAATATCAGAAATCCTTAATCGCCCAGACTATGACAGAATACATTGATACTGTTAATAGTCTTGTTTCTGACGCAGTAAGTGGTCATTCTATTGCAAAGACTACTACTGCTGATATAAGTGCCAACCTGCCAAGTGCTTTGACAAACCAGTGTATTCGTGATGCAAAGTCCATAGTCAGGAAGCATTATAAATACTGTCATCAGGCTGTTATTAAAAACAGATGTTTCAAAAAGCGTGGTTCAGGTATCAGAGTAAATGCTCCAAGCCTTCCGATATTGAAGAAGTCATGCTGTTATATTAACAACCAGAATTTCAAAGTCGGAGACAACTGTATTGAATTTCCGGTAATGATTAACGGCAAGTCAAAGCGTATTTCTGTTTTAGTTAAACTCACAGACCGTCAGAAAGCATTATTCGCCAATGCAAAGTTTGGAACTATGCGTATCGTGACTAAGAACCATACCCTTGTTGCTCAAATCATATACGAGGTTGCAGAACCTGAACTTAAATCAGATGGCAATGCCATGGGTATAGATTTAGGCATCAAGTGTCCTGCTGTTTCATACTGTTCTGATGGTTCTGTTAAGTTCTACGGCAATGGTCGTAAGAACAAGTATATGCGTAGACATTATGCTTATCTCCGTAAGAAACTGCAGACCTCTAAAAAGACTAAGGCTGTTAAGCGTATAAACGATAAAGAACAGCGCATAATGCGTGATATCGACCATAAGTTAAGCCACGACATTGTAGAAACGGCAGTCGCTCACAATGTTAAAGTAATTAAGTTAGAGCAGCTGCAAAACATCCGCTCTACGACAAGAAAAAGTCATAAAAACAATCATAGCCTGCACACCTGGTCATTCTATAGACTTGCTCAGTTTATAGGGTATAAGGCAAAGTTAGCAGGCATATCCGTTGAGTATGTAAATCCGGCATACACAAGCCAGACATGTCCGATTTGCGGATATGTTCATCACGCTGATGATAGAGACTATACCTGTAAATGCGGATTCCATATCCATAGAGACCTTTTGGGTGCTATGAATATCTGCAACTCAACTGAGTTTGTTGGTAACAGACAAACTGCGTAGAGAACTATATGTTCTGCTCTACGAGGGCTGATGGCACAGCCCTGACTTGGAGTACGACCTATCAGAAATGAACTGGTCAGCCGATACTTTTCGGCAGCTACCAAGAATCCCCTGCCTTTAGACATGGGGAGTGTCAAATGAAACCAGCAGGAGATTATTTTCATCCATTAGCAGAATGCGATGACGACTTAGAAGTTCTATACATCTTAATACGAAAGGTGCAAGGATTAGATCAGAAATAATTGCTAAATTCACTCAAATATAATATTGCCACCCAAAATACAGAAACTGGTACTTTTCTTTACAGATTAGTACCAGTTTTTTATTTTGGATATATAAGACATTTTAATGGTAAATTTACAACATCACTTATCAAAATATAACTCTTTTCCTGAAAATGGAAAGAGTTATTTTTTTATGCTTTTGTGTAAATGTATATACATTTACGGAAAATTCCTTTCCAAAAAATGGCAATTACTTATTGTATAGGTTTTCTGTACAAAAGGGTTACTTTTTAGGAGGGAAAAATGACAGAAGCAATAAAAAATGAAGTAAGACAGCGGACTATTTTTTTGCTGCAAAAAAGAGATGAAGCAAATGAAGAAGAAAGGAACAAAATAATTGCAGAAATTGCAGAAGAGAACATCTCCTATATTGAAGGTTATGTCGTAAAAAGATTTTCATCTTTTGGTACAGAGGTTGTGCAGGAGCTTATAAGTGAATGCACCATAGCTTTTATGAAAGCCATGAATACATACATTATTAATGATATCAGCCTGTATTCGACCTATGCCAAGTTTTTCTTTAATAATGCTGTATATGAGTATTTTAGAAAAGAAAAGGGAATAAAAGCAGCTTCACAGCAAAGCATAAGCGTGTTGAAGAATTGCATCAAGAAACTCAATATTGATGAGGATGATGTAATGATACATATTCCGCAGCTGATGGAAGAGCTGGGGTGGAGTGAACAGCGCATAAAAAATACTTATTATACCATGGCTCTTCAATATGTCGTATATGATTTTTCGCAGGAAGATGAAGGTAATATTACAGAATTATCAGAGTTTACAGAGGAAATTGCAATATCAAATGTTACGAGTGCTGAAATCAGGGATATTGTAAAACGTATATTAACCCCAAGAAAGCTTGCAATTCTGGATGCTAAATATGATATGGGATTTTTTCCTGAAATACAGGAGATGAAGAAAAAAATGACTACAACTGATGCACTTAATTTATACCTTGGCGAAAATCATACAAGTAAATATTACTGTGCGACAATTACGAATATTTTAAAAGAGCTTGGGAGAAATAAGAAACTGGAAAGAATTTTTGCAGGGTAAAAAGACAGGAGAAAAATTTTATGGATACTACAAATTTTAAATATGAAACAGATATACTCTTAAAAGAATATTTTGCAACAGAAGATGAAGAAGCAAGGAGAAAAATTGTATCGGGTATAGTCGAATTGAATTATCGCCTGATATATAAAATTGTTGGAGAAGACTGGGATTGGTGTGATGATTTCGAAGAGCTTATTAATGTAGCTATTATTGCAATAATTGAAAAAACCTGTAAATATAAAATCAATAGTGGGGCAAATTATTGGAGTTACATGGAAAAATACATGAACCAATATATAATTAAGTACCTTAATGAAAATTCTGTGCAAAGCTATTATATAGGCATGAATATAAACAAAATAAAAAACTGTGTAAGAAAGAATTTTCCTCAGTACTTATCCCATTTGGATCAGCTCAAGGACATAGCACCGCAGCTTACGGAAAAGCTTAATATGTCAGAATACGAAATCAGGTCTGCTATAGATATTTTAAATAAGAGTAATATTATATCACTTGATGATACGGTAATAACTCCGGCAGGCGGAATAAATCCTGAAAAGGCATCAATGATAAATTTAAGTATGGAAGAACTTGGGGATATTATAAAAAACTTCAGTGATGAAGAAAAGGAACTGCTTCTGTGTATCTATGATGGATACATAAGCAAACCAGAAATAGTAAATGAACGATTATGTACGGAATATTCTGCGGATGAAATAGAAGCCAAGGTAATGCATCTGAAAATAAAAATACGAAGCATATACCGAAAAAAGAACAGAAACAAGGAGAAAGAATCTGATAAGGAAAATAATGTCCATCACATAAATGCAGAAAAATTGATGAATATAATTCAGGACTTAACGGGAAAATGATTCACTAAGTTTAAGCGATAAGCTGCCGCCTGCTGGCGTGCAGATTGGTTAGAAAATTTCAGAATATTAAGAAAAAATGACCAAATGGATGGTATATATAAGAAAATAAGAAACGAAGGAGGCCTATGGCATGACAAAAAAAGACGTTAATGAAATTAAATCACAATATACATTGGAGGACTGTGGAATATTAAGGTTATGCGGATGCTATGTTGATGGTGAGCGAAATAAGATAACACAGTTTAATGAGAATTTTCTTAATCTTCCTGAAGAGGAGAAGCATAAGTATTTTGATATATTTAAGAAGACTCTTTCAGGAACACCAGGAAAGAACCTTGTTGATATGAAGTTTAATGTTGATGCGTACGCCGATGAGGGTGCAAGAACATTTTTAATGAACTTAAGAGACAGCGGTCTTAAAGATGAAAGACTTCTTGATGAATTCTATGACAGGATTATCAATAATTACAGTTATGTTGGTAATTATCTGATTCTTCTTATTAATCAGGTGTATGACATTCCTGGAATTACAGCTGATAATATTGGTTTGGAAGATGCATCTGATGATGTTTACGACTATATTTTGTGCTGCATATGTCATATTAATCTTTCCAAGCCGGGACTTGGATATGATGAGGAAGATAACAATTTCCATGACAAGAAACCAGCTCATATGGTAGATGTTCCGGATGTTGGTTTTCTGTTCCCGGCATTCAATAATAGAAGTTCAGATAAGGATATGACGCTTTTCTATACAAAGGATATAAGCAAATTTGAGGACGGGCTTATTGACTGTCTGCTTGATTGTGCTATTCCGCTTCCGGCCAAGCAGCAGAAGGAAATATTTACATCACTTATAAGTGAGACGCTTGGTGAAGATGCTGACTTTGAAGTTGTGAAAAATATCCATGAAAATCTTGAGCAGATTATAGAAGAGAAGAAGCAGGAAAATCCGGCACCGGTTATGCTTGATAAGACAGAGATGAAAGATCTGCTTGAAAAGAGCGGGGTTAAGGAAGAGAGACTTGGCAATTTTGAAGAACATTTCGAGATGGCCGCCGGAGATGAAAAGCTCGCGGCATCAAATGTTTCATCTGGAAAGAAATTTGAAGTAAAGACGCCAGATGTTGTAATTAAGATTAATTCAGATAAGACTGACATTGTAAGCACTCAGGTTATTGACGGCAGACAGTGTCTTGTAATTCAGCTCAATGATAATGTAGAGGTAAACGGAATATCATTGAGAAATTGAGAAGAAGAATTATGATTGGTGAAAGAGACAGTGGTAGCGTATATGCGCGTTATCCACTGTCTTTTTGCATCTAAAAAATGAATTGCATCTTGGTATATATATAAAAACAGAAAGGACTTATTTGTATGTTAAATGAAGCACAGCAGGAAGCTGTAAATACAATCAATGGTCCGGTGTTAATCATAGCCGGAGCTGGTTCAGGGAAAACTCACAGTCTTATAAGCCGTATTGTAAACATGTACAAACATGGTATCAATATGAACAATGTACTTATGCTTACATTTACTAACAAGGCGGCAGATGAGATGAAAATGAGAGCAGAAAGGGAATTACCGGGGATAAGTAATGACCTGACGGCGTGTACTTTTCATTCATTTTGCGTAAAACTCCTGAAAGAATATGGTTCCATGGCAGGAATAGGAGACTTTACAATCCTGTCTGAAAACGATTCTGCAGATGCCATGGATGTAGCAAAGAATAACATGTATGAGTATCTGAAAAACAATGATACAGAAAGGTATGAGCTATATAAGGACGAAACCATTCCGCCATACAAAAAAATACTTGGAGCATATTCTTTATCAGTCAATACCGGGCGATACTTCAGGGATGTATTAATGGAAGATTCAAAATTAATGATGCACGCCGACATATGTGAAGAGCTGGTTGAAGCATGGAAAAAGTATAAGCAGTCACATATGTATTTTACTTATGATGATTTGCTTGTTATGTGTAATGAGATGCTAAAAAACAATAAAAGTGTACAGGATAAGGTAAAACAGGTTTACAAATATATCATGGTAGATGAGTACCAGGACACTAATGAGCTTCAGTTGGAAATGCTTAAGCTCATCACTGACGAAACACATAACAATATATGTGTGGTAGGTGATGACTTTCAAAGCATATACAGATTCAGAGGAGCTAATTTTAAGAATATTCTTAATTTCAGGAATCTGTACAAGGATACCAAAATCATAATCCTGAATCAGAATTACAGATCAAATCAGGAGATTCTTGACACAGCAAATGCAGTAATATTATCCGGCAAGGAGAAGTTTGAGAAAAACCTGACAGCACAGTTTGCGGAGCATTACAAGCCGGACATAATAAGACACTATTCATCATCAGATGATATTGATTACATATATGACGAAATCGTGAAATATCAGTCAGAGAAAAAGCCTCTGCGTGAATTTGCTATACTTTTCAAAACCGGAAGGGAATCATATCTGTTGGAAGCAAAGCTTAACAAGGCAGGAATACCATATGTAAAACATGGTGGTCCTAAGTTTATGGATAAGGATTATGTAAGGGATGTTTTAGCACTCCTTAAGTTTGCAAACAACCAGAGAGATGAACTTTCATTCAATCGTATTATTAAAATAATCAGAAATATTGGTTCAGTCAATGCCAAGAGACTTTCGGATGGAGTAGTTGCATATGGAATGGAATGGCTGCTGTCAGACGAAAATAAGAAGAAAAGATATTACAATGACTTGGAAAATTTCTGCAACTTCATAAGAAAAATTAAAAATGAACCGCTTGCGGACCAGATACATATGATTGATGATTTCTATTTTCGTCAGATGTTTATACTGTATGAGACAAGCAATATTAAAGCCACAGACAAGGAAGCACTGATTGAAAAGAATAAGGATAACAAGAAAGAATTTGCCATTTTCTACGAAATGATAAAGGGATACTATACAGCAGAGGAATTTGTCTATGCAATGACTCTGGATGGTATTAACATGAATGAAACGGATGATGCCATAGTGCTTTCTACAATCCACTCTGCAAAGGGACTGGAGTGGGACAGGGTATATATTCTTAACTGTACCGACAAGACATTTCCTAATCCATGGTGTGATGAGGATGAAATAGAGGAGCAGAGAAGATTATTTTATGTTGCAATTACAAGAGCAAGACACAAACTGGTGATTTTTGCACCGTTTTATGTGGATGCATATGGCAGACCACAGGAAGCCGACATCAGTCCTTTCTTAAGTGAGAGTTCACAGATAATAAGTACATACGAACTACAGAACCTGTGGGAGTATGCAAATCTGCTAAAAAATTAGAATACTGTAATATCCACGAAAAGGCTCTGCGCATACAGAGCTTTTTTGTGTCCCCAATAATTCAAAAATCAGACAAAACCTTGGTATATATAAGAAAAAAGGAAAGTAGAAAGGCTTTCAGAAAGAGGCATATTATGGATGCTATGTCAGATAATGTATTATACCAGTGGCAGTTAATGATGAACGATTTTAAACTATGGTGGAGCGATATATACGCCATTCCAAAGGTCAAAGCATATGTATTTTCTTTTGCAGTGATTCTTTTGCTGTATATAATCAGAAAGGTATTTGCAAGGACATTCCTCAAGCTTAAGTCAGACGACAGATATATGAGAAGAATGCATCTTCATACAAGGGCAGTAAAGATTGATGCGCCAGTATATCTGACAAGAATCGATTACGGATATCAGAGCAGTAAATTCAAAGCAGTGCCGTTTGGTATATTCTACGGACTGGTTATGGTAACATTTATTGCATCTGTGATAGGAGTGCATATTGCAGGCGGATATGGACTTATACCGTTTGCAATGTATATTATAAGCCGCTTTAAGGAGTATTCTCAGACAGCGGCATAAATAATAAGAACTGTATACAGCTTATACGGCTGTGTATGGTTCTTTTTTTGTTGACGAAACAGAGCTTACTGTATGCCAGGAATCATATACTGTTGTATAGCTGTCTCAAAAATAAAATAATGCCGTATTATAATACACCAAAGGTCCGCTGTGTTTCATAGATAAGTGTATATTCACTCACTATATCAACAATATCATTAAAAACTTTCAGAAGTTAACATTAACTTTCAAAAGTTAATCGCTTACAATACCGCTACTACACCAAAACAATAATAAAAGTTACCAAATTCAGACCAAAAGTTAGTAAAACAGCCCCTAAAGTTACTGTAGGGGTGTAAAAGATGTATAAAAAGGGGCTGAACCAGTACTGATAGGAGTATAAAATTGGTTTAATGGAAATAAGCCTGCTGCCAGTCTGAAAGAGATAGGAAAAGTCGGTCGGAACCGGATGCAAAACGGATTGTAAAGGTAAAAGAAAACTGGCAGGACGGAGCGGGTAGCGGACTTGTGCTGTATGTTAATTTAATACAACAATCCCACAATAAAAGCGTTAATAAGACTTAAATACCAGTACTGTAAGGGATACGAAAGGGGTGCAAAAGGGGAATAAAAGGGATATTCCCAACCAGAACTGGGTGTTGTAAAATCGTATCACAACCGAAAGTGTCAGGTATAGTGGAATGGAGAGCGAAACCGTAGGAACGGGGTCGTCTCACAACCAAAACCGAGTAATAGAGCCATCTCACAACAAAAGAGAGTAAAAAAGAATCGTCTCACAAGCGGAACAGCGGAAATTTTTAAGAACAGGAGAGATAGTGGGAGAAAATCTGATATCAGAGTTGTGATATACATTTTGGGTTGTGAGATGAAATATGATATCAGTATTGTGATATACAGAATAAAAGAAAGGGAACAAAAAAGTATATCATAATAATAGTATACAGTTCTGCTGCCATATGAGTTCGAGTATATCAGTATTGTGATATACAAAATGCTATTATGTTGGGAAACATGTATATCATAATAGTGCTATACAGAATTATTTTGCGGAACAAATCTGTATATCATAATAGTAATATACAGTAAAGACAAGGGATGGAGTAATGTATATCTGTATTGTGATATACAAGTGGTGCAAAAGAAAAAGGAAAGTATATCATAATAATAGTATACAGTAATAGATTACGGTATTGGTTGTGCGATGAAAATAAATCAGAATTGTAATATACACTATCCACCGCCAGTCTAGGTAGGACAAAACGGGACAAAACGGATGGATATGGCAGCAGATACCAGAGAAAAACTGTTAATGTTCCTGTAACATGGCTGCTGTAATCTGCAGACGGCTATGGTATAAAAGGGTACCTTAGGGGTGCATTTGCGGTATAGGGGGGGAATACGGAAGTGTTCACGCCAGAACAGGTCTGCTGCCAGTACATCCTGTATGAAGAACGGAGCTGAGTATCCGGCTGGGGAACAGGGATGGGGTGCTTTTAGGGTATGGTTTGGGGTATATTTGCGGATATTTTGGCAGCAGTCATAATTGACGAATCGCACCACCAAATTATGAGTGGGATAATTACCGTGATCTGATGGAAAAATGGAGCAGGAGTATGAGGAGTATGTCTAGGGTATTGTCTGGGGTGACTTTGCGATGTAGGATGTGAAATGTATTATGGCAGCAGAACAGACTTATTCCGAAGTGGTATAAAATATTCCTGATTGGAATACGTTCTTGCGGGTGTGTCTAGGGTATCGTTTAAGGTATATTTGCGGATATTTTGACAGCAGTAATAATTGGCGAATCGCGCTACCGAATAAATTTTTGTTGTGACGATTACATGATCCTGCAGGAGAGCGGAGCTGCAATCCGTGTGAATAGATATGCATTTGCGGTATGAGAAAAAGCGTGAAGATATCCATAGCAGAACAGGACTGCTGCCAGTATATTCTGTATGAAGAACAGACTAAGTATCCGGCTGGAACGCTTTTGTTAATATTAATAATCCTATCTATAACCCTTCTTTCTTGTAAATCATGGCATATTGTTATGATACGGTAGTTTGGGTTGTTCCCATCCAAATTTTACATCCGTTCTTCTTTTACAGTATATACACATATCAATCACTCCTTCTTATTATTAACACTCATCGGATGCCAACTCATGTCAAACCCGAAATGATACTCTAAACATTCAACAATCTCATCTTCATTAAATGCAAGTGCTTTCATTTCCCTTATGATGATATTTTCAAAATCATCTTCCTCATCAATTAATTCCATAAGATAATTGATGAGATATTTTAATTTTTTACCATGCTTTCTATAATATGCTAATTGTTTCCGTGTATTTTCTGTTATCATTTTACATCACCTCAATCTTTGTAAATATTAGTTTCAATGCTTTATTTTCTTTACAGTAGGCAACTTATGTTCTTTTTCTTCAAACCGAAATAACTCATGTTCGCAAGGTACATACAATTTACCGTTTTCTACACACAAGAATATGTCTAATTGGCTGTCATTACTTGCCGAATAGAAATCTTTCCAACTATAATTATGTTTTTTCCAATCGACATTGTAATCACATATCCCAAGTTCTCTATCACTCCTGATATGTTTAGAAAATGTACATATATCCTTCTTTTCTGATTCTTTTAACTTTCTTACTGGTTCAAAATGATAACCATTATATTCAAACATATTTTTCCTCACTTTCCTTTGAAACACGTATTTATAGATAGGTAATAAAGAAAGAGGTTCATTCTAAACGTCTTTCCAAATAATCCCCTTTTCTTACACCAGATCGAATCCGAAATTACAGAAACCTGTCTCATCAGATATATAATCTGAAATATCGTCCATGGTATTAATACTCTCCGGAATATCTATTTCTTTTGGCAAAGCGTTTTGTAAGTTATGATCGTTATCCGTATCCCATTCAATATTTATTACCTTTAGCATATAATCACCTCCTGCTTCGCATTTGCATATTTGTGCGTAAAATATATAGCGTTTGCTATTGCTATAGTTTGTTTTGTTACGGCTCTCCTAAATACTTCAGTTCCGTTGTCTGTTACAACTACATCATGTTTGTCTCTTTTGTAATTCTATTTGTTGTATTTGATTTTACTATCTCAAGAACCTTGTTAATACATTCTATAATAACATCCTTATATGGAGTACCCTCATAATAAGAACACTCTTCGTTACCCAAATCCTCTAATTGACTTACAACACTATTCACATCAAAAGCTGTATCTAATTCATCTATTCTGTCTTTAATAGTGTTTCTTTTATAATCCATATTTATAATATCTTTTTCTCTCTCATAAATATCATCAATAAGCGATTTGACATCTTCTATATCTACTAATTTACCCAACACCTTGAACCTCCTTATTATTTCCTTTACCTATGTATGTATATACGAAAAACTATAGTTTAGGACAAGCTAATTTTCTCCTATATTTCCTATATAACTACATATGCACCCTCTATTTCTTTTCTTTATATGGTTTTATATTTCAATATTTATATGCTTCATAAGTGTAATTCCATATATAACAAATCATATATAGTTTTCATCATTGAAGGATTATCTGGCGGGATATAGGTAATAGACTCGTTCCGGATACTTGTTTGATTAGTGTCGAAATATAGATGTCTGCTGCCATGTCTGAAAGTGCTGCAACAGAACGGACAATTCTCCAGTATTTTATTTGGTAAAAGTGTAATGAAAAAAAATCTTTCCCCGCTTGGTATATATAGGTAAGCAAAAGTAGGAAAGAAGGTGTATGAATGATCGAATTTAATAAGAGTTATTATTCTCTTATAGATAATAAAATTACAGACAAGGAACCAGTAGGATACTGTTATTGTGACGCGCATAAAGGTTATGTCAGTGCTGCATATTGCAAATCCCACAATTGTCTGCATAAAGATAAAGGGCATATTTGTACATTCTTTATCCAGAACAAAGAACACCAGTATTTTATACAGCAAAAGCAAAAAAAAGATGATGCAGCATTATACAAAAGGCTTAAATCCATGTATTTCGGGAACATGATAGACTGTAGGACTTATAAAGACATAGAGCGGCGCATCCAGAACCGCAGGCGAACAAAAGAAGATGTAAATGCAATATTAGACAGATTATGTGTGCTTGCAGAGTATGTAAAATCTGCAAAAAATTAGAATAGAAGTGTTCTTTTACGTTTGAGATTATAATGCCTGCTGCCGCAATTACAGAACGGTTTCTGCTGGCAGAAATGATTAGAATATCAGTATTTAAGCGGATTTAGCGTTGTTAATATATGGATAATGTGTTACAATATATATGGAGTGCTACTACTAAACGGTAGGCGGTTAGCCCCTTTTAACAGAGGGGCATTAGTGTTCCCTCTGATTACATAGATACCATTTTATATGGAATTTCATAGTAAGGAGGGGGATGCCAATGTTGACTATAGAAAGTCTTATTGCAGTGTTAGCTTTTGGACTGACATGCTTTGAGATAGGATATACATTCGGAAACAAAACACAAAAAAAATAACCGCCCCAGTCCTTGCAAAACATGGGCGGTTATTTTAATCAACCATAGGGGCTAACCGTCTATCGGTAGCACTCTTTTTACATAATCATATTATCACTAATATGATTATATGTCAATTTTTCTGAAATTCTGCTTATCCGGATTGGAAAGCAGGGAAGTAGTGAGCTTGTATATTCTTATGTGTTTGCCTGTTCCTTTTTCTTATCTTTTTCCTCATATTTCTGCAGAATCCTGTCTGCTTCGCCTGTAAATTTGAAGCTGTTCTCCTCAGCAAACTTTCTTATTTCTCTATAGTGCGAGCCTGTAACTTCAACTTTGGAATTACTATATTTTGCGTCTGTAATAGACATAGCCTTTTTATAAACAGCATCATTTCCTGTTAGACGGATATATACATGAAACGGTTCTGCACCTTCCGTAATCCATCTTGTTACTTCTTCTTTGTAGCTGCCATTAACAGCCATATCCCTTATTTTTTCGTCCGTTATGCTTATAGAAAATCCATTCTTAAGCAGAATATTACCGATTTCTGCAGCCCTGTCTTTATACGCACCTGTGAAGCGCGTCAGCTTTTTGATCCATTCGCCATCATCCCAGACATAACCATGAGCTTTTACAATATTCTTAAAGTCATCATTTTTCTTGTATTTGAGTATTACCTTATATACTCCATAGCTGTTGTATTCTGATATCTCAACAACACCGTCATGCTTTTTCTCTGCCGGTTCAACAGTACCATTTTCTACAGCAGTTTTGTGCTGCAGTTCTTCCAGTTTCTTTTCAATATATTTGTCAATAAAATCCTGACAAAGATTATTTCTGTTATCTATCCAAAACTTTGCGTCTGTCTCAATATTTATGATTTTGTCCGGATTATCCTGCCTGCTGATACAGTCTTCATAAAATTTTATTCTTATTGTATTGGCCCATGCAATCTGCTTTTCGCTTCCTGAAAGTTGTGGGAAACTGTGTTCAAGTGATTTTATCTCTGCCTGTGCATTTACCTGTGCATGTTCTTCTTCCTGTTGCCGCTTTCTGCACTCCGGACACAATCCGCTGAAAAGCTTTTCAACTCTGTACATTCTTTCTTCTGTTTTTCCTGTTACATTTTCCCTGCCTTCATGTCCACAAGCATATGTCCTGTAATACCACGCCATATTTTTCCCTCCAATATAAATTATATTTTCCCATGCAAGTACCTGCCTTACAATTTGTTTTGTTATCTTCTTACCTATATATATCCGTTTTCTTAAAATTTGGGACATAATATATACAAGAAATCTGCATAAAATCGCTTTTTATCATTGACGGATTATCTGGATGGGAAAGAAGGGTGGCAGAAGAGGGTGTACGGAAAATAATGCCTGCTGCCGCAATCAGAACATTACATAGATACCATTTTATATAGAATTTCATAGTAAGGAGGGATGCTAATGTTGACTATAGAAAGTCTTATTGCAGTATTAAGCTTCGGCTTATCCTGCTTTGGACTTGGATATATCGGAAACAAAACACAAAAAAAATAACCGTCCTCAGTCCACCAAACTAAGCGGTTATTTTTTTATTTAATCCGGTAGGCTAACCGTCTATCGGTAGCACTCTTTTTACATAATCATATTAACACCCATTTGCTTCCCCTGTCAATTTGACGCTCTCCGAATCTAAAGATTCAGAGATTGAGGTAACTTAATTTTCAAAAAATCCCACCGGATCCGTTCTCCAGTGGGATAGTAGTATTAATGTTCCTGTGGCACATTGTGCATCAGATATTCCTGTATATGTTTGAATGTATTTTCATCATATCTTCCTGCAATCTTACATTTTTTTACCATAACAGCCGCATATGATCCGGATGGGTTTTTGTAAGAAATTCTGCCGTAGACAACAAGCATATTCTTCTTGGATTCTATCTTTTCAATTTCTTTTATGACATAAACAGCAGGCATTTTAAATGTAACCATTCTGTATTGATACTTTATGCCATATTCTGTACAGCTAAGCTTTGCATCCTGATGCCATTCGTATCTTAAATCAATGAATCTGTATATAAAATAGAGTAGAACGGCAGTACCGATAAATATGGCTGAATAAACAACATTAAATTTAAAAAGGAATATAATTGCAGGTATGATACATACAATGCTTAATGCACCTGTAATATTTCCAGCTATAAAAGCTCCTGTTGTCCCATAAGGCTTTAATGATTTTAATTCCATTTATTTCCTCCTTTTTGAATGATTTATTTCACAAAAATATGAGCCGTCCCATAACTGATCTTTCCATAAATACTGTCTTAAATTTCTAACAGATCAGAGAACCTAAAAATGTATGATTGTGACGAACTGTTATTATTTCAGCCCGAATGACTCTTCCAGGAATCGAACCTGGTGTCGAAAAAATGGGTACAAAAACTGACAGCTTTCCTTGCAAGAGCCAAAAAAGGGCAGCAGTAAGCTGCCCTGCAGATCAAAAAATAAAAATTACTTGCCTGAATTTACAGCATTCTTTAAAGCTGCACCAGCCTTAAACTTAGGAATCTTGGCAGCAGGAATCTTGATATCTTCACCTGTCTGCGGATTTCTGCCTGTTCTTGCAGCTCTTTCAGAAACTTCAAATGTTCCGAAACCGACAAGCTGTAACTTATCACCATGCTTTAATACATCAGAAATGATTTCCACAAATGCATCTATACTGGCAGCAGCATCTTTCTTCGATACCCCAGTCTTTTCTGACATAGCACTGACTAATTCTGATTTTGTCATAAAAGTTCTCCTTATATTAATTATATATTTGCTAACCGATAGGTTAGTAATACCGCATAGGGGAGTCGAACCCCTTGCCTCGACAATTTGTCCATACCCGCCAACAGACAAAATTACCGTGTTCAACCGATGAAACTTATGCAGTACCTAAAATACTCAAATATTGAGAAGGAAAATCCGCATCATTGCAATCCGACACTGGGTTTCTCGTAAACCCATACAATTGATGCGGAATGGTTCCCCTGGGATTTGAACCCAGGACCGTCCGGTTATGAGCCGGATGCTCTAACCAACTGAGCTAGAGAACCAAATGGGCGGAAGGTCAAAAGCAATGAAAGTTGCTCGGCTACTTTACATGTTGTACACCATGCTTTTCACACCTCTACTACGGAGCCTTCTATTATCTACCCATATGCGTAATGTTATTTTATGCTGTTTATTTATGTGTTATTTAATAAGATATCCATGGTTTTCTTGTCTTTCACACATAAACCTTTTATTCGGTCGGCTCGCACTCTCCGCATTCCGATTATGCCTGGCAGGACTCGAACCTGTACCTCCGACTACTGCACCGGCGCTTCCTATCCAATTAAGCTACAGACATAACTTATGGATTAAAAAAGTATTAAGTTATGGAACAGTACTGTTCCAATACACCCGGCAGGATTCGAACCTGCATCATGGACCACCAAACCAACGCTTTGCCAGTTAAGCTACAGATGCACCTATTTCAAACAAAAAACATGAAAACACGCGCGGGGCGGAAGCGCAACAAACCGCCCCAGTACATCTGATGGGAATCGAACCCGTTTCTTAGCAAAAGCTAATGCCTGCCATCAGACACCAGATGCACCGATAAAAAAAGGAGGTATATCAGATCAGACAAATTTGTCTGAAAAGTATACTGATTTCCCCGTGCAGGACTCGGACCTGCCACATATAATATGTCTGCCATCCAGACAGGGAAACGATTATTATGTTATAAAGAGGTAAAAGTAATTAACAATTCTTTCATACATTGTATATATGAAAATCTAAAATTTAGGACAATGTTTTTTGAAAATGACTATTAGAACAGATTTCTCAATTCACAGTCATGCAGACACCCTTACAAACTACAGTCTGCGTTCCCACTCAATTATGCCTGACAGGACTTGAACCTGCATTATACCGAATTAACGGCAGTTTACCAATTAACGTACAGACATAATTTATAAATTGATACCCTGCAACCGTATAGGGGTCGATATTTGCAGATTGTCCCCTGCGCTTTCACGGTGTCATTTCTGACGGTATCAAATACTGCATAGGGGAGTCGAACCCCTTACCTCTAACGAAGTGCTTATATAATAATAAACACCTGCCGTGTTCACCCGTTGAAACTTATGCAGTACCAATCTTATAAAGAGTAAGCCTAATCAGAAGATAATAAACTAGCATCATTTGCCATTTGTAAGTTCAACAAACTATCATCAACTTTTCAGCTTAATCGGATAGGCAGGACTCGAACCTGCGACCACTTTATGCATTAAGTGTTCTCCCAACTGAACTGCTATCCGAAAAGTAACAGTAGTAGCGTTTCTGTTACTCCTGAAATTGTTTTTGTCGCTACTTTGTACAATTCCGTGTGGACTTTATACCACTTACGACATGCCATTTTTATAGGGTTTATACCGTAAGTTTAATAGCAGGATAAGGACTCGAACCTTCATCTCTACCATATGAGTCAATGGCTCTTAATTCGTCCTGCTTACATATATATGATTATCCAGATTTTAGGACAAACATTTTTGTAAATTTTTCAAATACATGCAGTCAGGAAAAATGTTATTACCTTCCCACAATGTATATATATGTTTTTCCTGAATTTAGGACAACCAAAATGAAAAATATATGTACATATTATTTATGCAATATTACAGGCTCAAATCCTTAATTTTTTCATATTTTTTTACTGCACCACAACAGTCCTGCTGTGCGAAAACCAATAGCAACAGCCGTCCTCGTCTTTGTCTTCAAAATACTTAGGAAATGAAATATCTATCATTTTTACAGTCAGTTCAGCATCTTCTTCATCGAGATCTGGCACTGATAAAAGGTATGAATAAAGAGATTTTCTTATTCGTTCTTCTAGCCATGAGCATTCCTCATCTGATCGATGTTCATCATTAATGATAGAAATTCTTTTAACATTTGTTTCTATGAACTGCTTTAACGCTGTTTCATTCTTACTGTCTTTACCGGGAATGATATCCGTAACAGAATTAACATCGAATCTTAGCAGATATTTCTGAATATAAGGAATATAATATGAATTTTTGAGATTGATTCTAATAATCATATGCCGTTTTTCCTTCCTGATTTATTTTACCTGCATTCATATATACGATTATCCAAATTTTAGGACAAAAAAATTCAGATTTTTTCTGTCCCAAATCCTCAATTTTCATATATACAAGAAATAGCCAAATGAAGGGAGGTGGGTATAGAAGATATGATCGATGAAGTAGTATCTGAAAAGAAAAAAGAAATAGATGACAAGCTTGACAAAATTTCCGTAATTAATATGGTGGATTTTAATGAACCTATGAATTTGAAAACATGGGACTGGTTGAACGAAGATACTTCTCTTTTTTTAATGAACTTGGCAGCAGGAATATTGCTACAAAGGTTGTTAAGAATTACATGCTGAATGAAAAGCGAGACTGAGTTCAGATGATTTCAAAAAGTGTCAGGAGATTATTGTTACAGAAATTGATATGAATGAAGAACAGTGTGTTTTGAAAGCAAACACAGGAGCGTAGGAGGATAACAGTATGAGTTTAACGCATAGAGAAGAAGTAAATCTTTACGAAGCAATTCAAAAATCATTTCCTAAAATTCTCGTCAAAGACTTAACAGAACACGAAAGAATTTGCCCTATCTGCAATGGTCTTGGAATGAAAATTGAGAATAACATTTATGGCATCAAAGGTGATGATTCTGAAGCTGATAAACGAGAACATTTCCCATACAAGCATCAAGCACTCTCATTTTGTCAGAGTTGTTTCAATGGTGTACAGAGGTTGTGTCCTTATTGTGGACAGCCATATAAAAATCAAGGATATATGCATTGTGACTGTGAAGGTCAGAAGAAAGCCGATGATGAAGAGAGAATAAGGAAGTGGAACGAAAAAGTTTCTAAAGCTGTTCCAGTTGATGAAAAAGACGTAGACACAATGCTTTATTGTGAGGAATTTGATGAGTATTACAGCACTGTTGATGATTTCTTTGATGATTATGCAGCAAATTATACTGACGAAGAAATATACATAAGACCTGAGAGATTATGGGTGTGCAGTGTAGAAAAGATTCACATTGACGCTGATAATGTAGTTGACAATGTTTGCCAAGAGTTACATGAAGATGCTTATGAACAGTGTGATATTGGTGGTCTGCAAGATCTGTTAGATGGATGGTGTAAAGATCAGACAGGAACGACTACATATTATCCAGCTTATAAGCAGTATGTTTTGATTAATTGGGATGAATTTGAAGGAGAATGATACCATGAAGAAACAAAGAAAACCAAGATGGGGTTATCAATTTGATAAATGTCCTATCTGTAAAACAAAAACATTTGAGTATTGTTCTTATTCTGAATTTGGATGGGGAACAGTAGAGCAACATGGAAGTTGTAGCAGATGTGGATTTATAGTTGAGCAAGCATATTCACCAACATTTTGTTGTTTTTGGGATATTGAGAAAGGATTCAAACATCCAAACGGAACATATTATGCTAAAAATGTTAAAAAGCATAAAAGAATAAGAAGAAAACTTGGTATCAAAAATACGGATTATGAGATTAACCCAGAGTGGCTTAATTACATTTAAAGGATGACAAGAATCCTGTCTTTCATTACTTTTAAAAAAGATGCTGGAAGGTAACAAAGGGATGCTATTCTATCCGGAGTCAGCATTATTCCTACAGACTAGGAGGTTTAGTGTGGAGTAAGAAATATGGCAGATGTATTGTTAAGGGGATTAATAACTGTGGAAAAACAGCTTTACTTGAGAATGGCAAATCAGTACAGGTAAGTAAAATCTTAAAAACGGTACATTGTGGCAGCTGGCGGGAAATAGCAGTCTCTTAGGCAATTGCATAAAGCAGCTAACACCGAATCTAAAGATTAGGTGTTTCCGCTGTTAAAAATAAAAAAAGGAAAGGAATTTTGTATTATGAAAACAGAAATTATGGATTTATTTAATACTGCATATGGTACAAGTTCGGCAGTCCTTATGGCAATAATAGGCTTTGTAGGAATGATATTAAGTTGTGTATTACTGGTTGTACATTTACTTACATCAGCTAATAATAAACAATTAGAGTTTAAAATTGTAATCACAATGATATTAAGTTCATTGTTATGTTTGTTTGGAGAATATCAGATGAGGAATGACTCATTGAAAAACATAAAAGAAGCAATTCAGGACCAATATTCTGACGCCAGGTTCATAGAAGACCAACGGTACAGCGGTACATTCTTAACGCAAGGCAATGAATACTCGTATTCAGTCAAAGATAGTGTAATTACTATATATTTTGAAAACATGGCTGTATCAACGATAAAAGATGGGGTAATCAGTGATATAAGTGACAAAAATATTTCAAAGCCAGATTCAGATTCGGAAGAATTAGATGGCAGAAGCGATACAACAAACTTATTGTTAGGGATTGCAGCTTTGCTGAGTATTATATTCACGATTTCCAACTCAACAAGCATAAAGTTGCTTGCGAAAAAACGTGCAAAGAATACCGAGCTGTTGGAATAGACACATCCGAGTCAGCAGCATCGTGTAATTATTTTTTACTTTTGTCCCAAATTCTCAAATTTCATATATATAAGCATTAGAAATTTATAGAAAAGAGGATTATAATTTCATGACCGAAGGTTCAAAGAAAAAAGAGTATTTTTCTTAGTAGAAGGGAAAAACGATACTTATATTAAGAACATCGAAAAAGATTACCGAATTGTCCGAACAAAGGATCCGACCTGTGCGCTGCAGATGCGCTATATGGATTTACTGCCGAGTATCAGGATGATCGAAAGTGTTAATTGTTGCAGAATTAATGTAAGAAGTATCGAGAATGCTGTTAAAATGTATAATGCTGCGAACAAGTTAGGTGATTATTGAGATATAAGTAAGAAAGCTCCATCCGGCAGTTGTCGGTCGTGAGTAGTTCATCGTAACTTAGAAAGATATTGACAAGCTTCGTCAATTAACTTAAAGTATGAACAACAGAAAGATAGTATAATTATAAAAAGAAATGAGGTTACATATATGATAAGAAAGAATCTAATCAAAACATCGTTAATCACAATGGCAGTCCTTACACTAGCCTTTGGAATGACAGCCTGTGGAAAGAAGAATAATACCGTAAAGGATAATAATACAACAGCTGCAGCAGAAGCGGTTACAACAGTAGACAAGAACAATACTAAGAAGCCAAGCAAGGTAGTATTTGATTACACAGATGCAGATGGTGTGACAACCAAGCTTGAGGGCAATGCAACAGTAAGTGACAATGGCGAGGCTGTTATAGAAGTGATTGATAACAATGGAAATAAAGCTGTATTTACAGGAAAGGCATCTATTGATAATGGGAAACTTTCAGTGAGTGACATCAAGGTAAAGAATGCTTCTACACTTGTAAAGACAGATGGTACAGAAGTAAAGGTATCAGAAGGTGCCAAGATAGAAGATGCAGCTGAAAGCACAGAAGAGACAAAGGCTGATATAGCAGCGAAGGAAGAACCAAAAGGAGATACAATTGTAGCTGATGGTGGAAATACAGACAGCAATGTATCAGAAGGAATGGGGAATGAAGCAGCACCGGATAACACACCGGACTACAGCAAGCCAGCACCAGAGCCACAGCCGGAAGTACCGGATTATAATGAGCCGGATAATTCAGATAATAACGATACTGGAAATACAGACAATGGTTCATCTAATACTGGAAACAGCTTCTATGATGACTATATGAATGGTGGACATATGAAAGGTGATGAAGATTTAATTGATAAAGAT
>ENA-USUG01001835-USUG01001835.1-human-gut-metagenome-genome-assembly--contig:-NODE-1835-length-34212-cov-16.518471_pt1 | contig 34212 bp, 38 predicted proteins | sample MGYA00250059_ERZ773394 | MGnify/ENA primary metagenome ERZ773394 (study PRJEB29103, sample SAMN06111957) | human gut metagenome | biome: human gut; feature: ankylosing spondylitis patient; material... | reverse complement strand
AACAAATAATTATAAATGAAATACGTACCAAATTACAAAACAAAGTATAACGAAGAAATTGTACCGACTTTGATGAAGGAGTTCGGATACAAGTCAGTTATGCAGGCACCCAGATTGGAGAAGATAGTAATCAATCAGGGCGTGGGATCATCCATCCAGGATAAGAAGATCCTTGAGTTTTCAATGAACGAGATTGCAGCCATCACTGGTCAGAAGCCCGTTGCTTGTAAATCTACCAAGGACGTTTCTAATTTTAAATTACGTAAAGGGATGCCGATTGGTGTTAGAGTAACCTTGCGTAAAGATCGTATGTATGAATTTTTAGAAAGACTTATTGTTTCCGCGCTTCCGCGTATCCGCGATTTCAAAGGGATCAACAATAAGCTTGATGGAAGAGGAAATTACACATTAGGAATAGAAGAGCAGATCATTTTCCCGGAAATCGTGTTGGACAGTGTTCACAAGATCATGGGTATGAATGTAACGTTTGTAACTTCGGCTAATACCGACGAAGAGGCTTTTGCTCTTCTAAGAGAATTTGGATTACCATTTAAAAAGAACTAAAAAAAAGCGAAATGGCAAAAGAATCAATGAAGGCCCGTGAGGTAAAGCGTGCAAAATTGGTAGAAAAGTACGCCGCAAAACGAGCTAAATTAAAAGAGGAAGGAGACTATATTGGATTAAGCCTTCTGCCTAAGAATTCAAGTCGCGTTCGTTTGCATAACAGATGCAAATTGACGGGAAGACCGAGAGGGTACATGAGACAATTTGGTATAAGCAGAATTCAATTCCGCGAAATGGCATCTGCCGGACTTATACCTGGAGTTAAAAAGGCTAGTTGGTAATATTTAAAATTTGAAGAGATGACAGATCCAATAGCAGATTTCCTGACTCGTATTAGGAACGCAGTAAAAGCAGGTCATAAAGTTGTGGATATCCCCGGGTCAAAAATGAAACGGGAAATGACCAAAATTTTGAAAGAAAAAGGATATATCCTGAATTATAAATTCGAGCAAGATGGTGTTAGAAGCAACATTAAAATTGCTTTGAAATATCATCCTGAAACGAAGGCTCCCGCCATTAGGACATTGACACGTGTTTCAAAACCGGGTCTGAGACGTTACACGAATGTAGAGGACATGCCTCGCGTGTTGAACGGATTAGGTATCGCGATTTTGTCAACGTCATTAGGCGTAATGTCTGATAAAGAAGCTCGCCAAAAGAATGTTGGTGGAGAAGTATTGTGTTATGTTTATTAATAAAAAGGGCGGAAAATGTCACGAATAGGAAAATTACCAATAGATATACCACAAGGGGTTACAGTTACTGTAAATCCTGATAACACGGTCGTAGTTAAAGGTCCGAAGGGCGAACTTTCTCAGGACGTACACGGAGATATGATCGTGAAAGTGGAAGGAGCTCACGTTATTGTAGAGCGTCCGTCAGAAGATAAAGCTCATAAAGCCATGCACGGTTTGTATCGTGCCTTGATTCATAACATGGTTGTAGGTGTTTCTGAAGGTTACACGATCAAACAAGAGTTAGTCGGAGTAGGTTACAGAGCAAATGCTGAAGGTCAAGTTCTTGAATTGGGATTAGGTTATTCACACGGAATTTTCATGGTGTTACCGAATGAAGTGAAAGTAAGTGTGCTTAATGAGAAACGTGCTAACCCGATTATCACGCTGGAAAGTTGCGATAAGCAATTGATCGGTCAGGTAGCGGCTAAGATTCGTTCATTCCGTAAACCGGAACCGTATAAAGGTAAAGGTATTAAATTTGTGGGTGAAGTTCTTCGTCGTAAAGCTGGTAAATCAGCTAAAGTTTAATCACCTGTAAAAAAGTAATGTTATGGCTTTAACTAAGGTAGAAAGAAGAATAAGAATAAAGAGAAGAATACGTAAAGTAATCTTCGGAACAGCTGAGAGACCCCGTTTGTCCGTATTCCGTTCAAACACGCAAATCTCTGCTCAGTTGATTGATGATAACGCCAGAAAAACTCTGGTATCAGCATCTTCTTTATGCAAAGAGATTGCTGAAAAGAAATGTAACAAGACAGAACAGGCTCAATTATTGGGCGCCATGCTTGCTGAAAAGGCAAAAGCAGCCGGGATTACCGCTGTTGTGTTTGACAGAAACGGGTATTTATATCACGGAAGAGTGAAAGCATTAGCAGATGCAGCTCGTAACGGTGGTCTTAATTTTTAAAAGTAGGCAAGAATGGAACAGAAGATTAATAGTGCAGACTTGGAATTGAAAGACAGATTGGTGGCTATCAACCGTGTAACGAAAGTTACCAAGGGAGGTAGAACCTTCAGTTTCTCTGCTATCGTGGTTGTAGGCGACGAAAACGGTATCGTGGGTTACGGGTTAGGTAAAGCTAACGAGGTAACTACCGCTATTGCAAAAGGCGTTGAAGCTGCGAAGAAAAACTTGATTAAAGTACCTGTATTGAAAGGAACTCTTCCTCACGAGCAAGAAGCTAAATATAGTGGTGCAACTGTGTTTATGCGTCCCGCTTCTTCCGGTACCGGGCTGGTAGCCGGAGGTGCTATGCGTGCCGTGTTGGAAAGTGCAGGAGTGAAAGATGTGTTGGCAAAATCTAAAGGATCATCTAACCCTCACAACTTGGTAAAAGCTACTTTCGCTGCTTTGAAGTTATTGAGAGATCCTCGTACAATTGCTCAACAAAGAGGAATTAGTCTTGACAAAGTGTTTAACGGATAAACTGGAATAACGATGGCAAAGATTAAAATTACATTGGTAAGAAGTAGAATTGGTAGTGATAAACGTCAAATTGCTACTTTGAACGCACTGGGCCTCGGGAAAGTGAACAGCAGTGTTGAACACGAGACTTCACCTCAAATCATGGGAATGGTTGCTAAAGTGCAACATCTCGTGCGTGTGGAGGAAGTAAAGTAATTGTTAAACCTATTTTAAAGAGTATACAATGGATTTAAGTAGCTTAAAACCGGCTGCCAGATCAACTCACAGAGAAAAGAGAATTGGTCGTGGTCAAGGTTCCGGAAAAGGAGGTACTTCTACAAGAGGGCATAAAGGAGCCAAATCAAGATCAGGTTATAAATCTAAGATTGGTTTTGAAGGAGGACAGATGCCTTTGCAGAGACGTGTACCGAAATTTGGCTTTAAAAATATAAACAGAGTAGAATATAAAGCTATCAATGTAGGGATGCTTCAGGATCTGGCAGAAAGAGATAATCTTACCGTGATCGATAGAGATGTATTAGTTCAAGCCGGGTTAATGTCTAAGAACGATCTTCTTAAGGTATTAGGTGACGGAGCGTTAACTGCTAAGCTTGAGGTGAAAGCTAATGCTTTTTCCGCTAAAGCGGTAGCCGCTATCGAGGCTGTTGGCGGAACAGTAGTTAAATTGTAAGATTAAAAATTTGGGAGTTTAAAGTTGTTTTTAAAATAGAATTACTATTTTTGAAGCAACTTTAACAAAATCCCAAATTAATGCCTTAAAAGAAAGAACTTATGAAGTTATTTGATACATTAAAGAACATTTGGAAAATAGAAGAGCTCAAGACTAGGATTCTAACTACGCTTGGGCTTATTCTCGTTTACAGGTTGGGAACAGAGATCGTACTGCCGGGTATCGACCCTCATGGTTTGCAGGCTCTGAAAGATCAGACATCCAGCGGAGTATTAGGCTTGTTGGATATGTTCTCAGGAGGTGCTTTCTCGAACGCGTCGGTATTTGCGTTAGGTATTATGCCCTACATCTCCGCATCCATCGTTGTGCAGTTATTGGGAATTGCGGTTCCTTATTTTCAGCGCTTACAGAAGGAAGGTGAGAGCGGTAGACGTAAGATTAACCAGATTACGCGGTACCTCACATTAGTTATCCTGGTATTACAAGGTTCGGCGTATCTTACAAACTTGAAAGCTCAGGTACCGGCAGAGGCTTTTGTATCTACTGGTTTTTGGCAATTCCAGCTCCCTTCTATCGTGATCATGGCTGCAGGTTCAATGTTTGTCTTGTGGTTGGGAGAGAGAATTACCGATAAGGGAATCGGTAACGGTGTGTCTATCATCATCATGATTGGTATCATCGCTCGTTTGCCGTTCGCTTTCATTGCAGAGTTAACTTCCAGAGTTTCTCAACAAGGAGGAGGTTTGGTAGCATTTTTGATCGAGTTGATTATATTATTCTTGGTATTCTGCGGATCAATCTTGCTTGTACAAGGAACCCGTAAGGTGCCCGTACAGTATGCCAAGAGAATTGTGGGTAACAAACAATACGGAGGTGTTCGTCAATACATTCCATTGAAGATCAATGCAGCCGGGGTTATGCCTATCATCTTCGCTCAGGCTATCATGTTATTACCTGTTTCTTTGATAAACTATGCAAATTCGGAGTCATTATCCGGTTTTGCTGCAGCGTTTTCAAATTTCACGGGATTCTGGTATAATTTCACGTTCTTTATCATGATTGTCGCGTTTACTTACTTCTACACGGCAATTACGGTGAATCCGATGCAAATGTCTGAGGATATGAAGAAGAATGGTGGATTTATTCCAGGAGTAAAACCGGGAAGGAAAACGATGGAGTTCCTCGATACTATTATGTCTAGAATCACACTTCCTGGATCTATATTCTTGGGAATTGTAGCAATTCTTCCGGCTTTCGCCCAAATATCGGGTGTTAACCACCAGTTTGCTCAGTTCTATGGAGGTACGTCTTTGTTGATTTTGGTTGGTGTAGTGTTAGATACATTGCAACAAATCGAATCTCACTTGTTGATGCGTCATTATGACGGGTTGATGAAATCGGGACGTATTAAAGGTAAAAATCCTGGAGGACCTGCTGCATATTAAGAAAAATAATTGTACTTTTGCGGCATGATTTTTTTAAAGACACAGGAGGAGATTGAGCTATTGCGGGAAAGCAACCAATTAGTAGGAAAGACTCTGGGTGAGGTGTCTAAACACATTCGCCCAGGTATTTCAACTTTAGAGTTGGATAAGATCGCTGAGGATTTTATTCGTTCGAATGGAGGCATTCCCGGATTTCTCGGGTATGGAGGGTTCCCGAATACGCTTTGTATTTCAGTGAATGACGAAGTGGTTCATGGAATTCCGTCCTCTCGTCGTTTAGAGGAAGGTGATGTCGTATCCGTTGATTGCGGGGTTGTGAAGAATGGTTTTTATGGGGATAGCGCCTATACTTTTGCTGTCGGGGAGATTAGTGATGAAGTGAAAAAGCTTTTGCAAGTAACAAAAGATAGCTTGTATAAAGGGATAGAACAGGCTGTTGCGGGAATGCGAATAGGAGATATTGGTTATGCTGTACAGTCGTATGCCGAGGCGAACGGATTTTCTGTTGTCAGAGAGCTAGTCGGACATGGTGTGGGAAAGAACTTGCACGAAGAGCCTCAGGTACCGAATTACGGACGGAGAGGACTAGGGTGCAAGTTGAAGATCGGAATGGTGATTGCTATTGAACCTATGATTAACATGGGAGCCCGTAACGTTTTCCAAATGGCAGACGGATGGACGATAAAGACAAGAGATCATTTGCCCGCAGCACATTTCGAGCATACGTTGGCTATCAGAAAAGGAGAAGCTGATATTTTGTCAACATTTGAATATATAGAAGACAGGAAATTGTAAAAATTGAATTATGGCGAAGCAGCCTTCGATAGAGCAAGATGGAGTAATAACGGAAGCATTGTCAAATGCTATGTTTCGTGTTGAACTGGAAAACGGGCATATTATTACAGCCCACATTTCGGGAAAGATGCGAATGCACTATATAAAGATACTTCCGGGAGATAGAGTGAGAGTGGATATGTCCCCTTACGATCTCACGAAAGGTAGGATAACATTTAGATATAAAAATTAAATTGTTGAGCAATGAAGGTAAGAGCATCTGTTAAGAAGCGTAGTGCTGATTGCAAGATTGTAAGAAGAAAAGGCGTTTTGTACGTCATTTGCAAAAAGAACCCGAAGTTTAAACAACGTCAGGGTTGATTATTAATTTAGTAAAAAGAGTAAAAAAGATTTATGGCAAGAATCGTTGGTGTAGATTTGCCCTCAAACAAGAGAGGGGAGATAGCTCTGACCTATATCTTCGGTATAGGTAGAAGTAGTGCCAGGACCATATTAGAAAAGGCCGGCATCGATTTTGACACTAAGGTGAAGGATTGGAATGACGATCAACTAGCTGCTGTACGTAATGTCATCAATGGTGGGTACAAAGTAGAAGGAGAGTTGAGAACTTCTGTCCAAATGAACATTAAGCGACTGATGGATATTGGTTGCTACAGAGGAATCAGACATCGTATTGGTCTTCCGGTAAGAGGCCAAAGTACGAAGAACAATGCCCGTACGAGAAAGGGTAAAAAGAAAACTGTTGCTAATAAGAAGAAAGCAACTAAATAATTGATTAGAGATTGAATTATGGCAAAGAAGTCTACATCAAACAAGAAACGGCTAGTTAAAGTTGAAGCCGTGGGACAAGCACACGTTCATTCCTCTTTTAATAACATCATTATCTCGTTGACTAATTCAAACGGACAAGTAATCTCTTGGTCATCGGCAGGTAAGATGGGATTTAGAGGATCAAAGAAAAACACCCCTTACGCAGCTCAAACGGCAGCTACCGATTGTGGTAAAGTTGCTTTCGATTTGGGAATGAGAAAAGTTAAGGTATATGTCAAAGGACCGGGTAACGGTAGAGAATCTGCAATCCGTGCTATCCACGCTTGCGGAATCGAAGTTGCCGAGATCATTGATGTTACACCACTTCCGCACAATGGATGTCGTCCTCCAAAACGGAGAAGAGTGTAATGTAATTTTAAATTGTAAATTGTAAATTGTAAAATTTGAGATTCGAACGATTTTAAGAATCGCGACAATTTAAAATTTAAAATCTAAAATTTAAAATCTAAATAAGATGGCTAGATATACAGGACCTAAGTCTAAGATAGCAAGAAAATTTGGTGAGCCCATTTTTGGACCGGATAAGGCGTTAGAACATCGTAATTACCCTCCCGGACAACACGGTATTGCTCATCGTAGAAAGAAAATCTCTGAGTACGGTACTCAGTTGAAAGAAAAACAAAAAGCAAAATATACTTACGGTTTGTTGGAAAGACAATTCCGTATCTTATTCGAGAAAGCTGAAAGTAGTAAGGGAGTAACCGGTGAGGTATTGCTTCAATTGTTGGAATGTCGTTTGGATAACGTGGTTTATCGTTTAGGAATTGCTCCTACCCGTGCGGCTGCCCGTCAGTTTGTTTCTCACAGACACATCACTATTAACGGTCACGTATGTAATATCCCTTCATGTCACGTTCGTCCGGGAGATGTTGTTGCTGTAAGAGAAAAATCTAAGGCACTGGAAGTGATTAACGAATCATTGAGAGGTAATAGAAGTAGCAGATACTCTTGGTTGGAGTGGGATGCTACGGCTATGAGTGGTAAACTACTTAATGTTCCGGAAAGAGCAGATATTCCTGAGAGCATAAAAGAGCAGTTAATCGTAGAGTTGTATTCTAAGTAGTAAAATAAAAATATATATGGCAATATTAGCTTTCCAGAAACCGGACAAAGTAATCATGCTTGAATCAACGGACAAATTCGGTAAATTCGAATTCCGCCCGTTGGAGCCAGGTTACGGCATCACTATTGGTAATCCACTACGCAGAATCTTGTTGTCTTCTTTGGAAGGCTTTGCGATTACCGGTATTAAAATTCAAGGTGTAGATCATGAGTTTGCGACAATCCCTGGCGTCATTGAAGATGTTACAGAGATTATCTTGAACTTGAAACAGGTTCGGTTGAAAAGAAAAGTGGAGGACGTGGAGAATGAAAAGTTGACCGTTACCGTTTCTGGACAAGAGACGTTTACTGCCGGTGATATGAATCAGTTCCTGAAAGGGTTTGAGGTTTTGAACCCGGAATTGGTAATTTGCAACATGGATACTTCCACGCACCTAGAAATGGAATTGACCATTCAAAAAGGACGCGGTTATGTTCCTGCTTCAGAGAATATGCCTGCAGATGCTGAGATTGGTGTAATTCCTATTGATGCTATTTACACGCCGATTAAAAACGTGAAATACGAGATTGAGAATTACCGTGTAGAAGGAAAAACTGACTATGAACGTTTGGTTTTTGACATCGAGACCGATGGTTCTATCAATCCCACCGATGCCTTGAAAGAGGCTGCTAAGATCTTGATTCATCACTTCATGTTGTTCTCTGATGAGAAAATTACTCTTGAAACGGAGGATAAATATGGAAACGAAGAGTTTGATGAAGAGGTGTTGCATATGCGTCAGTTGTTGAAGACAAAACTCGTGGACATGGATCTTTCCGTGCGTGCGTTGAATTGTTTGAAGTCAGCTGAGGTTGAAACTCTGGGTGAGCTTGTTCAATTTAATAAGAATGATTTGTTGAAGTTCAGAAACTTCGGTAAAAAATCTTTGACTGAGTTGGAAGCCCTTCTGGAGAACAATAACCTTGAATTCGGTATGGATGTTGCCAAGTATAAATTAGACAAAGAATAAGTAAAATGAGACATAATAAGAAAATTAACCATTTAGGTAGAACTAGTTCTCACAGACATGCTCTACTTTCTAATATGGCTTGTTCTTTGATTCTTCACAAGAGAATCCAAACGACACTAGCTAAAGCTAAGGCCCTTAAGGTCTATGTTGAGCCGCTTTTGACAAAAGCCAAAAATGACACGACACACTCTAGAAGAACCGTCTTCTCTTACCTTCGTCGCAAAGAAGTTGTTGCTGAAATGTTCGGTGATGTTGCACAGAAAATCGCTAATCGTCCGGGAGGATATACCCGTATATTGAAATTGGGTAACCGTTTGGGTGATAATGCAGAGATGTGTATAATTGAGTTGGTGGATTATAACACGACTTATACTGAAGTGAAGAAAGAAGAGGCTAAGAAAACGACTCGTCGTAGAAGACCTTCTGCTAAAAAAGAGGCTACTCCTGCTGCTACTGAGGAAGCTCAAGTGGTTGAGACTCCTGCTACAGAAGAAGCGCCGAAAGCTGAATAAAGTATTATTCCAGATAAAAAATAACCCCGGACAATTCCGGGGTTATTTTTTATCCGGTGTTTTAAGGTTAAAATTCTTCTATTATATTGTTCATCCCTTCCGAGGTGCGTTGTTGCTTTTGTTTGGAGGCTTTCATATTTCCAAAATTGTAGCTTAGCGTGAAACGAAAAACTCCGCCTTTTCTCCAACTATCGCTATCTTGTTTGAATCCGTTGCCAGAAGTAATGCTGTGCCAATTACGTGAATTTAAAATGTCTTGTACGCTTATGCTAAGGTTGATTTTTCGGTCGAAAAAAAACTTCCGAGCTCCTAAATCTAAGCGATAATTTGCTTCCCGGTGTCCTTGGGCAATGATCTGTTTGGAGTTGTAGCTTCCGGTAGCTTGTAGCGAGATTGCATGCGGTAGTATGGCGTTAGCGATGATTTTACCTGTCCAGGAGAAGTTATCATCCCGTTCTCCCGTAACCGGAGCGTCTGCGTCTGCCGGAAGGTAAGAAAAGCCTTCCAGTTCATTATAATAGAAATTAAGGGTTGTTGTAAAATCTAGGAATTTCAACAGTTTATTTTTTGCCACAATCTCGGCTCCGGCAGAAGAGGATTGCGTGATGTTAGCCGATGTACTTTTCATGACATCCCCTTCCCGATAGCGAATGCGTTGAATCACGTTGTCCGTGTTCCGGTAATAGGTGGAAACGGATAGCGTATGTTTTTCCCAAGTCTTGATGTAATTCAACTCGAAAGAATTGGAATATTCCGGGGAGAGGTAAGGATTACCGAACGAGATATTAAGTGAATCGGTCATGTCCATGAAAGGGTTCAATTGCCAGCCTCTAGGACGTGAAATTCGTCGGGTGTAGTTAACTTGTATTTCATGATTTTGGGGTAGACTATATGATAAAAACAAACTGGGAAATAAACTGAAATAGTTGTCTTTATACGGGTGGGCCGTGGCCTCGGTTCTTTCGTACCCTAGTGATTTGGTTTCCGTGTCCGTGTATTCTCCCCGTAAGCCCAGCTGCAATCCAAAGCTATTCACTTTCGTGGAGAACGTGACGTACAAGGCTTGAATATTTCGGTTATAAGAGTATTTGTTATATAATAACTCATCAAAGACGGCAGTTGTTTCCGTTTCACCGGAATAGGTTTCTACGGGGCTTTTCTGGCGACTGAGCGTGCCTTTGTAGCCTGTCTCTAACTTACTTTCTTCCGAGAATTGATTCACGTAGTCTGCTTGAAATTCCCAGCTTTGGGAACGGTTGTCGCTTTCCTGTTTCTGCCAGGAAGAAATTTCTTTGTTCTGCTGGTAGAGAGAATGTTGTTTATATGTACTGGTTCCGTCAGAAACCCATAAATCCCAGGAAGCACGGGCTATTATATTGCTTTTCTCACTGAATTCGTGTTTGTAGTCGAGATTGACATTACCTCCTTTCGAGGAGTTGTCTGAATTGCTGATCCGTTCACTGCTGGAGAATGAGCCGGGAACATCGCTTTCGTAACGGATGGTGTTGTTGGAATTCCGGTTTCCAAAATGTCCGAATCCTTCAATTCCTATATGATCGGTTTGAGTGAGGTGAAAGGTTAAGCCGACCCCGGTAAAGAGAGCCCCCCCTTTCCGATCGCGCCTGCCATTCTGGTTCAGGTAAGAGACAGGATTACCTTGGTCATCTAGGTTGATGCGGTCGGAGTAATCCTTGCTTCCTGATTTTCTTTGGCGATACCCGATATTAAGGTAAGATTCAATCTTACCGCTGCTATAGTTGATGCTGCCACTGGTATTGTATCCTCCCAAAATGTCGGCCCCAATTTGGAAACTCCCATAATATCCGGCTTTTCGGTTTTTCTTCAGGATAATATTGATGATTCCTGAAGTGCCTTCCGGACTGAATTTAGCCGATGGATTTGTGATCAATTCGATGCGTTCGATGCTTTCAGCAGGAATTTGCTCTAGGATTTGGGCTTGGTTGTCTGCAGATAAGCCTGATGCTTTGCCGTTGATCCAGATGGTTACGCTTGAGTTACCCCGTAAGGAGATTTCTCCCTCGTTGTCTACTTCTATGGAGGGTATATTTTCAAGCAGTTCGCTGGCTGATCCTCCGGCTTGAGAAATATTGGATTCTACGTCAAAGACTTTTTTGTCAATTTCGAATCTCATTTGAGCTCGTTGTCCAACAACTTTTATCTCGTCAATCACTTGGTTGTCTTCTTCCAAAAGGATGTTTTTCACATTCACGTTTCTTGCTGTTGGAGAGATCGTGAATTCTTTTTCCACGGATTTGTAACCGATAAATGAGGCGGAGAGAATGTAAGTTCCGTTCTTCACTCTGTTAATACGGAAAACTCCAGTTGAATCGCTAACGGTTCCTGTTAATGGTTTTTGAGTTTCTATGGCTCGGATACTCACGTTGACAAACTCTAAGGGTTTCTTCGTTTTAGCATCTATAATTTTTCCCTTGACGCTTCCTGTTTGGGCAAAGGTCGATAGGGTAAATAACATGAAGAGGATAGCTAAAACAGCTTCTTTTACTCTATTCATATACACTTTATACACAATTGAACATTCCGTTGAAGAATAGTTTGTTTTGATTTCAAACCAATTCTTTGCCCTATTAAGACAAATCTTACCGGAGAAAGTTTATTGTAAAATCAAAGTTTATGACTAGGAACTTTGCAAACTTTATAAACCAAATCATGTGACTTTTTCAATTGTTTTACGTATCTTAGTCACAACAATTTATTTACGAACTTTTAAAGTTAAAGGGAATGTATATTACAGAAGTTATTGGAAGAGAAGTGTTGGATTCGAGAGGAAATCCAACGGTAGAAGTAGATGTTATTCTGGAATGTGGGGCGATGGGCCGAGCTGCGGTACCGTCTGGAGCGTCCACGGGAGAGCATGAAGCATTGGAATTGCGTGATGGAGATAAGAAAAGATATGGTGGCAAGGGGGTAACCAAAGCCGTGAATAATGTAAATACGGTGATTGCCGATGCCTTGTTGGGAATGAACGTGACAGACCAAGTGGGGATTGATCGTATTTTATTGGAATTGGATGGTACGCCAACCAAGAGTAATTTAGGAGCTAATGCATTGTTGGGAGTTTCTTTGGCTTGTGCGAAGGCTGCTGCTAACGCATTGGAAATGCCGTTGTATCGTTACATTGGTGGTGTAAACGCAAAAGTGCTACCGGTGCCAATGATGAATATTATTAACGGAGGATCTCATTCCGATGCTCCGATTGCTTTTCAGGAGTTTATGATTCGCCCGGTTGGAGCTGAATCTTTCCGAGAGGCATTGCGTATGGGTGCGGAGGTTTTCCATAGTTTGAAGAAAGTTCTTCACGATCGAGGCTTGAGTACGGCTGTGGGGGACGAGGGTGGTTTTGCTCCTGCCTTGAAGGGGACGGAAGATGCATTGGAATCTATTATTAAAGCTATTGAGACTGCCGGATATAAGGCTGGAGAGGATGTGATGATAGGGTTGGATTGTGCTTCTTCTGAATTTTATAAGGATGGAATTTACGATTATTCTAAATTTGAAGGAGCGACAGGAGCAAAGCGTTCTTCTGCCGAGCAGGTCGCTTATTTGGAAGAATTGATTTCTCGCTATCCAATTGATTCTATCGAGGATGGTATGAGTGAGAATGATTGGGAAGGTTGGCAATTACTGACCCAACGTATAGGGAATCGTTGTCAATTAGTAGGTGATGATTTGTTCGTGACGAATGTACCATATTTGAAGAAAGGTATTGAAATGGGATGTGCTAATTCTATTTTGATTAAAGTAAATCAGATTGGTACGTTAACCGAAACGCTGGATGCGATTGATATGGCTCACCGTGCCGGTTACACGTCAGTAACTTCTCATCGTTCTGGGGAGACGGAAGATGCAACTATTGCGGATATTGCAGTCGCAACTAATTCCGGACAAATTAAGACAGGGTCATTAAGCCGTTCTGACCGAATGGCAAAATACAACCAATTACTTCGGATTGAAGAAGAATTAGGTGATAATGCCCAGTTTTATGGACGGAAGTTTTGCAAGTAATTAAGTTATTCATAAAATGCAAAGACTCTTATGGCATAGCTGTAGGAGTCTTTCCTTTTAGAGATAGGTAATATGCTTGATTTGTAGTACATTTATGGTTGTTTGTCTGAAATGCAAATCATTCTTTTTCTTGTTCTTTTTTGGGTTTACCCTCTACGATCATGACGATCTCTCCTTTTACCCCGTTTTCGGTGTAATGATCAATTAGTTCTTTTAATGTACCCCGTTGGAAGTCTTCGAAAAGTTTACTGATCTCGCGAGCTACGCAGGCATGGCGGTTTTCCCCGAAGAATTCAGCCATTTGTTCGAGGGCTTTTACTAAGCGGAATGGTGATTCGTAAAATATCATCGTGCGTTCCTCTTCAGCGAGGGCTATGAGTTTCTTTTGGCGGCCTTTTTTTTGTGGTAGAAATCCCTCAAAACAAAAACGATCACAGGGTAGGCCTGAGTTGACGAGAGCCGGAACAAATGCTGTGGCTCCAGGTAAACATTCTGTTTCTATTCCTTGCTCGATGCAGGTACGTACAAGTAGAAATCCCGGGTCGGAGATTCCCGGTGTTCCGGCATCACTGATTAAGGCTATGTCTTCACCTTGAGCAATGCGCTCTGTAATACGACTTACTTGCTGGTGTTCATTGAATTTATGGTGTGAGAGCAAGGGCGTGTTAATCTCGTAATGTTTTAATAGTTTTGCAGAGGTTCGGGTATCTTCGGCAAGTACAAGAGGTACTTCTTTTAGTATGCGAAGTGCTCTCAGCGTAATGTCTTCAAGATTACCGACTGGAGTTGGAATCAGATATAATTTAGCCATAATAATTGATAATTGAAAGTGAATTTCGATCTTCAATAGGTTACAGGGGCAAAGGTAGGGAATAAAATATTTACATGTATGAGGTGGGAGAATTTTATTTGTTAACACGAAAGGTGTCGTATTGTATTTATTTACAAATGATTGATGCAACATTCACGGCCAAATTGCCAAAGATGTGAAAAAAAAATCACGTTTTCTTTGGTTGGAATGAAATTTGCCGTATATTTGCAACCGCTAAAGCAAAAGATGGTCCGTTCGTCTAGGGGCTAGGACGCAAGATTCTCATTCTTGTAACACGGGTTCGATTCCCGTACGGACTACTAAGGCAAAGAGCAAGATATTAACGATGGTCCGTTCGTCTAGGGGTTAGGACGCAAGATTTTCATTCTTGTAACACGAGTTCGATTCTCGTACGGACTACCGAGATTTTAGTGGGTTTTATGGTCCGTTCGTCTAGGGGTTAGGACGCAAGATTTTCATTCTTGTAACACGAGTTCGATTCTCGTACGGACTACAAAGTTGAATTAAATTAATTTGTAGAGATGGCAAATCATCAATCATCAGAAAAAAGAATAAGGCAGACTGAAAAAAGAAGATTACACAATCGTTATTATGCAAAGACTGCTAGAAATGCCGTTAGAAAGCTACGTGCAATGACTGAGAAGGAGACTGCAGCAGATTTATTGCCGAAGGTTTCGGCTATGTTGGATAAATTAGCAAAAAAACATATTATCCACAAGAACAAAGCAGCTAACTTAAAGTCTAGCTTGGCTTTACATGTGAATAAATTGTAATTTTACTATTTTAAGATATTGAGGTAACAGACAGAATGTTTGTTACCTCTATTTCTATGTGTCGCTGGATCTTGAGAAATTGTTTCTCGAGATTTTTTTTATTGTAAAAAAATAGCTATATTGCCAGCAATAAAGAAAAAATATGGCTGAAAATTATATCCCGATTTCCTCGTGGGCGGAAGACGACAAGCCTCGGGAAAAGATGTTGTCGAAAGGTGTTGCTACACTTTCAACAAATGAGTTACTCGCAATTTTAATCCGTTCGGGGTGTGGAGGGGAATCTGCCTTGGATTTGTCTCGTCGGATATTGTTAGATCTTAGTAATGATTTGAATACGTTGGCTCGTCTTTCTGTTTTGGATTTTACGAATCGTTACAAAGGAGTAGGGATGGCAAAGGCTGCTTCGATCGTTGCTGCAATGGAATTAGGGCGCCGCCGGGCGTTGTCTGCGGTAAGGGAAGAGCCATCCGTGGCAACTAGCCGGGATTTGTATGATTATCTCCAACCATTAATTGGGGATCTGGATCATGAAGAGTTTTGGGTAGTGGCCCTGTCTAGTGCTTGCCGGATTAAGTCATGTGATCGTTTGTTTTCGGGGGGAATTGAAAGCACGATTATTGATATTCGTATGATATTCAGGAGGGTGCTGGAATCAAAAGCATGTTCTATTGTGATCGCTCACAACCATCCTAGCGGCAATAACCGTCCGAGTTCTCATGATATTACTTTGACGAAGAAAGTGCAGGAGGCAGGACGGGTGTTGGATATCATGATACTGGATCATATTATCGTTTGCCCTGATCGGTATTACAGTTTTGCGGATAATGGAATGCTTTAATCCTATTAAGTGCTAAAAGTTGAATCAGAAGGATATCTTTTATTATCTTTGTGGCAGCTATTGATGTCATATTGACACTTGTTGTGATTGTTAATGTGACATGTTGAGACTTGGCAGGGATTTTGCTTAGAATAAATAGTTTAAAATGTTTATTCATAAAAATATATACGATATGGCAGAAGAGAAGATGTCGACTCAGGAGAACGAGTTTGAAGAGTCACAGATGAACGAAATGGAGAAAGAAGAAGTGAATTCTGGAAAACATCACGAGGAGGCTCACAAAAAGAAAGAGGACAAGTCGTGTAAAAAAGAAGACAAACAGCTTGAAGAGTTGGGACAAAAGTTGATCGAAATGAATGATAAATATTTACGTTTGTCTGCAGAGTTCGATAACTACCGGAAACGTACTTTGAAGGAAAAAATGGAGTTGACGAAGAGTGCTGGGGAACAATTGTTGAGTAATATTTTACCTGTGGTGGATAACTTTGAACGTGCCTTGAAAAGTATGAGTACGGCGAAAGATGTGGCAGCTCTGAAAGAAGGAGTAGATTTGATTTATGCTAATTTCAAGTCTTTTTTGACACAAAATGGTGTAAAAGAAATCGAAACTGAAAATGCTGATTTTAACACGGATATTCATGAGGCGGTAACGACAATTCCAGCCCCGACCCCTGAGTTGAAGGGAAAAGTGTTGGATTGTATTGAGAAGGGGTATTATTTGAATGACAAAGTTATGCGTTTTGCAAAAGTGGTTGTTGGTGAATAAAATATAGTTGCGTGGTAATGGAAAAGAGAGATTATTATGAGGTGTTGGGGGTATCTAAGAGTGCTGATGCCACTGAGATTAAGAAAGCATATCGGAAACTGGCTTTGAAATACCACCCGGACAAGAATCCGGGAGACAAGGAGGCCGAGGAAAAATTTAAAGAAGCTGCAGAGGCATATGATGTGTTGAGTAACGAGGAAAAGAGACATCGTTATGACCAATTCGGATATGCTGGTGTTGGTGGCGCCGGACAAGGAGGTTTTGGTGGAGGCATGAGTATGGATGATATTTTCTCTCAATTCGGGGATATTTTTGGGAGTTTTGGTGGCTTTAGTGGTTTCGGTGGTTTTGGCGGTGGACGTGGTTCTCGTCGGGTAAATCGGGGAACTAATCTGAGAGTGAAAGTTAAAATGAGTCTTCAAGAAATTGCTACTGGAATTGAGAAGAAAATTAAGGTGAAAAAATATGTGGCTTGTCAACATTGTAACGGAACGGGGGCAAAGGATGGAAAATCCTATTCTACTTGTTCTACTTGTAAGGGATCAGGGCAGGTGACCCGAGTACAGAATACAATATTGGGGGCGATGCAAACTACTTCCACGTGTCCGACTTGCGAAGGTGAAGGAAAAATTATTAATGAAAAATGTACTTTCTGTAATGGAGAGGGTGTGTTGATGTCGGAGGAGGTAATTTCTATCAACATTCCGGCAGGAGTGGCAGAAGGAATGCAATTATCATTGAGTGGTAAGGGAAATGCAGCTCGTCGCGGAGGCGTGAACGGGGATTTGATCGTGTTGATAGAAGAAGAAGAACATCCGGAGTTGGTGCGGGATGGGAATGATTTATTATATAACGTGTTTATCGGGTACCCGGAAGCTGTATTAGGAGAAACAGTTGAAATTCCGACTATCGAAGGGAAAGTGAAGGTGAAGATTGAGGCTGGGACCCAACCAGGTAAGATATTGCGTTTACGGGGCAAAGGTTTGCCTGATGTAAACGGTTATGGTAAAGGTGACTTGTTGGCAAAGGTGAACGTGTGGATTCCTAAGAATTTGTCTAAGGATGAGAAGAAGCTTGTGGAAAAGATGAGAGAGACGGAAGGTTTTAAACCGGGGAGTGGCGATAAAAAAAGCATCTTCTCCAAGATGAAGGATTTTTTTGATTAAAAGATAAATTTATGATTACACTGACACAATTAGAATATGTTGTTGCAGTCGATGAATTCCGGCATTTTGCAACAGCAGCCGACAAGTGTTTCGTGACACAGCCGACACTGAGTATGCAAATTAAGAAGTTGGAAGACGATCTGGGTGTAATCATTTTTGATCGGAGTCGACAGCCGGTAGTTCCCACTGACATTGGATATAAGTTGATAGAGCAGGCTAGAATAGTGTTGGCTTCGACACAAAGAATAAAAGAGATTATTAATGAAGAGAAACAGGAAGTAGCGGGATCTTTGAAAATAGGTATTATTCCCACGCTAGCTCCTTATTTATTACCGATATTTATCGGGGACTATATTCGTCGTTATCCAGGGGTACAAGTGGAAGTGGAGGAATTAATCTCGGAAGAGATTATCCGGCGATTGAAACACGACACGTTGGACGTGGGAATATTTGTGACCCCTTATCATGATAGTAAGATTGTAGAGCAGCCCGTGTTTTATGAGGAAATGATGATTTACGCTCATCCCGATCACGAACTTTTAAAAAAGAAAGACGTAAAAACACAAGATATTGCAACTCCTGAATTATGGATGTTGGGTGACGGGCATTGTTTTCGGGATCAAGTCGTAAATTTATGCGAGATACAAGAAACGCAACATAAAAATTTGCCGTTTGATTTCGAGAGTAATTCTTTAGAGACTTTAATGAAGATCGTGGACCGGGAAGGAGGATTTACCTTGATTCCAGAATTGGCCACGTTATATATGACAGAGGAAAAGAAAAAGCAAGTACGCTCGTTCACAGCGTCGAAACCTTTGCGAGAGGTCAGTGTGATCTATTCCCGTCATTTCACGAAACAAAAATTGATTGATTTGCTTTGCGAAGATATACGGCAAGTGGTTCCCCCGGGAATGTTGAAGAAAGAAAGGGGAAAAATTGTTGAATGGAAAAAAGTAAGATAAATGTAATACCCGAATATATGGATAGTATCAAAAAAAGTTTTTTGGAGGCGCTGCAGGTATTAGCTGATTTTGTGGCGGACGAAGATAAGTTGAAACAAGTCGGATTGGCGGCAGAGATATTGTCCCGGGTATTGAAGAACGGAGGTAAGGTGATAAGTTGTGGAAATGGAGGTTCCATGAGTGATGCCATGCATTTTGCTGAAGAACTTACTGGACGTTTTAGGGAAGATCGTCCTGCACTACCGGCAATAGCGATTTCCGATCCGACCCACTTGACTTGCGTGGCAAATGATTTCGGGTTTGAGTATGTATTCTCCCGTTACGTGGAGGCACACGGGAAAGCAGGTGATGTATTACTGGCAATCAGTACTTCCGGTAATTCAGAGAATATCGTAAAAGCTGTTGATGCAGCTCACCGTAAAGGAATGTTGGTGATTGGGTTAACCGGTAAGAATGGTGGCAAAATGAAGAATATGTGTGACGTGAATATCTGTGTACCTTGGAATGGGTATTCCGATAGGATTCAAGAGATTCACATCAAGGTGATTCATATTCTGATTGAGCAAATCGAGGCGCATTTGTTTGCGAAACAATAAAAGAGGTAAATATGTTCTTAATAGTATATTATGGGAAATAAAATTAATGATCCTATTGTCCGTTTAATGGGACTTAGGTATAAGTCACACCCGTGGCATGGTTTGGATATAGGGACGGATGCGCCGAATGTGGTCACCGCATTTATTGAGATGGTACCGACAGACACGGTGAAGTACGAGTTGGATAAAGTGAGTGGGTATATAAAAATAGATCGTCCACAAAAGTATTCGAACGTGGTTCCCGCTTTATATGGTTTTTTGCCGCAGACCTATTGTGGCGACTTGGTTGCCGAATATTGTATGTTACAGACCGAGAGAACGGATATTCATGGGGATGGTGACCCGCTTGATATTTGTGTCTTGACTGAGAAAACGATTTCTCACGGGGATATTATTGCGGAAGTTCGCCCTATCGGAGGATTCCGAATGTTGGATAAGAATGAGGCCGATGATAAGATTATTGCCGTGCTGAAACATGATGCCACGTATAATATTTACAATGATATTTCCGAATTACCACACGTGGTGATCGATCGGTTGCGGCATTATTTTTTAACCTACAAGGATCTTCCTGGTGAAGAGCGACGTACAGAAATCACTCATGTCTATAATAAGGAAGAGGCTTTCGAGGTAATTCGTCGGAGTGCGGAAGATTATAAAAATCACTTCCAAGGACTTGAAGATATACTAAGCCGGGTATAAGGGCAAGGTAAAAGGTAAAAACTAAAAGTGAAGTGAAAAAACAACTTTTAGTTTTTACCTTTTACTTTTTTCATCTACCCCATCCGTCTTTGTCAAGACTTCGATATTGTATGGCTTCGGCGATATATTGGGGGGTGATTTTTTCGTTGTGATCCAGATCGGCAATTGTTCGAGATAATTTGATGATTCGGTCGTAAGCTCGGGCGGAAAGTCCGAAACGTTGCATGGCAATTTTTAGTAATGCAACACATTTATCATCCAAAGGGCAATACTTTTTTAGTAATGGAGAGGTCATTTGTGCGTTACAATAAATCCCCGGGTAAGATTGAAAACGTTTTGTCTGTATAGCCCGGGCAGCAATCACCCTAGTCCGGACAACAGAACTTGCTTCACTATCAGAGGGATTTGTGATTTTGTCAAGTTCTACGGGAATTACTTCAATATGTATGTCAATTCTATCGAGTAAAGGCCCGGATATTTTTGATAAGTATTTTTGGACTTCCCCCGGTGGACAATTGCACTCTTTCGTGGGATGGTTATAGTATCCGCAAGGGCAAGGATTCATGGAAGCAATCAGCATGATGTTGGCCGGATATTCCACGCTAAATTTGGAACGGCTGATGGTAATTTTCCGATCTTCAAGAGGTTGTCTCAGTACTTCCAGTACTGCCCGGCGGAATTCTGGGAGTTCGTCTAAAAATAGAATTCCATGATGAGCAAGTGATATTTCTCCCGGTTGGGGCCAAGATCCTCCACCAACGAGTGCAACATCAGATATGGTATGATGTGGAGAACGGAAGGGGCGGGAGGTAATTAAGGAATGATTGTTTTGAATTTTCCCGGCAACGGAATGGATTTTCGTTGTTTCCAAAGCTTCTTCGATTGTCATGGGCGGGAGGATTGTCGGTAATCTTCGGGCTAGCATGGTTTTCCCCGAACCTGGGGAACCGATCATGATCATGTTATGTCCACCTGCTGCGGCAACTTCCATTGCGCGCTTCACGTTTTCTTGTCCCTTCACATCTTTGAAATCAAGTAAGTCATCATCGGGAAATGCCGTCATGACTTGCTGGTCGAAAGAAATGGGAGAGAAGTCTTTCTCCTGTTTCAGGAAAGTGATTACTTCATTCAGATGATGAAAACCGTAAACTTCAAAATCCTGAACAACGGCAGCTTCGTTTGCATTCTGATAGGGCAGAAGGATTCCTTTGAAACCTTCCTTTTTAGCGTGTATGGCAATGGGAAGTACACCTTTGACCGCTTGGAGACTACCATCTAATGACAACTCACCCATGATCAAGTATTTATCCAATTGTGCATTAGGTAACTGGTCATTAGCAGCGAGAATCCCAATCGCTAGTGGTAAATCGAAAGACGATCCTTCTTTCTTTACATCGGCGGGAGCCATATTGATAATTACTCGTTTACCTGGTATTTTTAATCCTATTTCCCGGAGAGCGGAATCAATTCTTTGTTGGCTTTCTTTCACCGCATTATCGGGTAAACCGACAATAATAAATTTTGCACCCCAAAGAATATTAACCTCGATTGTAATGGTCAAAGCATTGATTCCGTATACTGCACCTCCGAAAATTTTAACTAACATACCGTCTGATCTTATGTTTCATATATAGGCGTGTAAGTTAGGATTATTTAATAGTAAAGCAATGCAAAATAGATTATTTTTTGCGATTTATTTTTTCGATGGTAACTTTCTCCCCGTTGAACATGGCGTAACTGAAATGCGTGATCCAATCTCCCGTGTTGATATAGTGACTGTTGGGTTCGAGTTCAAGATTGAGAGGTAAATGGCGATGGCCGAAAATGAAATAATCCACGTGGTGTTCTTTCAAGATATTCCGGCAATAAATAACAATTTCTTCTTTGTCGTCTCCCAGGTACCCTTTTGCCTCGATTTGCCCGTTCCCTTTCAGTCGAGAATGGGATGACCATTTATTGGCTAAAGCGATACCCCAATCAGGATGGATAAACCGGAAGCATCTTTGTAGAAAGCGATTGTGAAAAGCGTTGCGCAAAAAAAGATATCCTTTGTCGTTCGGGTCTAGGCCATCACCATGTCCGATAAGGAAAGACTTTCCGTTTATCGAGGTTTCCAGTATGGATGTGTGTAGGATAACACCACACTCTTTTGCCAAGTAGTCGAAGGCCCAGATGTCGTGGTTGCCCGTGAAGAAATGTACCTTAATCCCTTGATCTGTGAAATTGGCTAGTTCACCAAGGAAGCGTACATGACCTTTAGGTATGACGTATTTGTATTCGAACCAGAAGTCGAACATATCACCAAGCAAGTAAAGTTCTGAGCAATCAGGTCTGATGCTTTGTAAAAACTCCACGAGCATAATTTCTCTCTCCCGATTATCTTTCAATAGTTTGGCACCCAAGTGTGCGTCTGAAAGAAAATAAACTTTCTTACCCTGCATGATGATATGTTCGTCCAATATAATTATTTTTTCAACAAGTCGTTCAAACGGTCTTCCAAACGGCTACCGTACAAGTTTTTGCCGACAATTTCTTTCTTCTGGTTAATGATATAATTTGCCGGAACACTCTTCACGTTCCAAGTCGAGGCTGCCCGACTTTGTAGTGCTCCTTCATCCCATACGCAAATCCAGTTGATCTTGTTCGTTTTTATTACGTCTTCCCAGAGAAGTTTGTTTTTATCCAGGCAAACCATATAGATTTCCACTCCCCGGTTTTTGAATTTGTTATACACGCTTTTCATCTGGTCAATGTACTCCTGGCTCTCTTTGGCTGTGATTAGTCCAAAGTCAAGCACGATGAGTTTCGATTTAAGCGAGTTCAGTGAAACATTCTTCCCATTTACATCCGGCAAGTTAATATCCGGTAGCGATCCTTCCGTGTTATTAATCACGGCTGCTAGCTGTTGGTTGCGGATGGCTTGGGATATTTGTTTCAGGTGATTCATGATCGCTTTCGTGTACTGTGATTCGGGATAAAGGGCTGTTAAGGATGATGCGACTACTTTAAAATAGTGAAGATCCTCGAACTCGTCCATCACTCCGATATTATCATCTATCTTTTGATAAAGAGCATAATAAGATGCCGGAGAAGTGGCATGTTTGATGATGAAGTCCCGGGTAAAGCTGATCTGCTTGTTTATTGCCTCTTCCCAAGCCTTGCTGTATTCTTGGCGTTGAGCGTCGTATTCACTTCCTTGCGGAAGAGCTTGATAGGATCTTTTTAAAGAATCCGTCAGCGTGATGGTACGGGCAATCTGGAAATTCAGGAGTTTAATCCATAACGAGTTTTCAGAACCGTCTACCCAGTAGTTATTTTTTATGTCATTCAGCGTACCACTGACTTCAAGCACTTCGTCCGGACTAGCAATCAAGGTCACCTGTTCATTGTTAGAAAATCTTAAAGAATAGAATGTCGGGAGTTCAATATTAAGTTTGAATTTAAACTCTCCATTTTTATTAATTTTTGTTGAATCGATAGTTTTTCTTGAACTTACATCTATTTGTTCCAGATATACTTTCGTGTTTGCCGCCTCTTTGATGGCTCCTGTAATCTCGACATTCGTCTTTTTACTGCAGGATGCGATAAGAACTACAAGTAGTCCAAGTAATAGTATTTTTCTCATAATTTGTTGGAATGATATAAATAATCTACATCTTGATTTATGAAGTTCGAAAGTAATACTTTTTTTCTATTTTTTACATCATCGGCTCAGATTTTGAATAAAAAAACCGTTAATTAATTGTTAAGGGCGTATTTCAGAGGATAGGAAATCGAAAAATGTTTTATTTTTGCGAACGATGATGCAGAAAAAATGGAATATATCGGCACTCTTGCTATTGTTTACCTTTTTGTTAGGTACAGTAGGCGTGAATGTAAGTAGAGTATACTGTCAGCGTTGTCAGGAAACTCGCTTGCATGTGGTAGTTATTCCCGAAGACATTCCATGTCCATGTACACATGATTGTGCATGTTGCCATAAGGCGTGTCACAATGCACACACAAAAAATTGTAATAATGCCCGACAAGAACATGTTTATTATAAAGTTTCCGGAGACTGGGCGATGTCCCATTTCGAAATACAGTTCTGTGATATGGTACAGGAATGTAATTTCATGATGTTTTTACCGGATACGATTATTTCTAAGATAAAACCATTAAATTCTTCTATTGCATACATAGACACATCTCCACCTTTGGAGTTGCTATGTATTTTCCGTTGTTGATTAAATTCTGATCCGCGAAAAAGATGCTTTACAAGTATCTTTCGGCGAGTCGTGAGTATGCGCTTGGCTTGACTGAAGCATTATTTAAAATTTAATCAAAAGAGAACGTGTTTCGAGGCATTAGTAAAAGAAATATCCCGGCACGTTCCTGAAAATCGTTAAATCTATATGAAAAATTTATTTATTATAATGTGTTTACTTGCCTCTGTTGGCATACAGGCACAGACCATAAAAGGGCGTGTCATGGAAGAAACGGAAGACGGGGAGGTGGCGTTACCCGGTGCGAATGTTTATTGGGTAGGAACTTCGAAAGGATCTGTTTCAGATGCGAACGGGGAATTTAAAATCAAGTGGGAAAAGGTTGGAAAGTTAGTTGTTAGTTTTATCGGGTACCGTTCGGATACGATAGAGGTAAAATCCACGGATAAATTCGTGACTTGCACGTTGAGATCCGGGGAGCAATTGGACGAGGTTAGCGTGGCTGCCCGGAAACAGAGTACAGTGATGTCAACACAAGGTCCTTTGATCGAACAACTGATCACGGGCGAAGAGTTATGCAAGGCGGCTTGTTGTAACTTGGGAGAGAGTTTCGAAACGAATGCCTCGGTTGACGTGTCGTATGCTGATGCGGTGACAGGTGCGAAGCAAATTCAGCTATTGGGATTAACCGGGAAGTACGTGCAAATGATGACCGAGAATATGCCTAATTTCCGTGGACTGGCCTCCTTGTACGGTTTGACTTACATTCCCGGTCCTTGGATGTCTGCTATCTCCGTGTCAAAGGGAACGGGGTCGGTAATTAACGGTTACGAATCAATGGCCGGACAAATCAGCGTGGATTACAAGAAACCCCGAGATCCGGAATTGCTTTCGGCTAATGTCTTCACAAGTAGCGAGGGAATGTACGAGTTTAACTCCAATTTCAGCATCAAGTTCAGTGATAAATGGAGTACGATGTTTCTTTTGCACGGGGATTGGATGAAAGAGGCTCATGACGGAAACAAGGACGGGTTTGTGGATATGCCGGAAAAAACGCAATACAACGTGATGAATCGTTGGGCGTACAAAGATGATACTTGGTATTTGCAATTCGGGGGTAAATTTATTGATGAAGAGCGAAACGGAGGGCAAACTTCTCATGATGGACACGCCATGATAGACGAGAAGTACGGATTGTATAAAATTGGAATAGACACCCGTCGTTATGAGGCTTTCTTGAAGTTAGGTTACTTGATGCCTCAGTACGAGAATACGAGTATGGCGATTCTGGTGAACTATTCAGATCACACGCAAGATTCTTATTACGGGCCGAAAATGTATAACGCCGGGCAGAAGAGTTTATTTGTGAACTACATTTATCAGTCTATTTTCGGTACGAATCCCAGCCAGATGTACTCTGCCGGGTTAAGTTTCAATTACGACAAATATGACGAAGATTTCCGTGATCCGGTTTTCAATTATGGAGAGGACATTTCTACCGATTTCATAAACATGAAACGGGAAGAGCGGGTGCCGGGAGCTTTCTTCCAGTACACGGGTGAATTCTTGGATCAACGTTTTATCGTGATGGCTGGGTTGCGCTACGATTATCACAACATCTTCGGGAGTATCTGGACTCCGCGAGCTCACATCATGTACAAACCGGATGAGTTTACCAGCATCAAGGCCACTTTCGGTCGCGGTCTACGTACGCCGAATATTTTGGCTGAGAACAGTTATTTGTTGGCTTCTGCCGCAAACTTCTATGTAAATGGAGAGTTGTTGGGTAAGAACCCGGCTTTACTGGACGATTTGAAGATGGAGGATTCCTGGAATTTCGGGGCTAACGTGAACCGGAAATTCGAGTTGTTCGGGCGTACCTTGAATATCAATTTGGATTATTATCACACGAAATTCAATGACCAAGTGGTCGTAGATAACGAGACGGCATATAACAAGGTAAACTTTTATAACTTGGATGGGAAATCCTATTCGAATTGCTACCAAGTAGAGGTGAAATACGAGTTGATTCCACGCTTGGAGGCTACCTTGGCTTATCGTTACAATGACGTGAAGACGACGATCAACGGTGATTTGAAACGTACTCCTTTAACGAGCCGTTACAAGGGATTGGTGAATTTGTCATACTTTACTAACTTGAAAAAATGGCAGTTTGATTTCACGACCCAGTTCAACGGTTCCGGACGTTTACCGGAACAGGGAGGGATTGCCGATGAATATCGGGTAGCTTCCCGTTTTGATGATTTCCAGATCATGAATGCACAGGTCACGAAATATTTCCGTTTGTGGAGTATTTACGCGGGATGCGAGAATATCGGAGATTTCACCCAAAAGAATCCGATCGTGAATTCTCACCATCCCTGGAGCGATACCTTTGACTCGTCGAAAGTGTGGGGACCTCTTCACGGACGTAAATTTTATATCGGTTTGAGATTTGCCTTAGATCGTAAAGAATAATCAATCAATAAAATAGTTGGAACGTATTTGTCACCCAACAATAACTTTTGAAAAACAATGTTTTAATAACTAAATACATTTACTATGAAAACAATGAAAATTTTATTCACGCTGGTCGTGTTCGTTATGATGGGTTTAACCGTAAGTGCCCAAGCTAAAAAAGATACAACCGTTATTTTTAAAATAGGCATACATTGTCCTTCTTGCAAGGCTAAATTGGATAAAGATATGCCTTTTGAGAAAGGAATCAAGGATTATAAGTTGAACATGAAAGATTCAACCGTGTTGATTTCTTTCCGTACCGACAAAAACTCTGTTGAGGCGTTGCGGGCTGCAATTGAGCGTCATGATGTGAAAGTGGTAGGGATGTGTGATAAAGACGGAAAGTTGATAAAAGGCGGTAAAGCACATAAATGTTGCAAAGAAGGGAATAAAGAAGCTTGCAAGGGAAGCTGCGGTGAGAAACATAATTGCAGTGGCACCTGTGGACAAAGCTGTGGCGAGAAAAAGTGTGACAGCAAATGTGATCAGAAATGCGAGTCAAAGGAGAGCAAATGTGAAGGGAAATGTGGTGATAATTGCTGCTCCAAGACGGGTAAAACAGACGAGTGCTGTAAGAATAAAAAGAAGTAAGAAATTTATTCCTAAGGTTATACAAAGAGAACGGTGGCTTTCGTCACCGTTCTTTTTGTATTATTGATTCAGAATAAACTGGTTCATCTTGTCAAATTGCCGCTCCATATCCTGTAACAACTTTACTTGGACTTTAGCTCGTTGCAGGTTATGTTCGGGATAGGTAATCGGGTAATAATGATCCCCGTCCAGGTAATCCGTCAAGAAACGAACGGCTTGCAGGTAGGTCATCAGCGTGCATCCCTGGGCGAGAGTCTTTTTCTCCTTGAGCGTGAGAAGATGCTTTGCTTTTTCCATGAATCCGGCAGTGAAGGCCTCGAAATAATCCATGTTAAAGTGAACCTCGTCAAGATCGCGGGTTTCCTCTCCAGCCGTGTTGCAAGCCGAGCGTATGGCATCCCCGAAATCATAATGCACGATTCCCGGCATCACGGTGTCCAGATCGATCACGCATAGCGGGTGATCATTGTGGTCGAACAAGAGATTATTCGCTTTCATATCATTGTGCGTGACCCGGAGAGGCAGGATCCCCTCATCTTTCATCTGTTGTAATTCCAGCATTTTGTTATCGAATTTTTTCAAGTATTCGAGTAACTCCTTGCTTGCCTCGATCCGATCCGGTCTGGCTTTGGACAAGGCTTCTTTTAATTCCCGTTGGCGGCGGGGAACGTTATGGAAAAGCGGAATGGTTTCGATCAACAATTTTGAGTCGAAATCAGAAATTCGATTCTCGAATTCCCCAAACCCGATGCCCACTTGGTAAGCGATCTGGGAATTCGGGATGACATCATAACTCTTTGATCCTTTGATAAAGAGTGACAATGTCCAGTAATTTCCCTCGTAATCCTTATAATAAGCGTTCCCTTTGTCCGTGTAGAAATACGTGATGTATTTCCGGGTGATATCGCTCACTTTATGCCGGATAAGCCGGTTGCGGATATGTCCGCACACCAATTCTTTATTTCGTACCAGTTTCGGGATATCCTTGAATACATTGTCGTTGATCCTTTGGAGAATGTACTCGACATCCTCGTCTACTTTCACCAGATAGGTGTCGTTAATATGGCCAGAACCATACGGTGTCGCGGATATAAACCGCCCGCTCGATACGAATGTGTCGTAAATTCTCTTCAGTTTGTCCATGCTTAGTTGTTTTTTATGATTACCCGTTTTTATGCTATTTACTGCCCCATGTCAGTATATAATCCTTCCCCGTCAAACTTCTGTAAGGCATTGTTCACCAGTTCAGTGTCTTCTTTGTATGTCACTCCGAACCATTTAGCACTGGTGTTTAAGACTTTTACTTTCACTGCCTTTTGCTTGATGAGTTCGTCCACCACGAAAGGTATATAAATTTCCGCTTTGGGATTTTCACTGTTTTTGTGGTAAAACTCGATGAATTGCTTTTCAATTTCCTCGAAAAGCATGGGCGAGAATCCCCAGAAATTCATGGAAACCACGTCATTTTCATGCAGTATGACCCCTGAGTTCATATCCTTGATCACGTCTCCCTCCCTGCCAATTTTCGTGCGTTCGGTGATACTTGTCAAGAAATTATCGTTGTCTACCGTACATATTCCTCTTGATACTGTACCGTTTTCGGATAGGGTGGCAGCTAACCGGTAACCGGCTAAACTGAAACATCTCTCATCGGTATTGACGGCCACGAAATCGTGCATTTTTACGAAGGCGTCCCGTCCGTAAAAATCATCGGCGTTGATAGCGATAAACGGTTCGTGAATGTGCTCTTTGGCAGCCCAGATGGCGTGGGCCGTTCCCCAGGGTTTCTCCCGTTGGATCGGGGGTAGATTACCGGGTAGTTGATCCATTTCTTGGAAACAGTACACGGTTTCAACCAGACTTTCGGCATATTTGCCCACGGCCTCTTTGAATTCCTTCTCGAAACTCCGGCGGATGATGAAAACAATCTTGTCAAATCCCGCGTGTACGGCATCATAGATCGAATAATGTAACAATGTTTTTTTGTGAGGTCCGAGTAGGGCCAGTTGTTTTAAGCTCCCGAACCGAGAACCCATTCCTGCTGCCATAATGAGCAAGGTCGTTTTGTTCTTCGTAGTTTCCATGTTTCTATATTTAATCTTGGTAATTATATACCCTGTTTATAGTAAATGAGCACAAGCTTTGTTTTACCTCAAACTCCTCTGTCCTACCCCCTCCAACTCCCCCTTACACAGGGGGAGAGTTGGTACTTCTTCCCGAAGATGGAGAGTGACTTAGCTCTCCCTCTGTTTATAGAGAGAGTACGGCGAAGCCGGGAGGGAGTTTGTTGACAGTAAACTTGTATATAAGCTCCTTAATCTTTTTACTTGTATTCCCTTCTTTTGGACAAAGCTAATAAAAACTGCGGAAAGAATCTAGCAAGTTGTGTTTTGTTTTATTTGGGGTGAAAAATCTTTGTTGTATCATGCTTCATCTTCTTCTGAGAATGACTCCAAGAGTGTGTTTGGTCCCTCTTTTGTCGGAAGCGCTTCGATCGATCGAAGCTGTCTTTGTATGGCGCGGGTTCGTTTCCCCATGACCTCTTCCAGTTGATTGTTGGCAGTTTGGAGGTTCTTTTGGGCTTTCTCCAAAAGTCCCCCGAACTTTTCGAATTCAGCTTTCACGCCGCCAAGAATGCGCCACACTTCGCTACTACGTTTTTGGATGGCAAGCGTGCGGAATCCCATTTGCAGGCTGTTGAGAATCGCTGCCAGCGTGGTGGGTCCCGTGACAATCACGTGGTATTCCTGCTGTAATTGTTCCAGCAAGGCAGCCCGACGGGTAACTTCGCCGTATATGCTCTCGAAAGGCAGGAACATAATCCCGAAATCCGTGGTATACGGTGGGGCAAGGTATTTGTCCCGGATGTCTTTTGCCATGCCGCGAATGGTTTGTTCAAGCATACGGGAAGTAGTTCCCACCCGTTGTAAGTCTCCGGATTCATAAGCGTCAAGGAGTTGCTCGTAAACGTCCTTCGGAAACTTGGCATCGATAGGAAGATAAACCGATTGGTCATCTTCCGCCTGTCCGGGAAGTTTCACGGCAAACTCGACCAGCTTGTCTGATCCGGGTTTGGTCTTCACGTTTGTATCATATTGATCCGGGGCCAGAATCTGTTCCAGTAGCATGGAAAGTTGTACCTCCCCGATCGTTCCCCGTATTTTCACGTTACTAAGCACCCGTTTCAGTCCGCCGACATCCTGCGCCAGCGTTTGCATCTCCCCTAAGCCTTTCTGCACGTTTGCCAGTTGTTTGCTGACGAGTTCAAACGATTGTCCGATGCGTTCGTGTAGAGTCTTTTGTAACTTTTCATCTACCATAGTTCGCATCTCTTCCAACTTCTTTTCCGTGTTTTGCAGAAGTTCTTGCTGACGGAGGGAGAGTTCTCCGAACTTTTCCCGTTGCAGGCGATTGAACAATTCCATACTTTCGGCAAAACTTTTCTGGAATGCCTGTATGGCAGAGTTGGTTTGGTTGGTGATATTCTTTAAGGTTTCTCGGTGTTCCGTTCGGAAATGGTTGAGGGTAGAGGCTAGTTCTTCCCGGTCCTTGCGGGAGCGGTTTTCGTCGTTTTCCCGGTTATAGCGGGATTCGTCCCGAATCACTTTTTCGAGGTCCGAGATGGACCGTGATACCTCCTGGGCGGCGTTGTACTTGCGGGAACGGACGTGCAATCCGATGAGGATAATGTTGAGAACGAGAAGTAAAACACAGGATATAAGTATAAATAATTCCATATTTCTAAACCTTTAGTTGTTCAAAAATATGGAAAATAACTCAGAGTTTGGTCAACTCTTCCTGAATTTGTTTCTGCCCGTGCGGGACGAAAATGAGGGCCGTGGTGTCATACCCTCTGCGCTGTGCCCGTTGCATCAAGTCTTTCAACTTTTTAGGAGGAAGTGTCGGCGTGCGGCTCATAATCCAGAGATGATCGCGTTGGGAACTTCCGATGAGGGCCGCGCTGTAATCTTTCTCGACTTCCAGGATGTGGTAGTCCGTGTTGAAGATCAGGAAAAAGGTGACTTTTAGGACTCCCGGTTGGGTCGTGTCCGGGATATACACGCGGCCCACGATCTCTTTTTTCTCTCCCTGGAGACTGTCTTGGTAGCCTCGTCCGATAACCTTGATACTTCCGTTGGGTTTGATGGTGTACTCGGTCGTTACCCCGACCAAACCTCGTTCAAAGGGATGATCAAAGCGAGCGATTTCGTACCATAGACCGACGTACTTTTTTAGATCCAGCGTGTCTATGGCCCGGTTATCAACGAGTTTGTCGGATTGTGCTGTTACTGCCATGATATTGCATCCGACGAGCAATATGGCTAATAAGAAAAACTTCATGCTACGACTTGATAATTAGGTGTTTATTTTCTCGTAATACGAGAAGTCGGGGTCTGATGTTCGTTTATAAGATTTATAAAGTCTGTAAAGTTCATAATGCCTTTTGGGGAAGAGGAGGTCCCACCCGTTATCAAATGAAGGAAGGATGAGCGTTTAAGGTAATCGGTTGATAATCGTATTTTAAAATCCTGTCAACTTCGGTATAACGACGTTCACGAACGTCTTTGTAACGTCTTTGATACGTCTTTGATACGTCTTTAATCCCTAAGAACATCGAATATGCCACGGAAGATAAACGTGTATTCCCTAGGAAAAGTTTACTGTAAACGTTTTTACGCTAAAACTCCTCCGTCCTACCCCCTCCAACTCCCCCTTACACAGGGGGAGATTTGATTACCAAGCGGTTTCCCCTCCTGTGCAAGGAGGGGTTAGGGGTGGTAGTCATTAAAAGACTGACTTGTTTGGCACACCCTCAACCACCCGGGTAAGCGAGGACAGACGAAGAGCTTGCTCGGAATCTGTCGAACGAAAGGTGGTTCGAGTCCGTTTCGGGCTCAATACAGCGAAGCCGGGAGGGAGTTCGTTGACTGTAAACTTGTATATAAGTTCTAAAATGAGTAGGCTAACTGTTTTTGTTGGCCAATTGCCCGCAAGCCGCATCGATGTCTTTTCCTTTGCTGCGACGGATATTCACCACGATATTTTTGCTTTCGAGGTAGCGGACGAATTGATCCCTGCTGGCATCCGGACTGTGACGGTAGGGGGCGTTGTCCACTTCGTTGTACTCGATAATGTTGATTTTCACGGGGAATTGCCGACAAAACAAGGCGAGAGCCTTGGCATCATCAAGACTGTCATTGACGCCTTTCAGTAACAGGTATTCGAACGTGGGACGGGTGCCTGTTTTATCCACGAAATACCGGATGGCTTCGGCCAGTTCGGGAAGCGGGTAAGCCTTGTTGATTGGCATGATTTTGTCCCGGGTCGTGTTGACTGCCGAGTGAAGCGATATGGCAAGGTTGAAACGGACGTCGTCATCTGCCAGTCGCTTGATGCCTCCCACGATGCCGGAGGTGGATAACGTGAGGCGATAGGGGGACATGCCCAACCCATCCTCTGCCGTGATGCGTTCAATGGCGGCAAGGACATTCTCGTAGTTTAGGAGCGGCTCGCCCATACCCATCAACACGATGTTGGATAACGGGAGGCCCCGCTCTTCTCCCAGGCGTTTCACGGCAACTACCTGGTCGAATATCTCTTCCGGTAACAAGTTCCGGGTGAACCCCAGACCACCCGTGGCGCAAAAGCTACATTTCAGTTTGCACCCGACTTGCGAGGATACGCACACGGTCGATTTGTCTTTGCCCGGGATAAGTACGGTTTCTATCAGGTTTCCGTCGGATAGAGTAAAACCGAGCTTCGTCGTGCCATCACTGCTCTCTTGTTTATGGGTGAGCGTGGCTGTTTGCAGGATAAAGTGAGTGTCAAGAAATTCCCGAAAGTCTTTTGATAAGTTGGTCATATCCTCGAAACGGGTGATGCCTTTTTGCCAAAGCCATTGCCAGATTTGTTTTGCCCGAAATGCTTTTTCCCCGTGTTGTACCAGTACGTTTGCTAGTTCTTGTAACGTGTACGCTCTTATATTCGTTTTTTCCATGTCATCACTTTTTCTGTCGCAAAAATACAACAAGAAAACGAGATGACGTCTATATTATGGATGAATGTTGTGAATTTAAAAAGACAAGTATATTCACTCTGACCGCGTGTCGTAAAATGTTATAATATTATTAAATCACGGTGAGTTACATAAGGTTTCTTTGAATTAAATTGTATATTCGCGATCGTTTGTGGGGCGATGGCACAATTTAACATGAATTAAATTAGATCAGATTATATATTAAACGTGAAATTTAAACAGATGAAGAGAGTTTTTATTATTGTATTTGCTTTGCTTTCAACGTCAATCGTGCGGGCGGATGAAGGTATGTGGCTTTTGTCTTTGCTTGGGAAGAACATCGAGCAGATGCAGGCACAAGGCTGCAAATTGACGGCGGAAGACATTTATTCCGTGAACCAGGCATCATTGAAAGATGCAATCGTTGGATTAGGAAACGACGGACGTCCTTTCTGGCATTTTTGTTCCGGCGAAATTATTTCGGACAAAGGATTGGTGTTGACAAACCACCACTGCGGATTCAGCGTGATTCAAAAGCACTCTACCGTGGAACACGATTACTTGTCAAACGGTTTCTGGGCTTACAAATATAGCGAAGAGTTGCCGAATCCCGGTATTACCGCGTCTATCCTGCAACGCATGGAAGACGTGACCGATCAGGTGAATGCCGTTTTGAATGATAATATGTCAGAAGAAGAACGTGCTGTGGCTATTGACGCTATTTCTAAACAAATTTCTGCCAAGGCAGTACAAGGAACCAACCTTTTCGCTCAAGTACAGAGTATGTTCGAGGGAAATCAGTTCTTCTTGTTGGTTTACAAGATTTACCGCGATGTTCGTTTAGTAGGCGCACCGGCTCAAAGCATGGGTAAATTCGGTGGAGACACGGACAACTGGTCTTGGCCCCGTCACACGGCAGACTTCTGTATGATGCGTATCTACACGGGTCCTGACGGAGAACCGGCTCCTTACAACACGAGTAATGTTCCGTTGAAACCGAAACATCATTTGCCCGTTTCAGCAAAAGGGGTACAAGATGGTGATTTTGCCATGATCATGGGATTCCCCGGAACAACCGATCGTTTCTTGACCAGCTTTGGATTGAAAGAGACGATGGAGGTAACCAATGATATTCGTTACAAAGTACGT
>ENA-USUG01001834-USUG01001834.1-human-gut-metagenome-genome-assembly--contig:-NODE-1834-length-34220-cov-12.393580_pt1 | contig 34220 bp, 31 predicted proteins | sample MGYA00250059_ERZ773394 | MGnify/ENA primary metagenome ERZ773394 (study PRJEB29103, sample SAMN06111957) | human gut metagenome | biome: human gut; feature: ankylosing spondylitis patient; material... | reverse complement strand
TTATATACCGGATGATCCAACAGAGATCAGGCATGTGGATGAAGTGCTGAAGCTTTTGCAGGTCATGACAGGAGATAGGCGTTATGAGGAAATTTTCAGGAAAAAGAAGGAAGGAGTGCACAGTATGTGTGATGTGGCAGAAAGGTTAGAACAAATGGGCATTGCCAAAGGAATCGAGATTGGCAGGAGTGAAGGAAGAACAGAGGGAAAAATTGAAGGCAAAATCGAAGGCAAAATTGAAGGCAAGATAGAAGGCAAGATAGAAGGCAAAATACTGGTATACAGGAATTTATGCCGGGAAGGTTTTGATGAGAAAGAAGCCAGGAGACTTACGGAGTTGCCGGAAGATGTGAGTTTGGAACAGTAAAAGAAATAGAATGTTTCTGGCATGTTCGACCGAAAGGCTGAACTGTTACTAAAAAGGTCACTAAAAATTTATAAAACGAAAAGAATCGTATTGATTTTTAAGAATAAAAATGATATTATATTGTATAAAGTTTTGTTAAAAACACATATGCAATGAAAAGGAGAGTGGTTATAAGAAAAACAAGGTTACAATATGTTTTGAAAAGTACAATTAAGAAAAGGAGAAAGAATATGAAATTGAAAAAAATTTTAGCACAGTCATTAGCTATGGCTATGGTATTGTCAAGTGTTCCGGTTGCTAATTTTACAGCACTTGCAGCAGAAGATACTGTAGCATATGCCAGTGACGATGCAAGCACTGTCGATGCGACGACAGATGCATTTCCGGCACCATATGGATATAAAAATCTGCAGCTGACAGTAGGGACAGATGTGAAAATCACGACTTCAGCAAACACGGAAATTACAGAAAGCAGCGGCAATAATATATTAAAGGATCAATTTTTGTGGTTTGAAAATGCGGGTGATAAATGGATTAATTATCATTTTACAACTCCACAAAAAATTTCAGGACTTTTATATAAGCAGGTCGAGCAGACCAACGGTCATGTGAAGATTGCAAGAGTAGACGTGCGAAAACAGGGAAGTGATGAGTACGAAACAGTATATCAGACGGCGGCTTCTTCAGCATGGAAAAATGACGCGACTGTTTATGCTGCATTATTTGGAACAGTTTCGAATGTTGAGGATGTGAAATTTTATGCAGTTGATACATATGGCACTGTTACAAATCGTTTGCATGTTGAGACAATGCGAATTCTGACAACAGAAGATGATTCAGCAGTGACGGCAACTGCATTGACTTCAGATGAAAAAAGTGGAACAGCAACGGTAAGTATTCCGGACTCTACAGTAAGTGGAACAACCATGTCAGTATCGAAAGGTGTTACTGTGAAATATCAGGCTAAGGAAGCAGACGCAGGAAAGTTTGCAGGATGGTGTGATGGAACAGGCAGGATTGTAAGCAATGATGCCACATATACGACAACTGTTTCAGATAATATTACATTAACGGCAGTGTTTAAAGACTATTATGAAAAGATAGATCAGTCTGTTTTAAAAGCAAATGCAAAAGATAATTCACATGATAATTATGGAAATGACCAGGCAGCCAGTGCAGCATTTGATGGAAATGACGACACATTATGGCATCAAAACTGGGGGAGTGGTAACCAATATGCTGCAGGAAGTAAGGAAAAACCATCCGCTTCCAATCCAATCTGGATTCAGACGAGTTTTGGAACAGAAAATGGCGAAAATAAAGTAGAGACGGTAGGCCGACTGACCTATCGCGGAAGACCGGATAGCTATCATAATCATGCCCAGACAAAAGGATTATGGTCTACACGTATTTCAGACTATGTTATTCTGGCAGCAAATGTAGCACAAGGATCTCCGAAAGCAGGTGACTGGGCTGTTGTTCAGACAGGAACTATGCCGAGTGACATTGCAGTTGACAATGCAGTATCCGAAGTAGAATTTGCACCGGTAAATGCAACACATATCCGACTGGTTTGCCTGTCAGCATATGACAATGATAATTATGTGTGTGCAGGAGAAATCAATCTTTACAGAGTGACAGATTCAACATACGGTGCGGATCTGATGAATTTGAATGTAACAGTGAATCAAGGAGAAAACGGAAACGGAAACGCAGAAATCGTGGCTCCGGGATATCAGACACTGAACGATGCCAACAAAGCGGCTGCACCAGGTGAGGAAGCTTCTATTATTGGAAAGTATATGCTTGGCAAACCAAGAAAAATACAATTATTGGCTGTTCCGGCAAGCGGATATGCTTTTGCAAGCTGGAAAGTAAATAATGAAATTGTTTCAAAAGAAGCAGCATATTTGATCGATACAGATTCACAAAAAACTTATCAGCCGGAATTTACACAGTCACAGCCTACAAATTATGCAGAGATTACAATTCCGACTGATGGAGGAAGTTCTACAAAAAATCCGTCAAATATCAGAACGAATTCTGAAACAAAACCGGCAAAAAACAATGATGGTCCGGCGTACTATGCGTTTGATGCTTCAGAGGATACACACTGGCACTCTAACTGGGGAACAGTAATAAAAGGCGAAAATGAAGATGGTAAAATCAGTGTAACAGGTCCAATCTGGATTGAAGCTGGTTTTAATGAAGTTAAAAAAGTAGCCAAGATTACCTATAAGCCAAGAACAAATGGTAATGGTGCGTGTCGTGCAAAAGGATATGAAGTACTCGTAGCGAATATGGCGACTCCTACAGATCAGCCAAAAGATGCAGATTTTGCACTTGTGAAAACGGGTGTGCTTGGAAATAATGCAGGTCCGCAGGATATTGTATTGCCAATTCCAGTTGCTGCAACGCATGTAAGATTGAAGTTTACATCTTCCTATGATAATCAGACGTATGTATCTGCTTCCAAAATTGGTATGTTCGAAGATAGTGCAAATGCAGATAAGTATGCTGACATTGTTGATATTCCAAAAGTGAAATCAAATGATAATACACTTGGAACGGTAGAGACATCCAATCAGAAAATGGTTGATAAAATTGACAATAGCATTACCATGACAGCAAAACCGGCTGCTGATTGTCATTTTGTAAAATGGCTGATCACAGATAATGAGACGGGAGAAGTGTCTGAAAAATCAGCAAAATCAATTACAGAAACAGTAAACAATAACACCAGATATGCTTATACAGCAATGTTTGCGAAAGATGCAGAAGTTAATGTAAATCTGGATCAGACTTATGTAACGATGTATGTAGGTGATAATGCCCAGACGTTAGTAGCTACAGTAACAAATGCAACGAATAAAAGTGTTAGATGGTCTACCGATGATGAGCAGGTTGCAACAGTAAATGATGGAATCGTAACAGCAGTAGGAGCCGGAGAAGCCACTATTACAGCAACTTCAGTACAAGACGAGACAAAAAAAGCAACTTGTACAGTAGTGGTAAATGCAACACCATCCACAGAAGCATTAGACACACTTCTGACAGAAGCGAGCGAAAAAATGAATAGCACTACTGCTTATACTGCTGAGTCCAGAAGTAAACTTGCTGAAGTTTACAAAAAATATGTAAAATACACAAATGAAAATATTGCAGAAGCAGAAAAGAATTTGAGAACGGCGTTAGATAATCTGGAAGCACTGTATAGAGTTCAGATTGGTGATAATTTTACAGATCCAAGTAATGTTACAGTAACGGCAGGAGATGATGGAAAAGTATATAAAGAAGGAAACAGTAAGATTGTATATATGCCATTGATTGGAAAGGTGACGGTAAAGGCAAGCGAAACAAATTCTGATGGATATCAATTTGCAGGCTGGACAATGAAAGAAAAAATCTTAAGTACTTCTACATCATATACTTTTTATGTTACTGGAGAGATGAATATTACTCCGAAATATCAAGAAGAAAAGCCTGCACCTGAAATCAGTCTGTTCTGCAACACGAAATACAATACCGCAGCAGGAAAACTTTCTTTTATTGCAAAACGCTCTGTTGACAAAATATATACAGTTGTAGAACATGGTGTTATTATTACAGATAAAACAGGATGGGATAATTATTATGAAAATAATAAAACAGCAATGATTAAAGGTGCAACCAGAACAAGAAAATCTGTTGCTAAGGGTACTGCAAATATCGGAACATATGAGGCAAAACTGAAAGCCGGCAAAAATGAAGAATGGCATGGAAGATCTTATGTAACTTATACAGATGGATATAAGACTTACACAGAGTATTCAGAAATAGTAGACTATCCGGTAAGTAAGTAAAGGAGGCAAAAAATGAAAAAGTACTATGAAGAGCCAGAAGTAGATACGGTTGATATTCTGGTGGATGATATCATGAAAGTATCTGGAGAGACAGAGGAAGTAGAAGAAGGTGGCTTCGACAATTTTTGATGAATGATTCAGATTCTGTAGAAGCAATATAAACATAAAAATGCCTGCAGCTTTTGTAAAGCCTGCAGGTATTTTTATGATAAAATTATGCTGGAATGAGATTGTATGACAGCTGAAAGAGTGGTAGAATTAAAAAAGAAACTGTGATGATTCAGTACAGGCAGGGCATTTGTTGTTGAGAGAGCAGAAACATGACTGTGTCGTACTGAAAAGACACAGAAAAATTTATTTTACTATATAGAAAGGAATTGATATAATATGAAAAAGAAAATTATGTATTTTTTTGTGTGTTGTATGATAATTGGAACTTGCTTTGGATGTGGAAAAAACGAACAGACTGAAGCAGAGAGTAAAGCATCTGATAATACAGAAGCTGTTGTGATGACGGAAACAGAATCTGGAATCAGTGCAGAGACAGATGAGAATGCCAAAATGCAGAGTGAGCAGATTGAAACAGGTGGTGAAGACTCCTGGGAGGACAGTGCAGACGGCTGGGATTAAGCAGTTGCAATGTATTGTCTGATAAAGATATATTTTAACAAACTATGAGCAGAAAGCCTCTGCCTTTTCGTGTGTGAAAAGCAGAGGCTTTTTTCAAAACTTTGATAGTTGTAATAAAAGAGGAAACAGTGTGGCGGACAGAAGCAGATGTCTGCTTTGTCAGGGAAGATGGTAACAGATATGAAAAAGCAGGAAATAAAACTGGAACAAATAGAACAGACAATCCGGAAAGTTCTCGCAAGTGGTGGTGAGTTTTCTTTTTATCCGGGAGGAACGAGTATGCAGCCGTTTATCGTCCAGGGGCGGGACAAAGTCACACTTGCAGCACTTCCGGACAGGATAAAAAAGTATGATATCATACTGTATAAGCGGGAAAACGGTACATTTGTGCTGCACCGGGTAACAGGGAAAAAAGAAAATGCTTATATATTCCGTGGAGATAATCAGTTCTTAGATGAATATGGCATAAAAAGGGGACAGATGATCGGAAGGGTGACAGAAATCATCCGTGGAGATGATGTGATCCCGGTGAATGATATAAAGCATAGGATGTGGGCAGGATTTTGGGTAAATACTGTCTTTCTCAGAAGGGTGAAACGTTTTTGCTTGAAGTGCAGAAAGAAAAAACAGAATCTGGATAAAAATTAAGCGATATTGAATAAAAATGAAAAATAAGCCATGTTGACCAGGAGGACAAATATCGCTATAATTATGGAGTAGAGAATGGTTTTTACGGCTTAATATTTTGATTCGATAGGAGCAATGTAAATAATGTTTCCATATTCAGAGTGATAATAAGGAGAAAATTGATATGAAAATAAAAGGAGATTATCTTTTAGATACGATCGGCGGCGAGAAGATGGCTGTGCCGATCACAGTAAATGACGGAGGACTGGCAGGGCTGATCAGGCTGAATGAAGTGGGAGCGTTTCTGTGGGAGAAGCTTCAGGACGGAACAACAGAGGCAGATCTTGTAAAAGCTCTGACATCGGAATACGATGTGAAAGAAGAGAAAGCGACAGCCGATGTGAAGAAGTTTCTGGAAAAACTTCGCACAAAGGGATTGTTGGAGGAGTAGAAAATGGTAACGAAAAACTACCGGTTTGCAGATGTTGCTTTTACATTACAGATGCAGTATCCATATCTGGAGAAGCAGTGCAGAAGTTATGAAGTGGAAGAGCCGGGGATACTGATCGCAGCCAGTGATGAGGAGATCGAAAGAGAGAATCAGTCTGGCGTCAGCAGTTCGAATGGAATGCTGGAGAGTCTGGCGGTGTACCGTAAGATTTCGGAAATTATGGTTGAACACGATACATTTTTGTTTCACTGTTCCGCAGTTGCACTAGACGGTCAGGCGTATCTGTTTACAGCTCCGAGTGGCACCGGAAAATCAACCCACACACGGCTGTGGCGTGAAGTTTTTGGTGAACGTGCCGTGATGGTAAATGACGACAAGCCACTGATCCAGGTGCGAGAGGATGCCATCTATGTCTGCGGCACACCGTGGAATGGCAAACATAACCTGGACAGCAACCAGAAAGTACCGGTCAAAGGGATCTGTCTGTTGGAACGCGGAGAAAAGAACCATATCGAGATGATTTCACCGGCAGATGCGTTTCCGTATTTATTTCGCCAGGTCTACCGGCCGGCAGATCAGACAAAACTGATCCGGACGATCACTCTGCTCAAGCAGACGGCAGAACGTGTGCCGCTGTACCGGATGCAGTGTGATATTTCCCATCAAGCGGCACAGATGGCATGGAAAATGATGAGTGGCAAGAAAGAAGAACAGAACCGGTGAATGAAAGAGATACGATGAAGAACAGCAGAAAGACCAATGTAAAATCCAAGACTTCAGACATAGAAGCAAAAGAAAAGAAAGAGCAGCAGGAACAGGAAAAAATTCTTGCAGCCAAATATCTCATCGAGTTGATCCGCTCTGTCCTGGAAGAGCGGAAACCACAGCCAAAGCCGGAACAGATTTCCATGAAATGCCTGTTTCTGACAGCAAAGAAACACAATCTGGCCTGTATGGCATACGATGCGGCAAAACAGATCGCAGGCAAGGAAGATAAAGAAGTCATGGAGGCATGGCAGAATTATAGCCGTACCTGTATGATCATGAGTGCTGTTCAGGGAAAAGAAGGAGAACGCTTGCTTGAGAGATTTTCGGATAATCAGGTGCGTGTACTGCCACTGAAAGGCTGGATTATGAGGAGATTTTATCCGAAACCAGAGTATCGGCAAATGACAGATCTGGATTTCCTGATTGATATTGAAAACAGAAAAGCAGTTAAGCAAATTATGACGGATCAGGAGAGATATCAGTTTCAACATATCGAAAATGAAAATACGGTGGACTCCTATCAGAAAGATCCGTGGATGCATGTAGAGATCCATAATGATATGATTTCATATAATAAGGAACGATATGAGAACATATGGGAGCGGTGTGAACAAAAAAATGCTGTTTATTCCATGAACTGGGATGATTATTATATGTTCATGTTAGATCATCTGGAGAAACATTTTACCCTTGCTGGATGTGGGATTCGATTTTTGCTGGATGTTTATATTTTTCTGCAGGCAAAAGGACAGGAACTTCACCGGGATAAGCTGAAAAAAGAGTTTCGAAAAAGAAATCAGGAAGCGTTTTTTAAGCAGGTGGAAGAGACAGCAAATGCCTGGTTTGGGGAAGTATATCATGTTGGAGATACAGAACTGGAAAGAGTGATACTTTTGTCGGGGACTTTTGGAACAAACAGCCAAAAGTTTGAAAATCGACAGGAAAAGATTCAGAAAAAATATAAGAATAAAAAAGTGGCAAAAGTCATGTATTTCTTGACAAGGACATTTCCGGAGTATTCTTATATGTGCAGCATATATCCATTCCTGTATAAAGCTCCGGTATTGATGCCTGTTATGTGGAGCGTGCGTCTGATCTGTGCACCCGTAACAAAGATGGACCGCATCCGAAAGGAAGTCAGATTCTGGAGAAAGATGGGGAAGAAAGAATAACAGATGTTATACCAGATGGGAGATGACTCCCGCCTCTGCAGGCGGCGAGCAACAAGCTTGTATCAGTGGCGGGATTCAATCTCCCATCTGATATAGCCTCCGGCGGATTGCAGAGGTGCACAGAAGAATATGTCATGCGATGCATGACGTGCACCTCGCAGCAAGAATGCCAGAGGCATTCTTGAACAGAATAAGAGTGGGTTAAAATAATGCGAATGAAGGGGAGAACAGTATGATTGATTTTCACACACATATTTTACCACGGATGGATGATGGAAGCCGCCGCATGGCGGAAACACAGAAAATGCTTAAGATGGAGTATGATCAGGGAGTTCGGCAGGTTGTGGCGAGCTCTCATTTCTATGCCCAGCATGAATTCCCGGAGACCTTTCTGGATCGACGGGAAAGACGGCTGGCATGTGTAAGAGAAATACTGCATGAGGAAGAATGGGGACAGGAAATGCAGATCTTCGGAGGAGCAGAAGTACTCTATTACAATGGAATGGCAGATTCACCGATGCTTCCAAGTCTTTGTATTGAAGGGACAGATACACTGCTTCTGGAGATGCCTTTTTCTCAGTGGGATAAAGAAGTCTATAGGGAAGTGCGGAAAATCATTGAACACCGCAGGATTAAAGTGATACTGGCTCACGTGGAACGTTACAGTTCGTATCAGAAAAATAAAGATATCTGGGAAGAAATCCTGGATCTTCCGCTGACAATCCAGTTAAATGCAGGAGAGATCCTTCAGTTTGGAAAGAAAAAACTCTGCAGAGAGCTGCTGAACAGCGGGATTCCGGTGCTTCTTGGGAGCGACTGCCATAATACAGGAAGAAGAGCACCGAACATGCTAAAAGGAAAAAAAGCAGTGGAGAAGCTGACAGGGGCAGGAAAATCAGAAGAGATCGATCGATTGGGAGAGCAGGTATTAAACATATGAAAAGACAGAAAACAACAGGGATCATAGTACTGCTGGCAGTACTTGTGTGTGTACTTGCTGTGGGAACGTGGTATTTTAGAAAACAGCGGTCAGAAAAGGTTTCAGCGACAGAAGGGCAGACCGAGACGCAGCAGAGTGAAACAACGGATGAGCTGGAGCGGCTTTTATGGAACAAAATAAAATTAAACGGGAAAAAGTATAAATATTCCACGGACTATGAGACGTATCTGTTTATGGGGACGGATGGCAGTGGTAAGGAAGATGCAGACCGTGATGAGTATATCGGAAATATGGCAGATTTCCTGATGCTTGTGATCATAAACCGAAAAGAACAGACGTATGCATTCCTGCAGCTGAATAGAGATACGATGACAGAGATCAATCTGATTGGACGCAATGGAAAAGGGATGGCCACCGCCGATATACAGCTCTGTACGGCACACTGGTACGGAGGCACACCGGAAGAAAGCTGCGAAAATACAGTAAAAGCAGTCTCCAGGATGCTCGGAGGAGTCAAAATCAATGGCTACTATGCGATCAATATGGAAGATATCGGAAAACTGAACCATGCGATCGGAGGAGTTACCGTAACAATCGACAGTGATTTTGGTGATGTAGATCCGACACTGAAAAAAGGCGAGACCGTTACGCTGAGCGATGAACAGGCATATAATTTTCTGAGATATCGTCAGGGAATCGATGACGGCGAAAATATTTCACGTATGAAACGTCACAGACAGTATATGCAGGCATTTATGGCGAAATTAAAGGAGAAAATACACGATGATCCATCCATTGGGGCAGAAATTTATGAACAGATGTCAGAAGTGGCCGTCACCGATATGAGCGGAGGAGTTCTGACAGATATTCTGACGGATATGCAGCAGGCAGCAAACAGGGGAACCTTTGAACTGGAAGGTACGACAAAACTCGGTCAGCATCTTGACGATGGATTGGAGCATACGGAGTTTTATTTGGATAAAATAGCTATTGTCAAAACTTTGAAAAACTTGTATAATATGTAAGAAAAATGTAGAAAAAGCAAAAGAGAGGAACTACTTATGGATCAGAGCAGGGAGAATAGAATCGAGGATTCTCAGGACGAAATTGATATTGGCGAACTGCTTCGTTATCTGAAGACAAAATGGATTGTGCTCGTGGCAGTGTTTTTGATCGGTGTGATTGGAGCCGGCGTTGGGACGAAGTGTCTGCTCACACCCAGGTACACAGCAGTGTCCAAACTTTATGTTGTGTCTGCTTCAGGGAAGAATATTGTCAATCTGGATGATTTAAGACTTGGTACAACCTTATCATCGGACTATACAGAGCTTTTGAAGACCAGACCGATCTGCAACGAGATCATCAGTGACCTGGGACTGGATTATACGGTCAGCCAGCTGAAAAACATGATTTCGATCGTTCCGATCGAAGATACCAGACTGCTGACAGTCAGCGTGGTAAGTGCAGATCCGGAAGAAGCAAAAAACATTGCCAATGCTCTGGCAGACAAGGCAGTTACATATCTTCCGAAGCTGATGGGTATTTCAGCCCCGAATATTGCAGAAGAAGCGATCACCCCGACAGTACCGACTTCCCCGAGCACAAAGAAAAACGTAGCTCTTGGAGGCATTCTGGCACTGGCACTGATCGTTGGGATCTATACCGTACGTTTCCTGATGGATGATACCGTCAAGACAGCAGAAGATGTAGAAAAGATTATCGGAGTTATGCCGCTTACTGTTATTCTGGAATATCAGGATAAGGACAAGAAAAAAAAGGGAAGACATCGGAGGAAGTAGGTTATGAATAAAGTACAGATCAATAATATGCCGACGCTTACCTATTCTACAGAAGAAGCGATCAACCGATTGAGAATAAACTTAAACTTTCAGGCAAAAGATGTGAAGAAGATCATGGTGATCAGCAGTACCGAGAATGAAGGCAAAAGCTTTGTGGCATTTCATACCTGGAAACAGATGGCAGAATCCGGTATCCACACATTGCTTCTGGATACGGATCTGAGAAAGTCTGTTATGGCAGAAAAATACCAGATGGAGGCAGAAAACGGCAAAAAGCTCATTGGTACATCCCATGTGCTTTCCAAAGATATGCCGTTAAAAGATGCTGTATGGCATACGATTATGCCACAGGGGGATATTTTACCAAACGTAGAAAACCTGGTAAACCCGGCAATGCTCTTAGAGAGCGAGACATTCCACCGTCTTCTGAATGAGGCGTCCGAAGAATATCGCTATATTTTCATTGATGCACCGCCTCTTGATCTGGTATCCGACGGAGAAAAGATAGGTTCCCTGTGTGATGGGGCGATTCTTGTTGTCGCAAGCGGCAAGGTGTCACGTGGCATGGTTCAGAATTCCATCCATCAGCTGGAGAGAGCCGGCTGTCCGTTGCTCGGCATTGTACTGAACCGTGTGGAAGATCAGCGAAAGAAAAATTATTACCAGAAATATGGTTACTACGCAAGTGAAAAAGGAAAGAAAAAATAAATCCGGGTATTTCAGCGGCTATCAGGGCTTGCTGATTTACTGCATGGCATCTTTCTTACCATGCAATATATTTTTTATAAAAGGAGAAAGGAGGGAAAACAACATGAAAAAAGTACTGAAGAAGGTTATGGCCTTGACTCTGGCAGCAGTATTGACGATTGGTACAGCTGTTACATCTACCGCAGCAGTATCAAGCCCGACAACAGGTAAGAAGCCAGTCAACCAGATTGCAGACACAGACAGTAAAGGTAATAACACTAAGACCCCTGTTTATACGGTAAAAACCTATGATACAGGCAGAGCACGTATTATCGGAGCTGCAACAACCAAAAAGAATGTGACTGTTCCGAACTACGTAAAAGTAAACGGCGTGAAGTACAGAGTTACCAGTATTGCTGCAAAGTCTCTGAAAAACTGGAAATCTGTAAAAAAGATTACACTTTCCAAGAATATCAAGACCGTTCACCATCAGTCTTTCAAGAACTGTAAGTCTCTGAGAACAATCGTTGTGAAAAACACAAAGAATATCTGGTTCTCACCGGATACGTTCAAAGGAAGCAACACAAAGAAAATGACCGTTAAATTCAGCAAAAAAATGTCTAAGAAAACTTATGCAAAAATGCAGAAGAGATTAAGAAAGATTGGATTTAAAGGTAAGATCACCAGAGGCTAGTTCTGGATGGGCAGCTGCAACAGCTGCGAAGGAAAGGCACTATGCTTGTTAAGCAATACATTATAAGTATAGTGCTTTTGCTTTACAGTTGTGAAAAAGAAAACGATGTAGCACGGGGGGCAATTTGCAAAAACAAGGTACACATTTGAAAATAAAGGATGCATGAGGATAAATAAAAGATAAGAAAGAGAGCAGTTTTATGTATAGAAAAGATTCAGAAGGCTGGTTGAAACATGCAGATTTTATTGCATTGGATCTTCTGTGCCTGCAAATCTCATTTATTCTGGCATATGTCCTGAGCGGATATGGCTGGAATCCATATCATATTATGCTATACCGAAATATGTCTATATTTCTTGAACTGGCAGATTTACTGGTGATTTTCTGCTATGGCACAATGAAAGGCGTACTGAAAAAAGGCTACTATCGAGATTTTGTGGTGACACTTAAACATTCCATCATGGTTGGAGGACTGGCAATTTTATATCTCTTTCTGCTTCAGCAGGGTGGAGATTATTCGAGACTGGCATTATTTCTTACTATTTTATTGTATACAGGGATTACTTATTTTGTGCGAGAACTCAGAAAGAAATCTTTGAAAAAACAGATGCAGAACGGAGGAGAGAGGTCTTTACTGATCATAACATCAGGAGAAGTGGCAAGACGAGTCGTTGATAATATGAAAGAAAACAATTATGCACGCTTTCGGATTGCAGGCGTATCTGTGATCGATGAAGACTGGATCGGAAGAAAGGTCGAAGATATTCCGGTTGTTGCAAACGAAGAGACCACTCCGAAGTATGTCTGCAAAGAATGGATCGATGAAGTCCTGATCGTGATTTCAGATGATCTCCCATATCCGACTGAACTGATCAGAAAACTGAGCGAAACCGGAGTAACGATCCATCTGAACCTTACGAAAGTCACCAATATTCCGGGAAAGAAGCAGTTCGTGGAGAAAGTTGGCGTGTATACCGTTCTTACGACAAGCATCAACTACGCATCTGCATCTCAGCTGGCACTTAAAAGAATGATGGATATTGCAGGAGGACTGGTCGGATGTATCCTTACTGGACTGATCTTCCTGGTCGTGGGTCCAATGATCTATATCGCATCGCCGGGGCCGATCTTCTTTTCGCAGAAGCGTGTCGGCAAGAACGGAAGAAAGTTTAAAATCTATAAATTCCGCAGTATGTACATGGATGCAGAAGAGCGAAAAGCAGAATTAATGGACGAAAACAAACTTGGTGACGGCAAAATGTTCAAGATAGATTTTGATCCGCGCGTGATCGGAAACAAAGTCCTTCCGGATGGCACACACAAAACAGGAATCGGTGATTTCATCCGCCGGACAAGCCTGGATGAATTTCCACAGTTCTTTAACGTGTTAAAGGGCGACATGTCGATCGTCGGCACAAGGCCGCCGCTGATTTCCGAAACCAATCTCTATGAGCTGCACCACAGAGTCCGCCTGGCAATCAAACCGGGCATCACCGGCATGTGGCAGGTGAGTGGTCGCAGTGATATCACAGATTTCGAAGAAGTAGTACGGCTGGATAAAGAATACATCAGCAACTGGAATATCGGGCTGGATATCAAGATCCTGCTGAAGACCGTACTGGTAGTGTTGAAAAGAGATGGGTCAGTGTAAGAGCTGAACCTGCCGGCAGCACAGAATGGAAAGGCTGCATACTTTCATGCAGTTATTACAATTTTCAGATAGATTTAAAAGTGGAAAGAAAGCATTGGTGGGGAACAGTATGAAGGATAAAATTACGGTGTCCATGTTCGGACAAAAACGTCTTTCCCGTGAAGGTGGGATAGAGATCGTTGTAAAAGAACTTTGCACCAGAATGGTACAGGATGGTTGTCAGATTACCTGCTATAACAGATCAGGTCATCATGTAAGCGGTGCAGAGTACGACAGGAAAACGGAATATAAGGGTATATGTCAAAAGTTTGTTCCGACGATTGAACGAAAAGGTCTCGCGGCGGTAAGCTCTTCTTTCTTTGCAGCTCTTTGCAGTGCATTTGGAAAATATGATGTGGTGCATATCCATGCCGAAGGTCCGGCTTTTTTCTCGTGGTTGCCGAAAATATTCGGCAAAAGGGTTGTGGTAACAATCCACGGTATAGACTGGAAACGTGAAAAATGGAAATCTGGTTTTGGATCTAAATTCATCCGACAGGGCGAAAAGAACGCTGTAAAGTATGCAGATGAAATGATTGTCTTGAGTAAAGGCGTTCAGGATTATTTCAAAGATATGTATGGAAGAAACACACGATTCATTCCAAATGGTGTGAACCGGCCAGAAGTACGGAAAGCTGATCTGATAACAGATAAATTTGGTCTGACTAAGGATTCCTACATACTGTTTCTTGGCAGACTGGTACCGGAAAAGGGAATCAGATATTTGATCGAGGCGTTTAAGAATGTTAAAACAAATAAAAAGCTGGTCATTGCCGGAGGTTCCAGTGACACCGACTCCTTTGCGGAGGAACTAAAAGAGCTGGCAAAAGATGATAACAGAATTATCTTTACCGGATTTGTGCAGGGACAGATACTGGATGAGCTATATAGCAATGCTTATATCTACACACTTCCTTCTGATTTAGAAGGTATGCCGTTGAGCTTGCTGGAAGCCATGAGCTATGGTAACTGTTGTCTGGTTTCTGATATTCCAGAGTGTGCAGAGGTTGTAGAAGACAAAGCTTTGATCTTTAAAAAATCAGATATAAAAAGCTTATGGGAAAAGATGCAAGATGCCTGCGACCATCCGGAAAAAGTTGCGAAGATGAAGAAGCAGTCAGCTGATTTTATCTGTGAGAAATATAACTGGGATGATGTTGTAGAAAAAACAATAGAGCTGTACAGAGGGAGATAACGGATGAAAGTATTGTTAATCAATAATCTCCTCTAACCGGATGCAGGTAGTGAGATGTACATAGTGAGGACACCGGAAAAATGGCGTATTTACGGCACTTTTCAAGAGATGGGTAGAGCTGCGAGAGCAGTTTTTATCTCGCCACCTAGGTTCAGCAACAGCAGATGATTTTATCATAAGAACTTTCAGTATCACTACCTGCGTTTGTATGGAGCACTCTGGTTTATGAACAACACATTGGAAGTGCTTCATCTGAACAGAGGCAGTGAAATAGAACATAAAATAAGGAGAAATATAACGTGAGGACGCTGATTTTGAATAAATTTCTGCACCGAAACGGCGGATCAGAGACGTACATATTTAAATTGGGTGAGGCGTTGGAGCAGCACGGACACGAGGTTCAGTACTTCGGAATGGAGCACGAAGGCCGCTGTGTTGGCAACCGGGTCAATGCTTATACATCTGATATGGATTTCCACGGTGGAAGCAAGCTGAGCAAGCTGACCTACCCAATCAAGACGATTTACAGCAAAGAAGCAAGAGTACAGCTGAGAAAAGTTCTGGACGACTTCAAGCCCGATGTCTGTCACCTGAACAACTTTAACTACCAGCTGACACCTTCCATCATCCTGGAAATCGTGAAGTGGCGCAAGGAGACCGGAAGGGATTGTAAGATTATCTTCACGGCACATGACTACCAGCTGGTCTGCCCGAATCATCAATTAAAGAACCCTATCACGCATGAGAACTGTGAGAAGTGCCTCGGCGGCCATTTCGTGAATTGCGTAAAGGGAAAGTGTGTCCACGGTTCTACTGCAAAATCTATCGTTGGTATGCTGGAGGCGGAGTTCTGGAAGTGGAACGGAGCATACAAGTACATTGACAAGATTATTTGCTGCTCGGAATTCTTGAAAACCAAGATGGATACGAATCCGTTGTTTGCAACTAAGACAATCGCAATGCACAACTTTGTGGAGAAGGTAGAGCCTAAAGACGTTGAAAAGAAAGATTATGTTCTTTACTTCGGCCGCTTCTCTGAAGAGAAGGGAATCAACACACTGGTTGAGACTTGCGATTTGTTGCCGGATATCCAGTTTGTTTTTGCAGGTTCTGGTCCGCTGGAAGACAAAGTCAATCAGCTGAAAAATGTTAGGAATGTTGGTTTCAAGACTGGCGATGCACTGGACAAACTGATTCGTGAAGCAAAGTTCTCTATTTGCCCTTCGGAAGTCTATGAAAATTGCCCGTTCTCTGTTATGGAGAGCCAGCAGCGCGGAACCCCTGTCATCGGCGCAAATATTGGAGGCATTCCTGAGTTGATTACAGATGGTGTGGATGGTCGGCTGTTCACAAGCCGGGATTCCAAGCAACTGGCATCTATTATCAAGGAACTTTGGAACAATTCGGCAGTGACTGATAAGTATGCAAAGGCGTGCCTTAACCTTGAGCGAGATGATCTTGAAGCTTACTGTAAAAAGCTCATCCCGATTTATCTGGGGGGGTAATCCTCTGTAAGTATCAGCGGATGGATTATGTCCTTTACTTTGGTCGTTACTCTGAAGAAAAGGGTATCGGCACACTCATCAAGGTCTGCAAGGAGCTGCCGGATGTGCAGTTCATCTTCGCCGGCACTGGCCCGATGGAAGAGACGGTAAATGGTATTAAGAACATCAAGAACGTCAAGAACGTTGGTTTCCAGAAGGGTACAGCACTGAAGAAGCTGATCCGTGAGGCACGGTTCTCCATCTACCCGTCTGAGTGGTATGAGAACTGCCCGTTCTCTGTGATGGAATCTCAGATGTACGGCACACCGGTGCTGGGAGCTGATATCGGCGGCATCCCGGAACTGATACAGGTCGGCAAGACCGGTGAGTTGTTTAAGAGCGGTAGTTCGGAAGAACTGAAGAGTAAGATCCAGAAGCTCTGGGGCGACAAGGAGCTGTGCGAGGAGTATAGCAAGAACTGCAAGGGCATCAGCTTCGATACTATCGATGAGTATTACGAGAAAATTATGAAGGTTTATAGATAAAAAGAGAGATAGAGGTATTAGAAAAATGGCTAACAATAACGAAAAGAAACTGAATGGTACTGTCATCGTTACTTATCGCTGCAACGCTCGTTGCTCCATGTGTAACCGTTATAAAGCACCTTCTAAGCCAGAAGAGGAAATCAGCATCGAGACCATTAAGAAGCTGCCGAAGATGTATTTCACCAACATTACCGGTGGTGAGCCGTTCATCCGCACTGACCTGAAAGATATCGTGCGCGAACTGTATAAGAAGTCTGACCGTATCGTTATTTCCACGAACGGTTTTTTCACAGATCGTATCGTTGATCTGTGCAAGGAGTTTCCACAGATTGGTATTCGTATCTCCATTGAAGGTTTGGAGCAGACCAACAATGAAATTCGTGGCCTGCAGAACGGCTATCAGCGTGGTTACGGCACGCTGAAGAAGCTGCGTGAGATGGGTATGAAGGATGTCGGTTTTGGCATGACTGTCCAGGATAAGAATGCTCCGAATCTAGTCCCTCTGTATAAGATCTCTAACGAGATGGGGATGGAGTTTGCGACTGCCTCTCTGCATAACAGCTTCTACTTCGTTGAGGCAAAGAACATCATCCATGACCGTCCGATGGTCGCAAAGAACTTCGAAAATCTGGTCAATGAGCTGCTCCGTAGCAATAGCCCGAAGAAGTGGTTCCGTGCCTACTTTAACCACGGTTTAATCAACTACATCTATGGCCAGAAGCGTCTGCTGCCTTGCGACATGAGTTTCGATACATTCTTCATCGACCCGTATGGCGATGTTATGCCTTGCAATGGCACTAAGGATAAGGAAGTCATGGGCAACCTGAACAATCAGACTTGGGACGAGCTGTGGAACAGCCCGGAGGCAGAGAAGGTTCGTGCAAAAGTTCGTTGCTGCGACCGTGACTGCTGGATGATCGGTTCTGTTTCTCCGGCTATGCACAAGTATATCTGGAAGCCTGCTACCTGGGTTCTGGTTCACAAGTTCAAGGCTCTGTTCACCAAGCATCCGTACTCCATGTATGAGCTGAAGATCTGCCGTGACTACCGTGACGGTAAAGTTACCAAAGAGGAACTCGATAAGTGCAGCACCTGTGATATGAATTGTGTGATTAACAATGGTCTGAGTGAAGCATCCAAGGAACAGCTGAAGCATAAGACCGGCGAGGAAATCGTGGATGCTGATATCGCACAGCAGATGGAGAATAAGTAATGGAGTTAACGATTTTAACCCCTACTTTTAATCGGGGGGGGGTACTCCAGAATCTCTATAACTCACTAAAGGAACAGACTTGCAAAGATTTTGAGTGGGTTATCGTAGATGACGGGAGTTCTGATAATACAAAGGATATTGTTGAAAAGTGGGTTGCAGAGGATGAAATTTGCATCAGGTATCTTTATAAAGAAAACGGTGGAAAGCATACTGCGTTAAATTTTGCAATCAAGCAGATAGAATCTGAACTGACATTTATTGTTGATTCGGATGATATTTTGACTGTTGATGCGGTGGAGACAGTGTTGCGATACCACAGAAGATACGAGGATGAGATAAACTTGTGTGGGTATGCCTTTTTAAGAGCATATCCGGATGGAAAAATCAATGGAAAAGAATTTATTCCGGACGAAAAAATATCATCATATATTGAGTCAAGAATTAATTCGAATGATTCGATGGCAGATAAGGCAGAGGTATTTAGAACAAATTGCTTAAAGGAGTTTCCATTCCCCGAATATCCGGGAGAACGATTTTTAGGGGAAGATATTGTATGGGTCAGAATGGCAAGAAAGTACATGATGGTTCATATCAATAAGGCGATTTATATTGGAAATTATCTGGAAGATGGTCTTACAAAGAATCGTAGACTCAATAATATAAAATCTCCAGTTGGCTGCATGAACAGAGCAAGAGAATTCATGAAACCAGACATAAATAATAAGTACAGAGTAAAGGCTACACTGCAGCATATTATTTACGGAAGGTTTGCATCTGTAAGTGTTGTGGGCATTATTGGTGATTCCCCGGACAAAAAGCTGACGTTGATTTGTTTGATTCCGGGATTGATTTTACAAAAAATATGGAAGCGAAAGTTTGTTCCAAAACGTTGATAAGGACGGACGTCGTTTCTTAATTGGAGGAATAGGGTAGTGAGAAAAGGCGTCGTGTCGATTGTTTTGCCGATTTATAATGTTGAAAAGTATTTGAGTCGGTGCGTAAAAAGTGTGATAAATCAGAGCTATAAGAATCTGGAGATTATTTTAGTTGATGATGGCTCACCTGACAATTGTCCAGTACTTTGTGATGAGTGGGCAAAGAAAGACAATAGAATAAAGGTTGTTCATAAAAAGAACGCAGGTCTTGGATATGCCCGAAACACGGGTATTGAAAATGCGACAGGAGAGTATATCTGCTTTTTTGACAGTGATGACTATATCGCACTTGATACAATTGAAAAGGCGTATAATTTGGCAACAAAAGAAGAATCCGATATGGTGGTTTTTGGCTTTTGTTACGTCAAGGCCAATGGAGAAACTGGAAAAGCTGTCATCCCACACACCGAGAAGACTACATTTTCCGGCGAAGAGGTACAAAATGTATTCTTGGCCGATTTAATAGGACCAGATGTGAAGAATGGAAAGCAAACAGATTTGTGGATGAGTGCATGGGCATGCCTGTATTCATTGGAAATGATTCAAAAGGCATCTTGGCGATTTGTATCGGAACGTGAGATTATTTCCGAGGATGTTTATTCGCTGCTGGGGCTTTACAAATATGTTAACAGAGTCTCTGTACTATCAGAGGCATTGTACTTTTACTGTGAGAATGCGGGTTCTTTGACACATACCTACAAGCCGGATCGATACAATAGGATCAAGAATTTTTACGAAGCCTGTTACCAATTGGCAGAAGAGAGCAGCTACGGTGCTGATGTAAAGGAGCGGCTTTCTTATCCATATTTGTCTAACACGATTGCAGCGATGAAGATGATTGTTGGATCAGATCAGGTAAAGACACTGAAATGCGAGCAGTTAAAGCAAATTATTGATGATGATACATTGCAAAACGTTTTAAGCAAAGCAAACATTCGGAAAGAAAAGAAAACACGAAAATTATTACTTGTGGCAATCAAAAAGAAGCAATACAGCTTTATTTATTGGCTGATAAAGATAAAAGCTTGAATTTAGTAGTAGGGGCATTCATTTATGAGTAAATTTAGGATAAGTAGAAATGGGTTGGTATGCGGTACAGTAGTATTTTTGCAATTATTGTGGATGCAAACAAAGGTGTTCTTTCCTGGATTGGGAGGAATGGCGTATCAACTACTGTACTATATGAAATATATAGGAACGTTTGCGGTTTTTGCACTTGCGCTTTCAACTCCACGCGAAAGAAAAATTACAACACGGCAGAGAGAATACATAAAGCTTTTTATTCCACTGTTTGCATTATACTTTATTGTTGAACTGTTTTCATTGTTTTCAAGTCCTGTTACACAGGCATATGGAATCTCATTTGTCACAAGATCAATCGCTTATATTTTGGATAAAGTATGTGTTGTACTTATGGTGGTTGGCATATGGATTCTTAGAAGAGAAAAATCAATTGACTGTGTGTGTGGCGCATTACTATTTGATAGTGTGCTAATTATTTTATTTGCAATTCCAAGAATTGGAGTTTCTGGAATAATATATACCTTAGGCGAGGTCTTTGGTGTAGCTGAGTCGCCATCTTCGTTGTTAGAAGTCCATGAGTTAACATATTGCATCGGACTGTGCCTTATTTATTATTTGTTTTTTTCACAGAAAAAACTTAAGCCTAGCAAATTGATTCTTTTAATTCTCTTTTTTATCATTGGAGGAAAGCGAATAGCTTTTGCAGGAATTGTTGTAAGTGGCGTTTTTGCTTTTTTTGTAAGAAAAAAGGGATTGAGAAAAGGAACAATTTTCACTGTCGGTCTTTTGGGAATTGCTGTATGCATTGGGTATATCGCAATTTTGTATAACGGCGAATTCTTAACAACAATGGCGGCCTACGGAATTAATGTGATGGGAAGAGATGCTATTTATTCATATTTCTTGGCCAGAACGAAATTCTCTCCGGATCATTTGGGCTGGGGCTTGGCTGGAGTTTCAAAAATGATAGAGAATATGAGTAGGTCGGAAGTAGGTAACATGGTGGTTGTCCGAGGTCTGCACAATGATATTCTGAAAATATACATTGATTTTGGCTTCTTTGGTTCGTTGCTGTGGTTTGCGTATCAACTATTGTATTTGCCGATTCAGTTATTTAAAAAGTTGGGTAAGCAGGATGCAACTCTCTATTTAGCACTAGCTATATTTGCATTTGTGACTTACTTGACGGATAATACAGAAAATTATTTTGTGTTTCAAACCATATTGTTTTTGATTCCATTGACAGCTGGAGACATGAACCTTAGATTTGAAATTTTAGAAGAGGATTAGAACTAAAATGAAATTAAAAATGTGGGTAAAGAAAAACATAAAGAAAGTAATGCAGCCCAATCGATATTCGTCAGATGCATATGTCAGTTATTTAACGCGGGGGGGGGCAGAGATAGGAGAAGGTACATTCTTTTATGATCCAGTACATGTTGTAATAGATGAGGGAAATCTGCCATTTATTACAATCGGAAAGAACTGCAGGATAACGAGAGACGTCATCATTTTGGCACATGATTATAGTTATGCAGTAATGCGCCCAATTTATCATTGTATGCTAAAGAAGGCGGGTATGACAGAAATTGGAGATAATGTATTTATTGGAATGCGAGCAATTATCTTGATGGGAACACACATTGGAAATAATGTGATTGTTGGAGCAGGTAGCGTCGTATCCGGTAATTTTCCAGATAACGTTGTGATTGCCGGGAATCCAGCAAAAATAATATGCAGTCTGGAACAATACTATCAAAAGAACTTGGATAGATTTGAAGAGTACGCAGAAACAACATATCTGGTAAAAAAGAACTATCTAAAGAGAGAAATAACTGAAGAAGATATGAACTGGTATAACCAGCTCTGGATGAGTAATAACGCAGAAGCAATATATAGAAGGCTTAATGTTGATGGAGACAATAAAGAGGAAATTATCGCAGACTTAATGAAAATACAGCCACGATATAAGTCCTTTGCAGATTTCGTAAAAAATATAGATAAGATGAGAATACAAGAAGAGAAGAAAAATGAATGATAGTTTAAAAGAGAACATATGGAAATTGCATCACAAAATGAATACGGTTCTGTTTCCGATTGTAGCACAGGTGTCTTATTTCTTGCCAGTGAAAAGAAACCGAATTGTTGTATGTAATTATCATGGAAAAGGATATGGAGACAATCCAAAGTATATTATTGAGAAAATACTTGAATTGGGCAATGATCTTGAAATTATTTGGCTAGTTGATGAAAAGGGTGGAGTAAATGCAGACTTGCCGAGTTCCATTAAGGTAGTTCAATACTACACCATGGAGTCAATGTATTATTTGGCGACAGCAGCGGTTTGGATTGACAATTGCCGTAAGGATTATGCTCCTAAAAAGAAAAATAACCAACTATATTTGCAAACTTGGCATGGCGGCTTGGGCTTTAAGTTGGTAGAACGAAAGTGTGTGGAGGATTTACCACCGTTTTACTTAAAACACGCTCAGATTGATGCAAAGATGACAGATCTGATGTTATCGAATAGTAAAAAAACATCGGAAATTATTTATGATATGTTTTGGTATAATGGGAAGATTCTAGAAGCTGGACTCCCAAGAAATGATGAATTGTTTAGAAACACCGATGAAAAAGCAGAAAAGGTGCATCGTGATTTGGGTATCAGCAGTGAAACGCATATAGTTCTGTATGCCCCTACATTTAGAGATCAGTATGACTTAACAGCATATGATCTTGAATTAAATGCATTTGCATCGGCTTTGGAAAAAAAGTTTGGTGGAGAGTGGATTGGTGTATACCGGTTGCATCCGAATATTAAATCTGATGCCTCTAAATTGAAAAACTTTGAGGGCTGCCTTGATGCGACACGATATGCGGATTCGACAGCCTTGCTTAGCGCAACAGATGTCTTTATCTCCGATTTTAGCAGTATGGTCTTTGACTTTGTACTTAGCGAAAAACCCGCTTTTTTATATGCAACGGATTATGAGACATATGCCAAAACACGAGGGGTTTGGCTTTCTTTTGAGAAAACCCCATTTCCATATGCTTTCGATAATAAAGAACTTCTAAGAAAACTTAATGAATTTGACATGGAAGAATATACAGTATCGTTGAAGCATATGATGGATGATTTTGAAATCAGAGAAACCGGAAGGGCTTCAGATATTGTTGCTAAAGTGGTTGTCGATTATATAAATAACTGCGATTTAGACAAAGCACTGGAAGGCGTTGCTGATACCAAGGTTGAACAGCGATACATAGCCGGATTATGACAGGAGATAAAGTAGTGGGAAAGGTTAATAGAGAAAAACAACTTGCGAAAAATACAGTAATACTTTCTATAGGAACATTGAGTTCAAAAATATTTACATTTCTCTTACTTCCACTCTATACGACAGCTCTGAGTGCGGAAGATTACGGAAATGTTGATGTACTGCAAACGGTTATAAATTTATTGGTTCCCGTAATCACTTTGCAGCTGAGTGGAGCTGTCTTTAGATTCTTAATAGGAGAAAAAGAAGAGAATGGTAAGGAGGAAGTAATCAGTACTTCATTTGCAGTTGTATTGATTAATGTTCTGATTTTTTGCATCGCAGCAATTGTGGTTTCACAGTTCTATTCAATTCAATACTTTAAATTGTTCTTGTTTAGCTTTGCTGCGTCGGCATTATATCTTATGGCACAAAGCGTTGCAAGAGGATTCGGTCATAATGTGACGTATTCCATTTGTAGCTTTCTGCTAGTTATAGTTTCGCTTGTAATAAATATCGTTTTGATTGTTGGTTGTGGATTCAAAGGCGAATCAATTCTGATAGCATTGGGAGTTTCCAATCTAGTCGCAGCACTGTTTATTTTATTTAAAGAGCACATTTGGAATTTTATATCGTTAAGTAGAATCAAAATTAGTAGGTTAAAGTCTTTGCTGAGTTATAGCCTTCCGTTGATACCGAATGCGATATCATGGTGGATTGCAAACACATCAGACAGACTTTTGATTCTTTTCTTCTTAGGAAGCTCAAGTAACGGTATCTATGCAGCAGCGAATAAGATTCCGACTATTTACACAACGATATATAATGTGTTTAATTTGGCTTGGACGGAATCTGTTGCAAGGTGCATAGATGATGATGACAAAGAAAAATTTATCAATGGAATGCTTGAGAAAAGCTATAGATTTTTTGGATGCTTATGCTTGGGCATAATATGCTGCATGAGCATATTTTTCAATTGGTTGATAGGAAAAGAATATGCCAGTTCATATAATCACATTTATATTTTGATGGTGGCGATTTTTATTAATTCGCTGTGTGCAATGTATGGTGGTATATTCACTGGATATAAGCAGTCCAAAATAATTGGAACGACCACAATGTTGGGTGCAGCATTTAACTTTGTGATCAATCTTGTCGCAATTCAATACATTGGATTATATGCGGCATCAATTTCGACACTTGTTTCGTATGTAGTGATTATGATTGTACGAGCGTATCACGCAAATAAATTGGTTAAGCTTTCATTTCCTAAAATATATTTTATAAGAATGTTATTGGTAGGAATTCTTGTAAGTTATGGTTACTTTAAAAAGAATACCCCTCTGAATATTGGTATTTTGGCAATAGTAAGTATTTGGTCCTTTATTGAAAATAGAAATGTAATAATGGGATTTGTAACAGCAATTGTAAAGAAAGTGAGGAAAGAGTGATGAACATTGCAGTTATATTTGCCGGCGGTGTTGGAAGCCGTATGCATAGTAAAGAACGGCCTAAGCAATTTCTTGAGATGTACAATAAACCAATTATTGTACATACGTTGGAATATTTTCAAAATCACGCAATGATTGATGCTATTGTAGTTGTTTGTATTGAAGGGTGGATTCCTTATTTAAATGATCTTCTTTACAAATTTCGTCTTGAAAAGGTGAGCAAAGTAGTGCCTGGCGGAGAAACAGGACAGTTATCAATATATAATGGCTTGAAGGCTGCAAAAGAGGTGGCAGGAAATGAAAAAGCAATCGTTTTGATTCATGATGGGGTTCGTCCTTTGATTACAGAAAAGTTGATTACAGATAATATCGAATCTGTTCAAAACTATGGATCGGCTATAACGACGGCAAAAGTAAAAGAGACAATTCTTGTTGTAAATGAGGCAGATTCTTCTATTGATTATGTGCCAAGTAGAAATAATTCAAGAGTGGCTAAGGCTCCACAGTCTTTCTGGTTAGATGATATTCTTTCTGCACATGAAAAGGCATTGGAGAAAGGGGAACATAATTGGATTGATTCGTGCACGATGATGCAGGAATATGGATTTAAGATGCATTTGATTGATGGACCGAGCCAAAATATTAAAATTACAACACCAGAAGATTTTTATACAATGAGAGCAATTCTTGAGGCAAAAGAAAATGAACAAATCTATGGCTTTGAAGACTAATTGGAGCATTTTTAGTGAAGAACGAGATACCATATATGGCATTTCTATTATATCGATTATGCTGTTTCATTTTTTGAGAGCATACTGATATCGAATTGCGGGGGGGGGGGCAACGATTTATAGCACAGATTTACAATAGATTTATTGGCAGTGTTGGCGTCGAGCTTTTTCTGTTTTTGTCAGGTGTTGGACTTTTTTTTTCGCTACAGAAAGATGAGAATTATGTACACTTTTGGGTGAAAAGATTAAAAAAAGTGTTGCCAACATATTTTATAGTTGCCGGAATGTATTGGTGGCTAGTAGATATCATAATCCAGAAAAAAGCTGTGAACTGTTTTTTTGAAGACATATTCTTTTTGACATTCATCAAAGAAGGAATAAGAACATACTGGTATGTTTTGTTTATTATTATCGCATATGTATGCTACCCAATGGTTTATAAGTTTTTGAAGTCAAAACTGAATGATAAAATACAACTTGGCGTATTAACTGCCGTTGCTTTGGCAATTCAATTTGTGCCGAGATTGTTAACCTCGCAGATATATGTGAATATAGAAATACTTTTGTGTAGATTTCTTGTTTTCTTTATAGGATGCTGGTGTGGAAAAAAAGTTTACTGTCAGGAGCCGATTACCCCGACAGAAGTTCTTGAATTTTGTTTTGGTGTAGTTTTGATGGTGGCTGCAAGTATTTCTGGAACAAAAGGGTTGATTGAAATACTCGGAAACCGAATTCTTATGTGTTTTTGGGGAATTTTCCTGCTGTTTGTTTTAGTAAGTATATTAAAATTTGTGCCGAATAAAGTGAAAGCGAGTTTGAAAATGCTAGGAGGCATGTCTTATGAATTATATTTAACTCATGTGACGATTCGAGCACTTATGAATATTATTGGAATGAACACATGTTACATAAAAAATTATATGTTATGCATTATAGGAAGTTTTGTATTATCAATTGTACTTAATACTTGGCATAAAAGGATTTATGTGACAGTTTAAATGAAGAAATAGTATAGGAAAATTTAGATATCTTTTGAATGTGTATGTGAAAGCAGAAAAGAGAGGACAGATTGAAAAAATGGAGCCGCATACGACATCTCTGATGTATGCACTAGAAGATACATTATATCAGGCATATGGAGATTAAATCAATATCAGGATTACGACAAAAGAAGTTTTTGATATGTTTGAAGGATATGTTCTGATGAGAAGGAATCGGAAATAATATATAATTCATTGCAATTATAATTGAAGGGAGGAATTTTGAAGTGACGAAGACTGCGTTGTCAGAGGATTTGAAATACATCGCTTGTTATAAAGATTTACCATATGAAGAAATGGAGAATAGCACAGTTCTAGTGACAGGAGCTACGGGATTGATAGGAGTATCTCTAATACGAGCGCTATTGGCAATTGGAAAAATTCATGTCATTGCATTTGTACGAAATATTGAAAAAGCAAAAAGAATTTATGCAGAGGCAATGACTTCAAATTTGGAATTTATTGTAGGAGATATAACTTCGAAAGTTCAAATCGATAAAAGGATCGATTATATTATTCATTGTGCTTCAGTTACAACATCTAAAATTATGGTCGACAATCCTGTTGAAACTTTAATTACGGCGATAGATGGCACAAGAAATGTCTTGGAACTAGCAAAAGATAAAAGGGTAAGATCGGTTGTTTATGTTTCCTCTATGGAAATGTATGGATCGTTTGAATCTGATGTACACGATATAACTGAAAAGGATCTTGGCTTTATAGATCCCTTGAAAGTGCGTAGCAACTATCCAGAGAGCAAACGACTCTGTGAGAATATGTGTGTTGCTTATCTTTCGGAGTATAATGTTCCAGTTAAAATTGCAAGATTAGCGCAAACATTTGGTGCAGGAATTCTGCCGGGTGAGAATAGAGTGTTTGCTCAATTTGCTAGGAGTGTCATTACTCAAAAAGATATTGTTCTTCATACAAAAGGACAGTCTGAGGGAAATTATTGTTATATTAGAGACTGTGTGATTGGACTTTTAACTATCCTTCTGAAAGGAAAAGATGGAGAAGCATATAATGTGTCCAACCCGGCGTCGCACACAACGATTGCTGAGATGGCTAAAATGGTATGTGAAAAGATTGCAGATGGGAAAATTAAAGTTGTTTTTGATATACCAGAATCGAACACATTCGGATATGCAGCAGATACGAAGATGAAGCTTAATTCAGATAAGCTTCAAGGATTGGGATGGAAACCAGAAATCAATTTGGAAGAGTCGTATCGAAGAATGATTCGAGATATGAAGGCCATTTCCTGATTAATACTGCAGGATAATCTCTCTACAGTCTTCGATTTCGGTAGCACACAGCAGGTTTTGATCTGCTCCTTTACAGGCACTAGGCTGGAAACAGGAAGTGGGCTTGGAAGACGCGTATAGAAGGATGCTTAATGAGAAGGAGTAAACAATGATATACGATGAAAGTAAAAAAATGTCTTTGGCGGAAATAAAAAGCGTCGAGTTAGATCTTCTAATCGAGTTTGATTCTTTCTGCAATGAGCATAATTTGAAGTATGCTTTAGATGGTGGAACTTTGATTGGAGCATTGCGACACAAAGGATTTATTCCGTGGGATGATGATATTGATGTTACCATGCCGTTTCCTGACTTTTTGAAATTTGTTGAGCTGTACAAAAAAGAAGGAAAAAATCCTAATGCAGAACTTTTGTATGGAACGGATAATCCATATGGATTTCATTTTGGAAAATTTGTGGATAAAAGAACAATTGTAAAATCTAACTACAGAGTAGACAGGAGCTTATATTCTGTTTGGATTGATGTGTTTCCCATGTATTCAATTGACGATGATGATGAAGTTGCACAGACTAAGATAGATAAAATACTGGAGTATTATTCAAAAACTCCGCTGTGCATGTGTCTCAATTTTAGAAATCCACTGAGAAAAATAGTTCATGCCTTATTTAATGACCTTATGCTTAAGTACTGGATGAACAAAATCAATGATTTACTATTTGAACATGAATATGGTTCAACAAAGAGAATCCGTTGTACACCGGTTGTCTGTGATAAACTTATTCCGGCTGGAAATGACCACTTTGAAAATCGAATTAAAGTGGAATTTGAGGGGCATAAATTTTATGCACCGAATGACTATGATACGTACTTGAAAAGAATTTATGGAAACTATATGGAATTACCACCAGAAGATAAAAGGACGACCCATTCAATAGAGGCATACTGGGTCAGATAAATGGTAATGAAAAATATTTGCTGCTTTGTAGATACTATACAATATTGTAAAAAAAATTGAGGTGTAGGCGGAAAGCAGTAAATATTTTTATTAGGATGTTCAGAATAAATAAATAATGAATACAAAATGAACATGAGGACGCGAAAGAATGTTAACAGAAAAAGAATTTTATACTTTAAAAGCAATAGTGTATGAAGCTAGACAAGTGACTCAACGTGAACTAGTAGAAGCAACAGGCTATTCGCTTGGGACAATCAATAAGATTATTAATGGTTTTATTAGAAAGGAATATATCGATTCAGATTATAAGCTAAAACCAGGTGGAAAGAAAGTTCTGGAGAATTATAAGGTACGAAATGCCATCATATTGGCAGCCGGTATGACATCGGACAATAATCCAATTGCAAGAAATATTCCGAAAGGCTTGTTTATTGTTAAAGGCGAAGTTTTGATTGAAAGACTGATTAAACAGCTGAAGTTCGCTGGAATTGAAAATATCTACATAGTTGTTGGATTTCGAATGGATCAATTTTTCTATCTGGAAGAAAAATATGGAGTGCGACTGGTACCCAATAGTACCTATTTGTCTAGAAATAATAATGGCTCCATTTATTGTGTTCGGCAGAAACTTGGAAATTCTTATATTATTCCTAATGATGAGTATTTTGAAACGAATGTTTTCTGTAAGTATGAGTACAATTCATACTATGCTGTTGTTCATAGTGAATCAAAGTCAAAAGAAGCATTTGTTCGTTTGGATGATACAGATAGAATAACCGGTGTCTATAAAGGAGGAGAATCCGGTTGGACGATGCTTGGACACAGTTATCTTTCAGTGGATTTTTGTGAGAAGTACATTCGTTGGCTGAAAGCGGGATATGATAGATATGAAACAAAACGAATGTTTTGGGAGGAAATATTCTATCCCCATTTGTCAGAGATAGAACTTCATGCAAAAAAATATGACAAAGGAGTTATCCATGAATTTGATGAACTGGCGGAATTAAAAGGATTTGACGATCAGTTTATCAACAACATAAACCCAGAAATCTATGATTTAATAGGTAAGATTTTTAATGCCTCTAAAGTAGAGATTACGGGAATTTCACCAGTTGCTGAAAGTAGCGTTGACATATTGTTTAAATTCAAAGTGAGGAACGATGAATTTGTTTTTCGTTATCCGAGCAAAGAATCCATTGATATCATAAATTATTCTCTTGAAGAATCAAATAATAAGTTGGCAAAACAGTGGGGGCTGGATGATAGCTTTGTCTATGAAAATCGAAGAGGGTACAAGATATCCCTCGTGACATCTCCGGTAGATGATTTGAACTCTGATAGTTGCATAGAACTTTTATTACGAATGCAAAGCAAGGATAAAGAAAATCTACAGCTGTTTGATTATAGGGAAAGAATCAGAACAGTGCTGGATTATTTGGATGACAACCAGCGATTAAGATTGCAGAAATTTGAGGATATTGAAGAAGGAATCGCTGCAATGCTCACGATGATTGAAGACAATCATTGGGATAAGCGATTCAGTCACAATAGCATCTCAAAAAGTAATTTTAGGTTTTGCGATTCTAATCTGATATTGATTGACTGGAGATTCGCTGGTGTCAATGATAGTGGCTATGACATTGCAGCATTGGCAAGTTTATTCGCAGATGATGGTGAGATGAATGACAAAGTCATCGCACATTTTATGGATGTTTCACCAGAAACGAAAAGACATTTATATGCCTGTTCTGCAGTTGCCGCATACTATAAATTCCTTTTGGGCATTTACTACTCAGATTCCGAAAATGAATTTTCAAATGATTTGTACCGGAATTGGAAGACTGCGGTAAATTATCTGAATAAGGCAGAGGAACTATGCAGAGAAAAACAGAGTGAATATCTGACGAACGAACAGGTATTGTACGTTGAAGAAAAAATACAGGAGAAATTTACATCGATTAGTCCGCTCTCAGGTGGTGTTACCAATACAACATATGAATTGGTAGCGCGATCCGGAAAGAAATATGCTGTTAGAATTCCTGGAAAGGGTACAAATGAATATATAAATCGTCCTGATGAGATGAATAATATTTCAAAAATCAATCCTCTTGGGATTATGCCAAAGGTCAGTTGCGCTGATCCGCAAACGGGCATTCTGATTATGGATTTTGTAGAAGATAGTCAGGCGTGTTCAATGGAAGATTTTTATAATGCAAGGGCATTACAGCGTATTTGTCATTTGCTTTCGACAGTACATACATCGGGAATTAAATTTGGAAATGAATTTGATATTCCGGTTACACAAGATATGTATCGTAAACATCTGAAGCAAATTGGAGGTAAAATACCAGAATCCTTACAGCAGGAAGAAAAACGAATGGATGACTGGATGCAGTATCTGTTTAGAGAATATCCGAAAAAGTTGGTACCGTGTCATATCGATCCAAAACTTAATAATTTCTTGAAGAAAGGTCGACAGTTGTACCTGATAGATTGGGAATATTCAGGAATGGCTGATTTGTATTTTGAACTTGCAAACTTTACATTGACAAATAACCTGACTCCAGAAGAAGAAAAAATATTTATTGATGCGTATTGTAAAGCATCAGGTATTGAATTTATACGAGAAAAGTATTTGCTTTATAAGTTTGCGACGGACTATCTATGGATTTATTGGCATCTCATAAAATGCCAGCAGAATTCAATGGTTGAGTATAATGAAATGAGTTGGAATAAACGATTAAAGAGAGCACAGAGGGTTCTCGCCATAATAGAAAAGGAGAGTATGTAATCATGAAGCAAGTGATTGTAATGGCAGCAGGATTAGGCTCAAGGTTAAAAGAACTTACAAAGGAAACTCCAAAGCCATTATTAAAGGTTAATGGAAAGCCGATGCTGGAAACGAATATTGAGTACATGATTGATGCGGGAATTGACCGAGTTGTTATTATTGTAGGATATCTCAAAGAAAAATTTGTATACTTAAAAGAAAAATATCAGGGGCAGATTGAAATAGTTTTTGTCGAAAACAATCGATATGCGGATTTTAATACAGTGTATTCTATGTTCTGCGCACGGAACGAATTTGTTTGCGATAGCTATTTTACAACAGCCGATAATTACCTTTTAGAGAATTTATATAAGAAATATCAGGCTGATTATAGTTTCTATCTTCTTCGTCCAGCACAGTATTTTGAAAAAGAAGAATGGACAGTTCAGCTTGACTCAGATTTGAGATTTGTGTCAGTTGATCTCTGCGGCCATGACGGAAATTCTTATTCTGGTGTTTCCTTTTGGAAGCAGAGTGATTTGATGTACATCAAAGAGCGGTTAGAAGAAGTTGATTGGGAAGCGACACAGACGAAGAAAATGTATTGGGATAATGTGCTGTTACCACATTTAAACGAGTTCCAGGTTCACGCTAAAATTCTGGAAGATAACAAAGAATTTTACGAAGTTGATGATAAAGATGACCTGGAAGTTTTGACAAAGTATTTGAAGGGAGATTGCAAATTATGAATTTGTCTATGAAAGAGGCAATAAAACGCGGTTTAAGACCGGGGGTAATGCTTACTACATTGTTGATTTTTGGAACATTGATTGGAATCGGAACAGTAAATGGTGATTCCTTTATTACGATGCTGAATGCGATTTTTTCATCACTGATGGTAAATGGCGGTTGGCTGATTTCACTCGGAACATTAGGATTTATTATATTTTTACTGATTATTCTTTTTCACCCAATTGGAAATGTGAAGCTGGGAGGAAAAGATGCGAAACCTGAATATAGTTTGTGGAACTGGTTTGCAATTTCACTTTGTGCAGGAATTGGCACAGGCATTGTATTTTGGGGACCTGTTGAACCTCTGAAGTTTGCGGTGCAGCCACAGGCAAGTACCGGGCTTGTAGGGGGAACCAGAGATGCGGTTATTTGGTCTTTGAGTAAAAGTTATCTCCATTGGTCGTTTGCACCATATGCAGAATATGCTATTTTTGGTGTAATTATAGCTTTTGCGGTTTACAATTTAGGGGCAAGTTTTTCGGTAAGTGCTGGCTTTACACCACTTTTAGGAAAAACGGCTGAAAAAAAGTGGTTTAGAGGAACTATTGATAGCTTGACTGCATTTGCGATTACGGGTGGTTGTGCAGGCTCTCTTGGTTATGGACTGCTTCAAATTTCTAGCGGTTTGAATACTTTGTTTGGCATTCCTAAGAACACATGGACTTATATTATTATTTGCCTTGCTATTGTGGTTACCTTTACGATTTCCAGCATTTCAGGTATGAATAAAGGAATTCGGTGGCTGAGCGATAAAAATGCGTGGATGTTCATGGGATTAATGATTTTGGCATTCCTGTTTGGACCGGGACAGTGGATCTGTAATCTTTTTGTTGAATCATTGGGAGACTTTTTAGGTGGTTTTGTTCAGAATGTTACGGCAGTTAGTGCATTCAACGATGCGGGACAGACTGTTGGCAGTGTATGGCATAAGTCCAGCGAGATGTGGTCACAGTGGTGGGATCAGTACTATTTTGTTGACTTTTTGAGTTTCGGTCCTATTGTTGGATTGTTTTCCATTAAGCTGGCAAAAGGACGTACTCTTAGAGAATATGTTGTAATGAACTGGGCTGTACCGGCGATTTTCGGCATCATTTGGTTCGCAATTTTTGGAGGACTGGCACTGGATATTCAGTACAATTTCTCTGCCTATGCAGGTGTGATTGATCTTCAGGGCTGTGCATCTCTGTTTGATTATATGCAGCAGTTTGGTAATGAAGCAATGATGCTGAAAGTAATTGAAGTCATTCCGTTTGCAAGTATTCTGAAGCCACTTGTACTTTTGCTGGTTGTTCTTTCCTTTGTAACGATGGCAGACTCTACAACTTCTACGGTATCTTTGATGTCCATTGTTGATAATAAAGACATTGAAGAAGCACCGATGGGAATTAAGCTGTTCTGGGCGATTATTATGGGTGCGGCTTCCCTGATTTTTACGCTGACAGGTAGCATTGATGGAATTAAAATCGTAAAAACCATTGCGGGATTCCCAATTTTGATTATGGGAATTGCAATGGTAGTAATGTTTATTATTTACATAATTAAGCATGGGCGAGATAAAGAAATAAAAGATATGATGGTTGAGTGAAAGCTAATATTGTTTGAAGAAGTTAGAAAGCATCTATAAAAGAATAAAATTTTGTGATATACTGGGAGCGGTAGCTCCCTACGCTGCTCGGATAATCACACACCTCTTCGTGGTGAGCAGCAGGCAACGATCTACGAATCAGGGATTCGATGATCGGCGAAGATGTGAAAAGATTGGATATGTGTAAATAATGAATATACGGAGAAAGTTCTGGAATATAAAATGAAAATATTTTCACTACTAGAGCGTGTTTGAAAAAAATCAGAAATTGTTTATTTTAACCAAATCAATATGGAAGCAAGGCATAAAAATCCC
>ENA-USUG01001831-USUG01001831.1-human-gut-metagenome-genome-assembly--contig:-NODE-1831-length-34239-cov-14.050583_pt1 | contig 34239 bp, 30 predicted proteins | sample MGYA00250059_ERZ773394 | MGnify/ENA primary metagenome ERZ773394 (study PRJEB29103, sample SAMN06111957) | human gut metagenome | biome: human gut; feature: ankylosing spondylitis patient; material... | reverse complement strand
CGCGTGTGGGGACAAGTGGAAAGGCGGTGAAATAAAATGAAATACGTCAGGATCATCCCCACGCGTGTGGGGACAAGTGTCGAGTATTTGCTGTATTCGTTGCCATATCAGGATCATCCCCACGCGTGTGGGGACAAGCTTACTCGTGGCACAGCAATTTTTGCTTAAGAAGGATCATCCCCACGCGTGTGGGGACAAGATACGATTATCTGTGATAATGCAGTTACGCATAGGATCATCCCCACGCGTGTGGGGACAAGCGACAAGAACACGACTTTTTTTATCGCCTACAAGGATCATCCCCACGCGTGTGGGGACAAGACTGCTGTAAATATAATTTTAATCCTATATCGAGGATCATCCCCACGCGTGTGGGGACAAGATCATACGGTGTGTCGAGTATTTGCTGTATTCGGGATCATCCCCACGCGTGTGGGGACAAGTATAAATTACGGAACTATCCGACAAATAGTAGAGGATCATCCCCACGCGTGTGGGGACAAGACTAAAGAAATCAAGGAAAATAGCGGTTTTGCAAAATCAACCGCTTAGATTTCCTTTAACTTTTCATAGATCCTTTGTGTAAGCAGACAATCGTCAAGCGCCCTATGAATCCTATCTTTATTATAATGCAAATCAAGATAATCCGCAATAGCTGATAATGAATATGAATTAATATCAAGTAGTTTTCTTGATATTTTAACTGTATCAATAATTTTTGACGGAACAAAATCAATTTTGTTTTCAGCACACGCAGATTTAATAAAATTCAGGTCAAAACCGATATTATGCCCGACCAGAGGTTTTCCGTTGCATCGCATTGCAAACTCACTAAGTGCTTTGCTTTTGTCTGTTCCTTCACTTGCCAGTAATTCCTCCGTTATACCTGTAAGCCTGATAATCGCCTCCGGTATTTTTTTATCTGTTTTGACAAGCACAGAATATGTTTCCGCTACTGATCCGTTTTCAACCGTTACTGCACCGAGTTCTATTATTTCATCATCAGGATTAAGTCCGGTTGTTTCAATATCGATTACTGTATATGTATCCGATACACCGGATGATTTCTGTTTTTTCTCCGATAAACGATTTATGTGATTTGTCATAGCCTTAGGACGAATAACGTTTTCATCGTCACTTTTTGTCACACGTCTTTTTATAAGCTTTATGCCGTCATAATCTACCGGCTCCCATTGCGTATTGTGAATACGGAATTCCAGTTTCTGCTCGTTATTTGAGCTGTATGACATTGAAGCGTGACCGTTTCCAATGTTTGAGCACACTCTACCCCATACGTTATCACGAACTCTTGCGTTCAGATTTCCGACATACACGCCTGTATCTATTTCCTGCATCCACCTGGAAAGATCTCCGCGCAGTTTAGGCGGACAACAACTCAGTGTAATTACTACCATCATATCGTCACCTGTATTGTTTACCGTAATCGAGAGGTTCGTTTTTATCATTCCACAGATACATGGCTTTTTCGTCATCCGGATTTTCTTCAGGCATCAGCAGATATTTAATATCGTGTACCATTCGCTCAAGCATATGAGCTTTCACCATTTCGTCACGGACCCTATGCCGTACAAATCTTGATATATCATCATTTACCGATGCAGCCGCTTCAAAAGATATCGGTATCGTGACTTCAGCTTTATAAAGATCGGCTATATCATATACAAACGAACATTCGTGACCGATATGCACAAACCCCAGTGCAGGCGAACACCCCATAGAACATATAACAGCGTGAGCAAGCCCGTAAAGGCAGGCGTGAGCCGCCGACAGAGCCTGATTGACCGGATCGGACGACTGGAAATCTTCGTGATTGTATACACGACCGTTCCATTCGACATTCCATTTTTCAGACTGCTGTCTGTACACTTTTCTTATACGACTGCCCTCACGACCTCTCAGCTGTTGCAGAGTAAGCCCCGAAACATCCTCATCGGGAAAACGCATCATATACATCTTTCTGACAACATCAAGATGCTTGCGCTGGTTTGTGACCATTTCCGCTTGTTTTACAATAAGCCTCGAACTGTGCGTCAGCGGTCTGCCGCCGGCATAATATCTGACACCCTGCTCACCAACCCAGCATATGCTTATTCCGCTGTCGCCGATAAGTTCCATAGCCCTGTGTGAAACATCAGTTCCGGGACCTAACATAAGTACAGAGATTGTACCGGATGGTATATGCGTAACGCCGTTCTCATCAATAACGGTGATTGCACTGTCTTTTCTGTTTATTTTACAATGTTCCAGATACAGAAATGTAATTCTGTCGGCAATCTGCGGCAGTTCTACGATATCGGGTTTTATCATTCCGGGTATTTCAGCCATTTGTATTATTTCCCGGACGCATTACGGTCATAAGTCCCATACCGTACGCTTTTCCTCTGCCTAATCCGTTTACGAGCATATTTCTGAACAGTTCTTCATCCGTCACTTCAAGCAGTCCTTCAAACGTCACCGACAGAAGCGTTACTACTCTGTTGTCCTTTTTGAAAAATCTGCACCACTTGTTCTGAACCACATCGAATGAATCTTCACTAAGGCAGAACCCGTTCTTCTCTGCTCTGTCCATCAGCCACTGCTTTTGAAAGTCAACAATAGTGACTGCCCTTTTCTTACCCTGTCCCTGTTTTACATTATCCGTTTTCACCGGATTTGCGGTAAGGCGGAACTGCCATATATCACCCTTTTTTATTCTGCCAAGCAGACCGTCATATTCTCTTGTTTCTCCTGCTCTGCCGGTATCACCGAACTGCAATGCTATAACAGATAAGTCAGGCTTCTGATTGCTGAGAATCATCAGATAAAGCTCTCCTCCAAGGCTGTCGATGCGCCAGAGCTTTCTTGAACGGTCATCCGTAAGTGCCGCTTCTACAGCTCCGTGCAGAACACTGCGTGAATTGACCGCCTTCAATGTATTGCGGTTTGACAGATCCAGATAAACTCTTGATAAGTACATTGTTTCACCTCAATTCAGCCATAGGATCATGCTCTGCAGAAACCATATCCTCTGCGCTGTCCGGCTTATCGATTTCCACATAGCAGTCTTTTATTTTTCGCATCCCGAAACGTCTGAATGTCGGATCAAACGAAACAGGAACATCCTTGATTATTGCAGGACCGTCTTCGCTTTCTGTAATAATTCTGAGCCTTGTGTCGGCATTTTTTCTCTGCTGTTTGTCAAGCAACGGACTTTCCGATTTAAGCACATCAAGAAGATCTCCGTCACGCAATCCCCATACAAGCGGAGGTGTAGGTGGGCATGAGCGCCTGCCTAAAAATAGCGGAAACGCAGGATGTTTCAGAGCGTCTTCGATTTTTTCTATCAGCCCTGCATCTTTATGTTCGAGCCCAACAAGGAAAGTCGCATCGGAAAGGTAAAAACGGTGCGTGATATACTTTTTTGTCTTTTCACCGTTGGCAGTGTGATAATCCCTTATCTGCCGGCCCTCGTTTTCTACTCTGATACCGATCTTAAGCTCATTAAGGTCGTCAAGAGGTTCTGTCCTCTCTCTTCCCATAGCCGATGCCACAAGTCCGATTACGCCGCTCTTGGTCGGATATCCGAGCGTGCGGCGTGTATCAAATTTCGACTCAACGCCCCATGACTGCAACGGAGCGGAAAGTCTGAGCAGCAGTACAGGCATTATACCACCTCATCTTTTATGTAGCTATACAGCTTTTCGAGCAGTTCGTCAAGATTTACCCTTTCGGCATCGGATATAGCGTCCGCACCTATCATAAAGCTCTTTACAGGCTTTCCGCTGAAGTTGTTATATACCTTGCCTGCATACTCCTGTAATTTCTTCACGGACTCTTCAACATAGCCGTTATTGCTGATAACCGGCTTTTCAAATGCACCTACAAGGTTTACAGGCTGATCTTTTCTGATCGTCACATAAACCATATCGGGATATGTTCTGTTTGCGTATGAGTTCTGCTTACCGGTAGGCATAGAGCAGATAAATGCTTCGGCAAATCCCTTTATGACTTCTGCTACAGAAACACCTATTGATTTCTTAAGCTGTGCAACATTCACAGTCGCATATCTGTAAAGCGTTGAAGAATTGAACTCTGTTGTTCCGAGATGTCCCGCACCCGCACTGTCCTCAGGCGAGCAATCGTCTACCGCCGTAAAGTAGTCATACTCATTCTGAACAGCATGAGTTGAAATGCTGTGAGCAACCTGCGATGCCGCATCTACATTCAGGTCAGCATCGTCCGCTACCATTCTTCCGAATAAAGCAATATCAACAGAAGGCGTTTCTTTAAGTGCCTGCTTATAGAGCTTGGCGTCTTTTTCGCCGCTTATAACAAGTTGTGCAAGATTATTAGCCTGTACAGCACTTATAAAGAACAGTGCTCCTGTTTTATTATCCTTCTTTTCGTTTATTTTCACACCTGCCGAGTTCATCGCCTTTATAGCTTCCTTAACGGCTGTTTCATCGTCAAAACTGCTGTCAAGCTTTTTGATTTCATTTGCAATAAGATCAACAGCGTGCATTGTTCTGTAGCCGAGTTCTTCACTTGTAAAAAGTTCATTGAACATAAGACGCATTGCGTGCTTCCACGACTGGCTTGACACTCTGGCTCTGTTTGCACCGCCGTAAAAAGCTGTTTTAGGTCTGCCGGTATCATCACGGTTTACGCATGAAGGCGGAACTGTCTGCACTACATGGAAATCAACATATAATCTTTCGTTACTCATTTTCTTTACTCTCCTTTTGAATTATCTTTTTCGATCTTATACTTTTCGGAATAGAAATCTCTTCCCCACGACAGTTTTATATCTGCCGCCTGCTCAGGATAATTGAACCTGTAGAGTTCTTCGGCAAGCTTCGCATAATCAAGCGGTATACTCTTGCCTTTGAGCAGTTGAACTATGCTTTTGAGCTGGTAAGCAAGCTCTTCCTTTGTCGTTGATGTTACAACAAGGTTAAGTCTGTTTACAACACGTTCTTCATCATCATTGCTGTTTGCAATGTGATAAGCCGCTCTTCCCAGAGTATAGCCCTTTTCATACATAAACCTGTCGTTACCCTGCTGATGCAAAGCGTACAACGTCAGAGCCGTATAAACTGCCCATTCTGCATTTGACGCACACTTTGAACCTTTAAGTTCTTCATCGATTCTGTCGAATATCAGCCACCAAAGCGACGGAAGTTCTCCCGGCTTTTTACCGATACCGTGTCGAAGTTCGGCAAGATAGCCTTTGCCTCTTCCTGTGTCTGCAATGCTGTGCAGATACTCGATTTTTGATGCGGTATAACGATAAACCATATCACTCTTACTCATTTGTTATCACCTTCTTTTCTGAAAATTTTATTTATTGTAGCATTGAAAATGTTAAGAGCCTCTACCGAAGTCACAAGGTTTTTATCCTTGCCATCCTTCTCATATCGTCCGAAAATCGTATTTGCGCTCATCTGATGAACACAGTCGTTTCCGAATACGATTGCGATTTTCCTTACAGTATCTTCAATTTTGCCTGTGTATTCATCAATATCATATCCGGTATCAAGCTGTGACAGCCAATCTCTGAAAGGCTTATCTATCATACTGTAGAACTGCGTCTTTGCGTCTTCTCCGGAAAGCTTGTCACCGCTTGCTCCTGCAGCTCTCTGTAAATTAAGACTCAGCACGTTTACCGCATATGCTGCCTTATCGCATTTGCCTATCTCGTTTCCTATACGATAACGCCACGCTTCTCCTACTTTCATCAGCAGATCCGAGTGGAACGACAGTTCATCACTGATAGAATCAATAACCGGCAGGCACGTCATCTGTTTGAAATCATATATGACAGATGCAGTTGTTACGTTAAGCAAAAAGCTGTTGTCAAGATATCCCTTGTCTATGTACGATTCAATATGAGCTATAATGCCCGGTTTTCTTGCAGTGCTTGAATTTTCATCACCTTCAAGCGCTGCGATACTTCCGAATTCCTGCCAGGCCTTTGTCGAAGGCTTGTGAAGCAGAGGTTTATATTTTGTACTGTCGCTTCCTTTTTCTTTATACGACCTCCAGAGCGTCATCTGCTCGCTGAAAACTTCATCTTCTTCAAAATAATCTCCGCCCGAAAGATAATAACCGTTCACCTTTCCGTTTTTCCTGCAAAGATATACACGTCTTGACATCAACGAAAGCAATGCCGCCTGATTATCGGGAACAGGTATCAGAGTATTGAACTCAGCGTTGTTGTTATCCTTTTCCCATGATGGAGTGCTTACATACACGTCATATTCAGAATCACTTTCAGCGTTGTAATTCAGCATAAGCGTTTCAAACAGGTTGTTTCCTCTGACCGCTATAAGTCCCAGCCTGCCTACCCACGGTTTCTTAGGTGTAGGTTGTTTTGCCGCTATGTCATCAAAACAGATTATGTGTAGCAACCAACGAACCGCTTCCGAATATGAAAGCAGTCTTCCATCATTGTTCCTGTCAGAGAAAAGTCTGGGCTTATTGGCACTTTCAAAAAGCGAGCCGATCATTTTTGCTATACTTGTAGCCTTGCCTTTACCGTTTACCTTGTTAGACTGATAAAACGGATACTCCTCATCAAACAGCCAGAAACGGTCATACCATTTTTCAAAATACTTCTCAAACGGCTTCATCGGAAATTTGCCGCTCCGAAATACCTCATTCCAGTTATCCGTAAGATAATTAATATCATCCTCAGGATCAACCTCATCACCGTTTTTGTCATACCTTGAGAATACTGTGTAAATCATCGCAAGCAGAAATCTCAGCACAGCCATATCCTGCGTTTTTGTTTCTCCTGCAAGCTCCGTGTAATCCTGTGCGTGTTCAAAGACCTGCCTTATGCTTATCTCTTTCACCTCGCACCCGTTGTCACGGACACATATCCACGGTTCGTCGATCAGATTGAACTCTCTGTCCATATCAGCTTTCTTCCTCCTTTATTTCTTCAAAACCTCTTTCGGTGCTGTATTTATACGTTCTGCCGAGCAGATTTATCTTGTTATTTCCGTCAAGCAAAAGCAATATCTCACCTTTGAGCCACTTTGCATTTCTCCACGCCTGAGGCATAGAGTTTGCCAGTATCTCAATCGTTTTACCAAAATTATAAGACTTGCTGAAAAATGCCGGCAATCTCAGTCTTTGCTTTGCTATCAGCTTTGCCTGTACATTATCGGGTACAGAAGTAATATCAAACACAGCGTCCCGTGAAAACAGCGAATACTCCGTATCGGATGTTTTCACAAGCACAAGCGCTTCTATGGTTTCCTGTCCGTCACGCACCGCCGCCTCCCCGTCTGAATCGTTGTTCAGCTCACGCCTGTTGATCATATCGCTAAGCGTTGAATCACTGCGAGTAATTTTTTGCGACGGTATGCAATATTTCTTGGCTCTTTGCTTTTTCTCTTTTTGTTCATCACTATATTCTCTATACTCTGCGGTCTGTTGTTCATCATTGTCGGGTTCGGAATAAACAGCGCCGACAAGTTCAGGAATACATCCCGGTATTACCAGTTTATCCGGCAGATATTTTTCAGTTTGAGTCAGTATCCAACCGGAGTAAACACTCTTGCTGAAATCTTCCGGGATCAACACGCACAGCTCCGGTTCAGATAATTTATCCGGACGTGTGCGGTTATGTCTGTGCAGTCTGCCCGAACGTTGTAACAACAGATCCATAGGGCAAAGTTCGGTTATCATATAGTCAAAGTCTATATCAAGCGACTGTTCAAGCACCTGTGTACCGACTACTATCAGCTTGTCCCTTTTCTCACGGGTCGACTTCTTACCGACAAGCTCTGAAAGTTCACGCTCAATTACCGCTCTGTCAGTCGATATAAGTCTGCTATGGAAACATATAACACGATAATCAGGCATATTCGCCGCTATTGTGTCGGCAAGTTCCTGAGAATAAGCAACACTATTCACAATAACAGCCGCACAACCGCCGCCAGACAGTTTATCTTCAAGCAGGTTTACAATATCGTTACTGTCATTTTCTTTTCTTCTGATTACTGTGATAGACTTATCGGGGATATCAACAGGTATAGCCTTCTGCTTTACCTCCGCACCGTCACTCCAAGTCAGCACAGGATATGCCATACTGCTGTTGTCAAAGCTGTTCTTACTGCCGGTATACCATTTTATCAGTTCCGCTCTCTTATCCGGCGGCAATGTTGCAGAAAGAATTATCACAGGCACATTATACGCCGCCATCCAGCGCAATGAATTTTCCAGATAAACGTACATATATCGGTCATAAGCATGGCACTCATCTATAATAACAGTCTTACCTGCAAGTCCCAGGTGCCTTAGCATAACGTGTTTCTGCTTTAACGATGCCATAAGAAACTGGTCAACTGTAGCAACAACAAATTCGGACAACAGCGCCTGTTTTCTTCCTTCAAACCAGGAATGAACCATTATATTGTCATTATCGTCATCGGAAATGTCGGATGCTCTTCCGTGGAACATCTCACAGTATTCGTCATTCATATCCGTCATACCGTGTGCAAGTCTGAGCGAATGTATATCATCAGTACCACTCGCCCAGGAATGAATACGTTCAAATATTCCGTTAGCGGTTGCCTGCGTCGGCAGTCCAAAAAACATTCCGCCATAGCCGAAACGTGATGCAAGTATCTCCGTTGCCGCAAGTGCCGCCTCAGTTTTACCTATTCCCATAGGTGCCTCAAGTATGTATATACCGGGTTTATTGCAAAGGCTTACAACATTCATAAATTCACGCTGTACGCAGTTCGACTTGAAGCCGAAACGCTCTTCAAAAAAGCTGTCGCTATCAGCGATAAAATCGGCATACCAGCTGTCCGTAAGCGAAAGCTTGTTCCACGCTCTTCTGACACGCTCCTCACACTGCTCATCGGTGAGTTTTTCTTCGATGTCTATGTAAGGAAAATAATCGGTGTTGCTCGCTATCCAGTCACTCATTACGAGCAGTCCGGTAATCAGCATCTGTGCCGCAACATCGGGATTCGGCAGATTTTTGACATCTTCAAATCCGGTTACGCTGAGAGCGTATTCCATCCATTCCGCTCTTATCTGTGTCCATTCGTTTACGTTAACCTTGCCGTGTCCGTAATAGTTAGCCTCATATGAACATTGCCCCCTATCCGCCGAGCAATCGCCGTGATGCGCACCAACAATGACTGCGGTTGACGGTGCAACCTCAAATTCTTTTTTCAGAATATACTGTCCCGCTATGTTATGCGGTGACTCTGATATCTGTGTCAGATCTGAAAGGTCGATACCCGCGTCAAACAGTCTGTCATCCAGACCCTGAATATTATCTTTAAGCTTTCGTTGAAACGCCGGAGTTAATTTTCCTATATCATGCACCAGTGCAATGAACTTACAATAGTTGCACACAATTTCTTCTGCGTTCTCCGAACTCTCAATGCCAATCGCAGCACACAAGCGCCTTCTGACATTCTGAGCGATCCATTTATTGAAAAGTCGCTTTATTATCCCGGCCGTATCACTTGCGTGAACATTGAAAGGCAACCATTTTGTGTTGTCTTCAAAGCTGCTTTTTGCAGCTAACAGTTCTGATGTTTTCATTTCATATTCTCCAAATATATTTCATTAATTGACATTATACTACTATTTTTATGCTAAGTCAATATAATTGAATACATTTTATTATACAGTATGTCTAATTATGTCGAATTAATTGAAAGTAATGATATGTGCGGTTTGCCTTGTATGTGCAAGCCTTAGTACCGCTTATCTTGCTTGTTGTGCTGAAAGTGTAGTCATATCCGCTCTTTGTTACTGTGACACCGGAAATGTTGAATGCACTTGCCGGCATATTGCTCTTGTTATTGTCCGGCAATGTAATACTGTACTTCTTCGTCGAAGAATTATATTCCATTGTGTGAGTAGGAGCTTTAGCCTTATTAGTCACAGTGAAGCTCGGAACAATTGAATATGCTTTCATCTTATTTAAGATGTACTCATAGCACTTTTCAGCGGGTCGTCCTTTCAACTGGTCGTAATATGCTGTTTTAGGTGTATTAGGAATTTTTGAATTAACAGCCAGGTCACTTTTACCATATCCTGTACGCAGTCCCTGCTGAATATCCCATGATAATATTTGTGTTGCAAATGAGAAATCATCAAGATTTGTATTAGCAACCGGCGATTTGGTAACTGAGCTGTTAAAGCCACATAATAGAAGATATTTCATCATTTCACGAACATCAGATGGCAACATTAACATATAGTCATCGCTTGATGCTTTACCAACATAGGAGCTACCTGTGCTATATGACACACCGGCTTCAATACAAATTGCCTGCTGTGTTACGCCGTTCTTACTAATGCCTAACTTAGCGTGTGTTGAGGCATAGCGAGTGGCTACTCCTACACTGCCGTCTGACTTATAGTAGATATAGTCGTAATTATACTTATCTGCATAAGTCTTACCGTCTGAGCCGATGTAATTTCCGAGCATAGCCGCATAAACATTGTCACCGACACCCCAATCTGACGCAAGCGTCTGAATAGGCAGAGCAACTAATGTCATAACTGCTGCAAGGAAAAGTCCGGTCAGCTTTTTGAATTTGTTTTTAAACATAACCTTTGTCCTTTCTTGGTTGATTTTTTAAAAATATATATAAAAAAGCAGTCCTACGGGTGCGGACTGCTTTGGATTTTTATATTCAATTAACTTTCAGAAAAAGAAAAAGAGCCTTGAATCAATACTTTCAAAACTCTCGAATATTAAATTATAAATTTACCTAAAAATCAGATTTTACCTAAGAAAGAATATTGCGTAACCTTCAATGCTGTTACCGTTCTCGTCTTTCTTTAAATCCGGTATGGTTTCAATGTATACATTAAAGTAATCGCCTTTTTTCATTTGTGCGACTTTGAAACTTGCTCCAGCTTCCTCTGATACTCTCATACGGACAACATTAGGATTAACACCTTTCCATATAACAAGTGGTGCATTCCAAGAACTTTCGTCCTTGATTATATCTTCTGCAAGTATCAGTCCATAATTATTGACTGCATCATCTATAATGACCTGTCGGATAGCCTCAAGGTCGAAAGGATATTCATATATCGACTTCGGCTTGCTTTCCTGCTTCTTTGTGGTGGTGGTCGCAGGCTTAGGTGTTTCCGCTTTCTTTGTGGTTGCAGTCTGAGCTACCTTATTATCGCTCAGATAGTCACTGTGTATATATGCACCTGTATCGAGCTTATAGTAGCCTGTGTCAGTCTTAGCTGTTACCGTTACCTTGTCGTTCACGCTGTACAGCTTTACCGCTTCAGCGCCGAGTACGGCTTTCTTTCTGCTGTAGCAGTCTGTGTTGACGTACTTTGTACTGCTTGCCTTGCTCTCTGTCCATTCGGGTGCGGGCTTTGTTGTGGTGGCGGTTGTTGTCGTTGCCGGCTTTGGCTTTGCCGTGGTGACTGCTGTAGCTGCTGTCGTTTCCGCCTTTTTTGTTTCCTGCGGCTTTGCGGTGGTCACTGCTGTGATAGCTGTGGTCTGAGCAGTAGTTGTTTCTGCTTTCGGCTCGTCAATCCTATCCATTACCGTTCCCGTTACTGCCGGAGCTGTAGTTGTCACTGCCGTTTCGGGTGCAGAGGACATTGTGCTGTTTGCATTGCCTGCCGTGCAAGCACTGGTCAGTATTACGCTGATAAGGGTTATTGTTGCGAGTATGGTGTGGGTACGTTTCATTTTGTCCTCCTTTGTGGTGTGGGGTGGTGAGTTAACTCAACTTCTGTAGTTCTTGGCTTGCTCTTCGGTTATTATACCTTGCTTTAAGAGTTCTTCGAGTAAATCAGCTCTTCCTTCAGCTCTGCCTTTCTTAAGTCCGACTGCTTCGCCTTCGGCTCTCGCATACGATTTCTCGGTTGCCTCAATATGCAGTGCCTTTTCACGCATTTCGGCAAGCTCTCTTGTCTTTTCGTCTGCACTCATCTTGTGCAGTACAACTACTGCGTCCTGTATGGACTTTACACCTGTCTGCTGTAACATATCAAGTTCATCCTCCGTTTCTGCATTTATAAGTCTGAGCCATAGTTCCTGCTTGTTGTTCTTGTCAAAATTCTTTCCGATTTTCTTCAACTCAAAGTAATGAGCGATGAAGTTATCAGTAAGAACAGAATTGCGTTTATCTTCTCTCATTCTGAATGAGGAATGAAAATCCGTCCATTCATCAAAAAGAATGAAATTCAATACATTGATTGAAATACACTAATTGAGTTTTCCGTAGCCATCACCGCTTTTAAGCTGATTGCTGTACAACTTTGAAAGGTAGTACATTGAACGATCCTTGTAATCGCCCTCATCTTTAATCTGCATTTCAACATTGATAAGCCTGTTACCGTCAACCGTCATCTTTATGTCCATACGGCTGTATTTTTCTATAATGTTCTCCGGCATTATCTCGGAGTTCAGTACGATTATGTTGTTTATAGACTCATACGGTATTTCGAGTATATCCGAGAGAAACGCCTGTAAAATATGCTGATTTCCCTCGTCCGTAAACAACTTCTTGAATATTATATCCAGCTTTGCCTTTACTATATTTCTTGCCATTTGATTCGGTACTATTTCCTCAAGTATATTGTACCATTAAAACGGCAAAAAGTCCAGCACTTACCGAAATACACAAAAACCGCCCCGTGAAAAACACAGGGCGGTAAAATATTCATTTAGTATTATCTATCAGTCAGCCAAGAAACTGCTCATAAGGGTATGACCCTCAGCGATATAATCACCCGTCTTAGCCGCACTCTCCTCGCAGAAGCAATCAACACCGTCAAGCTTCTTTCTGCTGTCATAGATCATGAACGGCACAGGAGCGTTTGTATGTGTTCTCAGTTCAAGCGGCGTGGGATGGTCGGGACAGATAAGGATTTTTATATCCTCGTCCTTGAATTCGTCAAGCAGCTTGCCGAGTATCTTTTCGTCAATAAGGCTTATTGCCTTTACCTTATTGTCAACCTCATTACGATGACCGCATTCATCGGGAGCTTCAACATGGATATATACAAAATCCTTGCCGCTCTTCAGTGCGTCAACAGCCGCCTGAGCCTTACCGTCAAAGTTTGTATCTATGTAGCCTGTTGCACCGTCAACCTTGATAACATCCATTCCTGTGAACTTGCCGATACCTCTGAGCAGATCGACCGCAGAAATCATAGCGGCGCTCTTTCCGTACTTTTCGGCAAAAGGAGTAAGCTCCTTGCGAACACCCTCGCCCCAGAACCATATACTGTTTGCAGGACGAAGACCTCTTTCGATTCTCTTTAAGTTTACGGGATGATCCTTCAGCAGATCATAACTCTTCTTCATCATCTCAATAAGCACCTTGCCGTTTTCGTTCACACCAAGATGCGTCTTTATCGGCTTGCCTGTTATATCGTGGGGAGGAGTCAGCGTGCCTATGTCGGTCGTACCGTGATCCCATATCAGACAATGACGGTAACTTACACCGCTGTAGAATCTGAATTCATCCGTACCGAGCTTTTCGTCAATGAACTTTATAAGCTCTGCGGCTTCTTCTGTAGATATATCGTCGGCACAGTAGTCGAGTATTGTCTTGTCCTCGTAAACCGGCTCGTCCGACAGCGTTACAAGATTCGTTCTGAAAGAAACGTCCGTAGGCTTCATATCAATGCCTATACTGCCTGCCTCTAAAGGACTTCTGCCTGAATAATATATTGCAGGATCATAACCGAGTACGGAAAGATTCGCAACGTCACTGCCGGGCTTCAGATTGTCCTCGACCGTCTTTACAAGACCTACTCTTGATACCTTTGCGAGCTTGTCCATATTAGGCTTGTGTGCAACACTCATAGGTGTTCCGCCTATATCCTCACGGGGAAGATCGGCCATACCGTCGCAAAGTAATACTGCGTATTTCATTTTTTTGTTATCCCTTTCTTGCATAAAAAATCCGACCGAAAATACGGCTGAAAAAACCGCTTTTTCCTGTCTTATCTATTAAAGTATAGCACAATGTCTGCAATAAATCAATATAAAAATTGCAAAGCGACTTGTTTTTGCTTTATCTTGCCGTATCGGTAAGCAGAATTTTACACGGATATTTTCCGACATAAAATCAAAAATATCATCAAGGACGGTGATATTTTGAATATTTCCAAAAAAGAATACGCACAGCTTGCCGACCGTTATTCCGTACCGAGCAAGCTATATATAACAGTGCCGAAAGCGTTTGTGATCGGCGGACTTATCTGCTGTATAGGGCAGTTCTTTAACGATTTATATATTATGATAGGAAACGATGCAGATACTGCGTCGGCGTACACCTCAATAACGCTTGTGCTGATAAGCGCCTTACTGACGGGCTTCGGTCAGTATGAGCGGATAGCAAAGCACGCAGGCGCAGGCACTCTCGTTCCTATAACAGGCTTTGCGAATGCCGTTGTTTCCCCTGCCCTTGAATTCAAGACCGAGGGTCTCATTCTCGGTACGGGCGCAAAGATGTTCATCATTGCAGGGCCTGTAATAGTCTACGGCATAACGGCGGCATTTGTCTACGGCATAATTCTGTTCGTTATAAGTCTTTTCGGAGGTTGATATGGCTAAACTGATTTCAGAGGGTACAATAGAGCTTGACCGTGGTGTGTCGGTTTATTCCTGCGCCGCCGCAGTCGGAAAAATGGAGAGCGACGGACCTCTCGGCAACTGCTTTGACTATGCCGCAGAGGGAGCAGAGCTTGGACTTACCACTTGGGAAAAAGCCGAAAGCACCTTTCAGCAATATGCCTTTGATATTGCCCTTAGAAAAGGCAAGCTCATAAAAGAGGATATTTCGTTCATTTTTGCAGGCGATCTGCTTAACCAATGCACAGGCTCGGCATACGGCCTGCGTGACACCGATATATCGTTCATCGGACTTTACGGTGCCTGCTCGACAATGGCGGAAAGTCTTGCAATGGCTTCGCTTTTTGCGGATATGAGGCTCGGTGAATATTTTGCCGCCGTTACCTCGTCACACTTCTGCTCTGCAGAAAGGCAGTTCAGATTCCCTATAAACTACGGCGGCGTTCGGCCCCCTACTGCTCAGTGGACAGCTACCGGTGCAGGCTGTTGTATAACCTCGGTCGCTGAAAAACCGCCTTATGTAAAGAGTGTCACGATAGGCAAGATAACCGACATGGGCATAAAGGACGCAAACAATATGGGTGCGGCTATGGCAGGTGCGGCATACGATACGATAAACCGACACCTGCTCGCCACCGGAACATCTCCTGCCGATTATGACGTAATCTACACAGGAGATCTCGGACAGGTCGGCTCGGAGCTTATGTGCGAGCTTTTCCGCCGTGACGGAACAGAAATCAGCCATAAGCACAAGGACTGCGGACTTATGCTGTACGACCGTGAAAAGCAGGACGTACACGCAGGCGGCTCAGGATGCGGATGCAGTGCCTCGGTACTGTGCGGACATATCCTGCCGCAGATAGCTGAGGGAAAGCTCCACAGAGTGCTGTTTGCCGCTACCGGTGCGCTTATGTCAACAACTAAAGTACAGCAGGGCGAAAGCATCCCCGGCATTTCCCACCTTGTAGAAATTTCAGACGCTTTATAACAGGAGAAAATTTATGCAGTATTTATGGGCATTTATAGTCGGCGGTGCGCTTTGTGCTATAGGTCAGTTACTTATCGACCTTACAAAGCTCACCCCCGCAAGAATACTTGTAGCCTACGTTGTTTCGGGTGTGATTCTCGGAGCGGTAGGTCTTTATCAGCCGCTTGTCGATTTTGCAGGCGCAGGTGCGTCCGTACCTCTCACAGGCTTTGGCAATCTGCTTGCAAAGGGTATGAAAAAAGCTGTGGAAGATGACGGCTTACTCGGAATCTTCACGGGCGGATTTACCGCCTGCTCGGCAGGAGTTACCGCCGCTATGATTTTCGCTCTTGCGGTATCGCTTATCTTTAACAGGACAGACAGGACAAGACAGGAATAATCCGTCGGTTTACCTTGACAAGTGTAAGTGCAAGTGCTATTATAATTACAGTTATTTAAAACTAACTGTAATTCATACATAAGAGGAAAATCAAAATGTCAAAGCAAAGTTACATCGAAAAAGGCTTTATAGAGGTCTGTAAAAATTGCTGTCCCGAACAATCCGAAAAGCTTATATCGGATATGAATAAAAGACTTGCTGTACTCAGAAAAGAAACCGAAAACGAATCGAAAGCGATGAAGTTCCACCTTGAAAGCCAGATACTACCCGGCATAGCGGCTTATGAAGCCTTGTCCGCCGTTATGGGGAAGGAACAGGCGTTTGCCGAGATACACCGCATTGTTGAGCTTCATTCACTTAAAATGAAAAAAGCGGTATCAAAAGCCGCCCGCTTTGCAGGAATGTATAAGCGTTTTCCGAAAATCTTTCTGAAAATCACGCAGAAAACCTTCGGCCGTGACGCAGGCTTTGACTATAAGATATATGACACCGATAAAAACACAGCAAGACTTGATATGATAAAATGTCCTTATCACATAATGACCGTAAGGTATGGTTGCCCCGAGTTATGCGTATGCTTCTGCGACAGCGACGATACAGCATACGGTGACATTCACCCTAAACTCAGATGGCACAGGACAAAAACTCTCGGACGAGGAAACGACTGCTGCGACTTCTTCCTGAGTTACATAAAAACCGAATAAACCACAACCGCCGACCTCACAGCCGGCGGTTCACTTTATCCATATATAAATAACTCAGTTAAGATACATAAATCCCTGTATCACAACACCTATGATCATAATAAGCGCAAGCACCCCCGCACCTATCTTCATACCTATTCCGAGCCTTTCACGATTTTTCTGCTTCATACTCTTACGCTCCTTGAACAATATATTTTAATTATACACCGATAAATTTCCGCTGTCAAGCACAATGTACCTGCATAACCGGCAGAATGTCCGGAATAAACTGTATCATTATCTTTCCGGAGTGTGATATTATGTTTATATCGGTACTGCAAACCGCACTGCAGAGCCTTATCTTCTTTGCTCTGCATTTTAAAAGCAACGGTTCATTTCCCCGACAGCTTTCCGCAAAGGAAGAACGTGAATGCCTTGAAAAAGCGGCTCAGGGCGACCTTGCCGCCCGTGACAAGCTGATAAACCACAACCTTCGCCTTGTGGCATATATCGTAAAAAAGCACTACCCCGACAGCAAGGAAGCGGACGATCTTATCTCGATAGGCATAATCGGGCTTATCCGTGCCGCAGAAACCTTTGATTACAGAAAGAACATCAGCTTTTCCACCTATGCGGGAAAATGCATAAATAATCAGATAAGAATGTACTTCCGTAAAACAAAGCATCAGCAGGCCGAAGTCTATATGAACGACCCGATGGACTGCGACAAGGACGGAAATGCCGTCACCCTTGCCGATATTTTCAAGGACGGAACGGACGTTGCCGAGGAGGCCGCTCTTAACATTGAGCTTGATAAAATGTACCGATATATAGACGAGGAGCTTGACGAGCGTGAAAAAGAAATACTCACAAAGCGTTACGGTCTGTCTAAAACATCCTACCGCACCGACAGGATAATGACCCAGCGTGAAGTCGCAGACGAGCTTGGCATAAGCAGGAGCTATATTTCAAGAATAGAAAAGAAAGCCCTCGAAAAGCTCCGCTCACGCTTTGAAAAAGGAGATTGATACAGAAGTATAAATGACCGATTTGTAGAAAAACTGATTCTTATTAAAGCGACACAGTGAAATATATCGCCAACATCGCTTAAAACACTTTCCGTACCGACAAGGAGTTAATATTTTCGTGACCTTATCAATGCAACTGCACTAACATTTACCCTTCAAAAAAACGCCACTAACCTAAGATATATGTACTAATATGCGGACGTGTAGCGTTAAGCGTCCCTGCATTGACAGGATATAACAATGTTCAGGTAGTTTTACGAGTTCCGCCAACACCCCAGGCGGAGTGGGGGTGTGAGTAAGGAAAGAGGGAGCCACGAGGGAGAGAACCTAAGAGATAGGGAGAGGGGGCGCCTAGCTCCCTTGCCCTAGTCTCTTTGGTTCTTTCCCTCGTTCATATTGACAAGTATACCCATTCGAATAGCGAACCCGAGAAGTGCTGTCCGACAAAAAGAACTATCGGTAGCTTACCACGATAGATAAATGTTAAAAAGATATAATAGAAGCACATCAAACTAAAGACTTTTTCTAAAAGCTGACAGCCACGATACTCGCTCGTGGCTGTCATACTTATTTAATTTCTGTTATTCAGCCGCATTCACCGACTCAAACTCATCAATAATTTCCTGCGAGGGCTTCTTGTCAAGAAGCGATACAACTACTATAGCAACAAGTGCAACTATGAAAGCCGGAAGAAGCTCATAGATATTGAACAATCCACCGAGCGGTCTTACAAGGAACTTCCATATGAATACCATTGCACCGCCTGCGAATATACCTGCAAATGCACCCCACTTTGTCGTTCTCTTCCAGAACAGAGCCGTCAGCACAACAGGACCGAATGCCGCACCGAAGCCTGCCCACGCAAACGATACTATCTGGAATACCGAGCTGTTGGGATCCCACGCAATAATGATTCCGACGATCGCTATTACAACGACCGTGATTCTTGCGATAAGCATTGCCGTCTTTTCGCTTGTCTTTATCTTGAATACCTGGTTGAACAGATTTTCGGATACCGCAGATGATGCCGCAAGAAGCTGTGAATCCGCTGTCGACATAGTGGACGCAAGAATACCCGCAATGATAAGACCGCCTACCATAGCCGCAAGAGGACCTGCCTTTGCAAGAAGATTAGCTATTACAACTATTACCGTTTCGGGATCTGCCAGAGGATCTATTACATTGTTCTTTGTCATAGCAAGACCGACAACGCCGATGAATATCGCAACAGCAAGCGAAATAACCACCCATACCGTAGCAACACGTCTTGAAACCTTGAGCTTCTTGCTGTCGTTTATAGCCATAAATCTCAGCAGAACGTGAGGCATACCGAAATAGCCGAGACCCCACGCAAGTGTGGAGAAGATAGTCAGCGGACCATAATCGCCCGTCTGCTGTTTAAGAACGTCAAACGTATGTGTCAGTGAGAAATATCCGGGCATTGATGTTGCGTGGTTCATTACCTCGACAACACCGCCGACCGATGAAATGCCGAATACCACTACTATAATAAGCGCTACCGACATAATGATGCTCTGTATAAAGTCTGTTGTACTTGCCGCTAAGAATCCGCCGATAGTGGTATATGCGATGATTACTACCGCACTTATTATCATAGCGATATGATAATCCGCACCGAAAAGGCTGTTGAACAGCTTGCCGCAGGCGGAAAATCCCGAGCCTGTATAAGGAATAAAAAATACTATGATTATCAGCGCCGAGATAAGAGTAAGTATCTTCTTGCTGTCCCTGAATCTGTTTGAGAAGAAATCCGGTATAGTTATCGAATTGCATACATGAGAATACTTTCTGATTCTTTTTGATACGATAAGCCAGTTGAGATATGTGCCTATCGCAAGACCTATACCCGTCCAGGCTGCGTCTGCAATACCCGTAGCATATGCAACGCCGGGAAGACCCATAAGCAGCCAGCCACTCATGTCCGATGCCTCCGCACTCATTGCGGTAACAAACGGTCCCAGCTTTCTTCCTCCTAAATAGAAGTCGCCTACATTATCCGTTTTCTTTGCACATATTACACCGACAACTACCATCATAATAAGATAAACGGCTATTGTTATCAGCATAATTATCTGTTGTAATTCCATTTTTACTTTTCCCTTCGTATTTTTTGCGTTAATACGCACATTATCTTATATTTTATCACATCTGCAATAATTTTGCAAGTTATTTACGAATAAAATTCATACAATGCCTTTATTTTCACGTTACAAGATTTCCTTTAGCTTACCTCACACGCAATTTAAAGCGGCATATCTTATTTAAGTCCGTTTTTTAGTACAGCTTATCTGCTATTATATGTGTGTAAGAGAAATAAACCGACAATTTTTGTGCAACAGAAAGGAAAAACAATATGCTTTTTATAATTTACCTGATACTCACACCGATTTTATGCCTTCTCGGGATGCTGATGCTCGAACATCTTGAACGGAAAATAAAAACAGCTCTCGCCAAAAGAGCGAAAGCCGTTTCAGTTTGCCGAAAAACCAATTATTATTAAAGCTGTACATTAAAATGTATCACCAACACCGCCGCTAACACTTTCCTTACCGACAAAGTATTAATAATTTCGTGAGTGCATCATTACAACTGCACTGACATTAACCTTTCAAAAAAACGCCGCTAACCTAAGATATATGTACTAATATGCGGACGTGTAGCGTTAAGCGTCCCTGCATTGACTGGATATACAATGTTCAGGTGGTTATTCGAGTTTAGCCAACACCCCGACGGGGTGGGGGTGTGAGTAAGGAAAGAGGGAGCCACGAGGGAGAGAACCTAAGAGATAGGGAGAGGGGCTGTCAAGTCCCTTGCCCTAGTCTCTTTGGTTCTTTCCCTCGTTAATATTGACAAGTGTACCCACTCGAATAGCGAACCCGAGAAGTGCTGTCCGACAAATAGCACTATCGGTAGCTTGTTATCATAGATAAATACTAAAATATATAACAGAAGTATATCAATTAAAGACTTTTGTACAAGCTAAAACAGCTCTCGCCAAAAAAGCGAAAGCCGTTTCCAAACATTCCTGTTCCGTTGAAAAAATCACCTTCACCGACAACAAAACACGCAAAGCGGTCTGAATCAGAATATTTCCTCCTCAGCCTTGCTCGGTCTGCCCATCAGCTTTGAAACAGCCTCAAGCGGGCTCTGACCGTTATAGCATACCTCGCAAAGCTGTTCGATTATCGGCACCTGCACATTATGCTCACGGGCTATCGCATAAGCTATCTTTGCACACTGATAGCCCTCTACAGTGCCGACCTGCTTTACCGCCTGTTCGGCAGGTATGCCCTGACCTATCAGAAGCCCTGCACGGTGATTTCTCGAATGAGAGGACGTGCAGGTAACGATAAGGTCGCCTACGCCCGACAATCCGTCAAACGTTTCCCTTTTGCCGCCCATAGCCACGCCAAGACGTGTGATTTCGGCAAGTCCTCTTGTCATAAGTGCGGCAATAGTGTTGTCGCCAAGCCCCATACCTTCTACTATTCCACAGCAGAGGGCGATGGGGTTTTTTAATGCTCCGCCAAGCTCACAGCCGACAAGGTCGCTGTTCCTGTATATTCTGAAACGATCGTTCTGCAAGGTTTCCTGCAGATACATCATAGAGTCCTCATCTTCAGAAGAAACAACTATAGTCGTAGGAACGTTTCTGCCTATTTCTTCTGCGTGTGAAGGACCCGTAAGCACTGCTATGCGGTTGTCGGGAAGCTCCTCCTTAAGCACCTGCGACAGACGCTTGTCTGTATTTTCTTCAAATCCCTTGCCGACATTTACAACTATGGTATCCTTTTTCACATAGCTCTTGACCTTCTGTGCAACCTCACGGACAAACCTTGACGGTATAGCGAACACAAGTATATCGCAGTCGCTCACACAGTTTATATCCGTTGTCAGCCTTATTGTCGGCGGTACGATCACTCCGGGCAGGAGTCGCTTATGCTCGCCGTCGTTCATTATTGCGTCTATTTCTTCTTGATATTTTGACCATGCAGTCACATTATGTCCGTACTTGTCCCACATAATAGCAAGAGCCGTACCGAAACCGCAACCTAATATTGTGATCTTAGCCATCTGTAAACCTTCTTTCTGTCAGGCCTTCTGCCCGAGCTTCTTTTCAGTGTGATTTTTAAGTCTTACAAGGTTTCCCCTGTGCATAAACAGTATCAGCACAGCGATAAGCGCCGATAATATCACATTTATCCATACGCAAGGATCTCCTGTTATCAGGCTGTATACAAGTATCGTCACAGGATAACATACCGCCGCTATGCACGAACCAAGCGAAACATATCGTGTCAGCGCAACGACTATGATGAATATTCCGAGCAGTATACACGCAGGTATCCACTCGACCGTCATAAGCACAGCCACAGAAACCAGTATGCCTTTTCCGCCCTTGAAGCCGAAATATATCGGGAAAACGTGTCCGATTATAGCCGCAACCGCCGCCGCAAAGCCTACATAGGTCATCATATTGTCGGGATTTGCCGTATCTGTTCCCGTAAGCCACAAGAACGAAAATCTGACTATAAGTATCGACAGCGTGCCTTTAAGCACATCACCGAGCAGTACAAAAAGTGCCGCAATCTTTCCCTGCGTTCTGAGAGTATTCGTAAGACCTGCGTTTCCGCTTCCGAGCGTTCTTATATCTTCTCCCGTTTTAATTTTTGTGACGATGATAGCAGTGTTGATTCCGCACAGCAGATACGGCACTATTATCATTATTGCATAACACAGATATATCATTATCCGTTATTCTCCTCGTTCTCTTGCTATTATTTTTATAGGTGTTCCGTCAAGGCCGAAACTTTCTCTTATCTGATTCTCTATATATCTCTGATAGGAGTAATGGAAAAGCTCCTTATCGTTGCAGAAAATTACAAACGTCGGCGGCTTTGCCGATGCCTGCGTCATATAATACAGCTTAAGCCGCTTGCCCTTGTCTGACGGCGGCTGTACTCTTGCGGTAGCATATCCCAGCATATCGTTGAGAGTACCTGTCGAGATACGTCTTATATTCTGCGAATAGGTGTACTTTATCTGCTCAAACAGCTTATCCACCCTTTGTCCTGTAAGCGCCGAAATAAACACAAACGGAGCGTATGACATAAACGAAAAATCGACCTCGAGCTTCTTTGTGAATTCCTGCATCGTCTTTCCGTCTTTTTCAACAGCGTCCCACTTGTTTATCGCAATAACGCTTGCCTTGCCCTGCTCGTGAGCGTATCCTGCAACCTTGCTGTCCTGCTCTGTAAAGCCCTCCGTAGCGTCTATCATAATAACGCATACATCGGCTCTGTCTACAGCCATATACGCACGAAGCACGCTGTACTTTTCTATCTGCTCGTTTACCTTGGACTTGCGGCGGATTCCTGCCGTGTCAATAAGCACATATTCCTGACCGTCACGCTCAATGACCGTATCGACAGCGTCACGGGTAGTACCTGCGATATTCGACACTATCATTCTCTGCTCGCCCGCAATTTTATTTACAAGTGAAGATTTGCCCGCATTCGGTTTGCCGATGACCGCAACCTTGATAGCGTCCTCCGAATACTCACGCTGAGGATTTTCCTCAGGCATATTCTCAAACACAGCGTCAAGCAGATCTCCCGTACCGTGACCGTGTACGGACGATACCGCAATAGGATCGCCCAGTCCGAGATTATAGAATTCATAGAAATCAGGCGGAACTTCTCCTATTCCGTCACACTTGTTTACACACAGCACAACAGGCTTGCCGCTTTTCTGGAGCATAGCCGCAACATCTGCGTCATTCGCTGTAACTCCCGATGTAACATCGGTCACGAATATTATCACATCTGCCTTGTCTATGGCAAGCTGTGCCTGCATTCTCATCTGTGAGAGTATCACGTCCTTGCTGTCAGGCTCGATACCTCCCGTATCAACAAGCATAAACTCCTTGCCGAGCCACTCCGCCTTTGCATATATTCTGTCACGGGTAACACCCGGCGTATCGTCTACTATAGACATTCTCTTGCCGACAATACGGTTAAAGAGTGTTGATTTTCCAACGTTGGGACGTCCTACTACCGCTACTATTCCGTTCATTCACTCATTCCTTCCTTTTATCTCTTATATAATCCGACAGTTATACTGCCGGCGCCTTTTATATTAAAGTCTGCGCTGTGATAATCAGTGCCGCTTATCAGCATCATACAGTCGGCAACATCTTTTCCTTCTCCGCCGCCGTTGCCTGCAAGATACGGTGTGTCACCGAAATCATCTGTTGTAAATGCGTACACTTTGGAATATCTTGATTCTGTCTTTATTACATAATCAATCTTCGCCGCAGTGTCACACAATGCCGTAAATTTCTGACCGCTGTAATATTCGGTACTGATTTGCTTTTCCGCAGGAACAGAGCTTACGCTTAAATCGGCAACACTGCTATCCCACGCAAGAATCAGATCATCAACCTTATTTTGCAGATATGTAACCATATTGCCCTTCTGAAAGCGTGTGAAGTTCTCATCATCGCTCATTCTGAAATTATCAAGAAATAAATTCTCTCTCAGATACAGATATGTCAGGCTGTCACCAAGCGTAAGATTACAGTCGGAGCTACCGAGAAGATCCGTCTTAGTGCCGCTTTCGGCAAACTGTGAAAGCTGTATCAGCCTTACAGTAATACTTGCCTTGTATGGTGTTTTCTCTAGTCTTGATACATCAACACTGTTTACCGAACTGCCGTATTTCAGCACAACATTGAAGTAATAATCGCCGTTCAGCAGCTTTTCCGCCGTGTCGGTATCTCTTGACAAAAAGCCCTCATAGCCGCTTCCTACAGCACCGAGTAAGCCTCTTACCGCAACATTGACCTCAATATCATCGGGCTTTGTGCCGTCCGTCAGCGAAACAATCGTTTGCACAGCCTCGTTTATTACCTTATCGGCATTCAGATTATCATAGCATATCTTGTTATCGGTATCAACTATCAGCTGAAATTCCGTCCCGTTCTCAAGACGCACGTCAGCCTTGCAGAAACCGCTTGCATATTTATTGAAGTCCGGCACAGGCCCGGGGTATTTCTTAGCCTGCATAAATTCAATGCTGACTACCTGACCCCCTCCGAAATTATCTTCAAGATATTTCTCGGCAACTGGCTTTGCCTCCCTTATATCCTCTTTCGCCTTTTCTTTTTCCTCAGCCGACATACAAGCCGTACACATCAGTATCGCAAGACCCGATACGGCAAGCACCGCCAGAAACGAAAACATCCTTTTTTTCAGTTTCATATATCCGTCCCTTCCCCTAAAATAGCGTCAAGAAGCTCATATCCGTCCGTTGCAACCGGCATTATCTCTACTCCGAGTGCCTGCTCAACATCGCTTACCGTCTTATCGTCAAGAAAAATATCGCTGTTTGTTTTCAGCATATTCTCTGTTATAAGCAGTCTTTCCCCTAAGTTATCTTTATAAGGTGTAAGCTGTGCGATTATATCTCCTGCCGTTATAAGTCCGGCAACGGTAATAGTTTCCCCGAAAAAGTCGTTTCTTATAGTATAAACGTCAACCACGGTATTCGGAAAATCCGTTTTCAGCATTTTTCCGAGCGTTTCTATCAGCGGTGCGGCAAGTACCCCTGTCGCCACCGAAACGTGCCGCTCCTTATCGTCCGTTTCACCGAATTCACGCTTATCCGCAAGTGCGTCTATAAACTCCTTTTGCAGACTCGCACACATTCCCACGCCGTTTTCAAACTGGTCAAAATCACCGTAGAACTCATAATCGGGCATTTTTCTCTTAGCCGTAAGATAAAATTCGTCCGACGCATACACTACCCTGTCGTGATACTTTTCAAACATCATATCACCGAAAAACTCCAGCGTGTCTATCGCCTTGCCTGCGGTTTCTTCGTTGAAAAGCTCCAGCTTCGGCAGCTTGTCCCTGAATCTCGTTACACCTACAGGCACGCAGGCCACGCTCTTTACCGCAGGGTAAAGCATACAAAGGTCGGTCAGCGTTTTCTCAAGCTCCTTGCCGTCATTAAGTCCGGGACAAAGCACTATCTGTGTATTTATCTCGATCCCTGCCGCCGCCATTTTATAAAGATAATCAAGGCACTTTCCGGCATTCGGATTTTTCGTCAGCTTTACACGAAGCTCAGGATTAGTCGTATGCACCGAAATATTCATCGGCAGCTTCATCTTTATAATTCTGTCAACATCCTCGTCGCTGAGATTTGTCATAGTAATATAGTTGCCCTGCAAAAAACTCAGACGTGAGTCATCATCCTTGAAGTACAGAGTTTCACGCATACCCTTCGGAAGCTGATTTATGAAGCAGAACACGCAGTTATTCTTGCAGTGCTGCTTGCAGTCCATAAGATAGGTCTCAAAATTAAGTCCGAGGTCGTCATACTCGCCCTTCCTTACCTTTACCGTCTTGTCCTCAAGCTCTATCACGAGCTTTTTATCAGAAGCATAAAACTGATAGTCGAGTATGTCGTGTATAGCGTTTCCGTTTATTGAAACAAGGCTTTCGCCCGCCTTTATCCTTGCCTTATCGGCAGGAGAACCTTTGTCTACGGAGGTTATCCTTACAGACACGTTATCAGTCCTTTCTTTCCGAATTCTCAATTAAGCATACATATATATTATACACTTTTATAACGCAATCGTCAACATTAAAATGTTCTGCCTTCTGCATAAAAACGGATACCGTACACTGCAATACGGCACCCGTTTTTCATTATCTTTCACCTTAGGCATTTAAACCTCAGCCTTACCGTTTTTACGCCTGATACCGCATACTGCGGCGTATAATATAAGTATTCCCGAAGACACGGCGGTTATCGCAATGCCCTCGTTGAATCCTTTCACAGTATAGCACAGCCTTATTTCGTGCCTGCCCTCGTGTACCCGTACCCCGACACAGCCGTTATTCACATTGTACACATCCGTTTTTTCGCCGTCCACATAAGCGCTCCAGCCTTCGTTGTACGAAACGCTGAAAAACACAACATTCTCTTTTTCAAGCTCGATTTGCGCTGTAAGTCCGTTGCTCGTCTTTTCACAGGAGGAAGCCGCACTCCGCCTTCTGTCCTCAATCAGCCTTTTATATTCGTCATCCGTAATTTCTTCTCCTGCCGTATCGCTTATATCTGTAAGAATATCGGAAAAGCCTGCCGTATCGCTTACTATAAGAGCTTTAAGATAAGTGAGATGCTTCAGCTTCTTGTCTTCTATACTCAAAAAAGCGTCACGGGAAATCATACTGTCGTAAACAAACCCCATCGGTATATAATCCGGATTTTCGTATATCACATATTTTCCCATTGTGCCGACTTTTCTGAATGTGTCATATTTGTCGCCTGCTTTGCCGAGTATGGCAAAATACTTTACAGATATAAGGTCGCAAAGCTCCTTGTAATCAAAAGTTATCCTGTCGTATACTCCGCTTTCAAAGCCGAGCGAGCTGTCGTCAAGGAACTGTGTAAATCCATAATCGTACAGGCTATTGAAATATGACGGAGAATTAACATCCCACACAAGATTAGGGTTTGTCGCAGACAGAGCTAATCTGGGACTGCCCTCCCTGCATTCCTCCGGTAATTTCTCTCCGAAGGCAAATGCCGCCATTGTTGTCTCTACACTCGGTATGCTTGAATAAAGATATTGCACCATAACCCCATAGCACATATAAGCACAGATCAGAGAAAATATATACAGCTTCGGTATAAAATCTTTGTCACGCTTTGATTTCACAATAACGATCAGAATCACAAGCGACAGCACGGTAACGGCAAAATGAAGCATAGTCTGATATACACTGAAACTCGTCCTGTGCGACACTCTTACAATAAGCCCGTCGGTATCAACTACCGCCTGATATATCATCATAGCCGCAACAACCGCCGTACAGGTTATTATGCCCGGCTTGAAGCTGACCTTTTCCTCAAGAGCGGATAATGACATCACACAAGCGATAAGCATCGGCATATACAGCCATCGCACATAATACGCACTGTTCAGAGCCGAAAAAAGCTGATTTAATACAGGCACAAAAGCCATAACTCCGCAGATTATCATAATAATTGTCTGCCATGACTTTTTCCTTGCCCACGCAAAAGAAATAACGCCTGCCATTGAAAACAGCGGAATATAGAACGCTACAGACGCACTCAGATTTCCGAAAGGATAAACATTATCGACCGAAGGGAAAAGTGACGTAAAGAAAAAGTGATCGGGAATCATAAAAGCGCTCTGTATCAGCTTCAGATAATTAAATCCGTCACTGAATATCAGCATATCAGACAGCGAGATCATTCCGGTAGCCTTTGAGCTTGCCGACAGGTAAAAAAGCACGGGAAGCATAAACACCGCCGACATTGCAAAACCCGTGACCGCCTCAAATGCGACCGCTAACAGCTTCTTAAGCGTATTGACAAACTTCCTGTCAAAGAATCTGACAAAGAAGTAGATTACACAGAACACAGCCTGACCTGCAAAGAAATAGTAATTCAGCAGAGCCATAAAGCAGACTGTCAGCGCAAACACGCACCTTCTTTTATTGACGCACAGCTCCTCAACGGCAATGAGCAATAAAGGAAAAAGCGCGATCACATCAGAAAAATGGAATATCACATTATATCCGCTGAATGACGAGAACATATATATCACGCCTGCGATAACCGCATAATGCTTGTTTTTGAGAAATCTCGAAGCGTAAAAATACGCAAGACAGCTTCCCGTACCGTATTTAACAGCGGCAACAAACGGCATTGCGTATATAATAGCATCTCTCGGCACTATAAGATAAATCAGCGAAAACGGGCTGAACAGATTATAGTAAGCATAATCTCCGAGAAACTGCGAGCCAAGTCCGCTTGACCAATCCCAGCATACGTTTCCTGACAGCAGACAATCCCTTATATGATACGCAAACGGTATCGATTGAGAGCTGTAATCCCCCATGATCGTGAAAATCCCTTTATCATTTATAAGAATCGGCAGCACAACCGCAATATACAGAAAAAATCCTGTAATAAAAGCTATAGTGCCGCCGTGGGAAAAGAACCTTTTCAACCTTTCAGACATATTTCCTCCATATCGGATAAACAAAAAGGCAGTAGGTCATTTCTGACATACTGCCACAATGTTTGCGCGAACAAGCATTACGCCTCTTTACTAGCGATAACTTCCTTGCCCTTGTAATAACCACAATTGCCGCATACTCTGTGAGGGAGCTTTAACTCACCGCACTGAGGGCAACGTGAGAATGCAGGTGCAGATAGCTTCCATACCTGTGAACGTCTCTTGTCACGTCTTGCCTTAGATACTTTTCTCTTTGGAACTGCCATTTTAGCACCCCCCTCTGTTGTTCATTATCTCAAAATTAAGCCGATTTATCATCGTCTAAGCTAACACGAGTGATATTATACTACAAAAATCAAAATTTGTCAACACTTATTTGAGATATTTTTTAATATTTTCTGTGAGGTCAGCTACCTCTGCAGATATAGTGAATGTAACGTGCGTGTTCTCGCCGCTTACAGCCGCTACCTTATCGAACATAGCACCGACCTTTTCCATATCTCTGCCGCAGATCTTGAGAATACCGTCAACAAAGATGTCTGTGCAATCGTAATCAGATGCGAGCATACCTGCGATAAAGCCGTACATTGCATCGTAGTTATCGATGTTGTAGTCCTCGATATTTACAAGACGTACCTTGTGATAGATGTCTATGTTGAGGGAAGAACCGATCTGGATAGCAACAACGTTGCCGTTGCTTGCCTGCTCAGCTTCGTGGATAGCGTTTATAAGTAACTTAGTCTTACCTGTTCCCTTTTTACCTGCGATAAGTTTAATCATTGTAAAGTCCTCCGTATTTTTACGGCAGAGTCGCCGTTTAATATAATAAAAACCGTCTGTCTGACTGCTTTCGCTTCGGCCGATTACAGCCATACATCACGATTTATTATCCTTAGCCTATCTTGGCTTCGAGTGCCGCCTTAGCGTCCTCATAGCCGGGCTTACCGAGAAGTGCGAACATATTCTTCTTGTAGCTCTCAACACCGGGCTGGTTGAACGGATTTACACCGAGCAGATAGCCTGATACTGCGCAAGCCTTCTCGAAGAAGTAGATGAGATAGCCAAGCTCGCTCTCGTTTACTTCGGGCATTTCAAGCACCATATTGGGTGTGCCGCCCTCGGTATGAGCGATTATAGTACCCTCATAAGCCTTCTGGTTAACGACCGACATATTCTGATTCGACAGGAAGTTCAGTCCGTCGCCGTTTGTTGCGTCATTCTTTAAGAAGAAATCCTTCTGAGCCTTTGCGATATGAACTACTGTTTCAAACAGAATGTTAGAGCCGTCCTGAATGAACTGACCGAGTGAGTGAAGGTCTGTCGAGAATGTAGCGGATGCCGGGAACAGACCCTTTCCGTCCTTGCCCTCGCTCTCACCGAACAGCTGCTTGAACCATTCGTTCATCATAGCAAATGAGTTTTCGTAAGCTACCAGCATTTCTACCTTGTAGCCCTTGTTGCGAAGTACGTTACGCAGTGCGGCGTACTTGTAGCAATCGTTCTTTTCAATATCGCATACGGAGAAGTCCTCTCTTGCCTTTGCGGCACCTGCCATAAGAGCGTCGATGTCACAGCCTGCACAAGCGATGGGAAGAAGACCTACCGCTGTAAGTACCGAGAAACGTCCGCCGACATCATCGGGGATAACGAATGTTTCATAACCCTCAGCGTCTGCAAGCTCCTTGAGTGTTCCCTTTGCCTTGTCCGTAGTTGCGTAAATTCTGCCCTTTGCGCCGTCCTTGCCGTACTTTTCTTCGAGCATCTCTCTGAATACTCTGAATGCGAGTGCAGGCTCGGTCGTCGTACCGGACTTTGATATAATGTTTACAGAGAAGTCCTTGTCCTTAACAAGCTCTATAACTTCATTAAGATATGTAGGGCTTATGCTGTTTCCTGCGAAGAATATCTTGGGCGTATCCTTAGCGAGCGAGTTGTAAAGTGTGCTTCTTAAAAGCTCGATAGCCGCTCTTGCTCCGAGGTAAGAACCGCCGATACCGATAACAATAAGCACCTCGCTGTCAGACTTTATTTTAGCCGCAGCCTTCTTGATTCTCTCAAACTCTTCCTTGTCATAGTTTACGGGAAGATCTACCCAGCCTAAAAAGTCGTTTCCTAAGCCGCTCTTGTTTTCGATCATCTCGTGAGCGACCTTTACCATAGGCTCCATGCCCTTAAGCTCATCTGCGTTTACAACGCCCTTAAGGTACTTGTCGTTAAGTGTAACTGCCATACTTTTCTCTCCTTTTATACTCTTTCCACACACAAATTATAAAGCTACGGTACTCATAACTTTTTCTGTCTGCCGATGCCGTTCTTTATATAGTTCTATTATAGCGAAATCGGCTGTGATTTGCAAGATGTTTTACTAAGAACTGACACTTTCGTCTAATTTCACAAAATAAAATCAAGTTTTTTGTGCATTTTTAACCCTCACTATCAGACATAATTGAATTTCATAAAACCGTGTACTTTTTAATTATTTTATTTAATTTCAGTTTGAAGAAAAGTACGCTTTAAATATAACAGATTAAGTTTTCGATCCCTATCCCCCTTTAGGACACTCTGATAGCTTTGCAGAGATGCAAAACAGGCAGAGAAAGCAACGCTAAACACACATTTTCTAAAATTATATAGTTTTTTTCGACAGACTGACATCCCCTTGTAAACCGCACGGGGATGTTTCTCATTCTACATCGAGAAAAACCGCCTTATAATTATCAGCAGACTGCTGAAAAAGTTAAGCTCTCCGACCTCGCCCGTAGTCACAATATCGCTGTAGAAGATTTCCTCTCCGTCAAGGCTCGCCCTGACCTCACCGACCTTTTCGCCGTACTGAACAGGAGCAGACAGACTATCGACCACCGTATGAGTGTATTCTATCCTTTTTGAGCTTCCTTTAGGGATTACAATAGTATTGAGCCTTTTCACCCTTACGTCAGCCTGCTTTTCAAGCCCTTCGATGACAGTTACAGGTGTCAGCACATCAGAGTCTACCGCCGTCCTGTACAGCTCAAAGCCCGAAAAGCCGTGATTCAGCAGGTCGGTACACGCAGAAAAACGCTGTTCGCTTTCCTTACAGCCAAGCGCCACCGCACACAGCTTCATATTTCCTCGTTTCGCCCACACTGCAAGACAACACCCTGCTTTGTCCGTAGTGCCGGTCTTTCCGCCGATGATGCCGTCATAGCGTTGCATCAGCTTGTTCGTGTTAAGAAGCTGTGTCTGCCGCTCCCCCTCACGCACATAATCAAGTCTGGTGGCAAAAAATTCGTTGTAGCAGTCATACTCCGACACAGCCGCACTTAGAATTGCCGTATCATAAGCGGAGGTGTAATGCGTGTCGCTGTCAAATCCTACGCAGTTATCATAGTGAGTATCGCTCATTCCAAGCTCCTGCGCCCTTTTGTTCATTCGTTCCACGAACATTTCTTCCGTTCCCGCTATATATTCGCATACCGCCACACAAGCATCGTTTGCGGAGGCAATAACGACCGAACGTATCATATCGTATGCCGACATTTCCTCCCCGACATTAAGCCATATCACCGAGCCGTCCATAGCGTTCGCTCTTGCGGTAGCCGTTATCACAGTATCCATACCGAATGTACCCTTTTCCATTTCCTCCGCCCATATCAGCAGGCACATCAGCTTGGTTACCGATGCCATAGGCAGCCTTTCGTGCGAGTTATGCTCGTACAGCACCTGCCCTGTCGATACTTCGGTAACGATTGCCGCCTTCGTTATGCTGTCCGCCTCGCTCACATCACCTTCCGAAAATGCGGTCAAGGACGCACCCTGCATCACCACTGCCAGAGCAAAAGCCGTCACAACTGCCGTAATTCTTTTTATAAATACCATATAATAACCTCCGTTTTGCAAAATTTCCTTTAAGATAATTATATGCTTATATTCTGCCATATCTGCATAATTTTAGCCTAACTGCTTAAAATAAGGATACAAAAACGAAAGGCAAGGTAACAATATGAATTACAAGATCTGTCTGCCAATGAAGCTGTTTATGCTGTTCTGCTTCGGCGGCTGTGCTTATACGATAACAGAGCTTCTGTTCAGAGGAAACAGCCACTGGACAATGTTTATTTTAGGAGGGATCTGCTTTCTGCTGGTCGGCGGCATTAACGAAAAATTCGACCTCTCGCTCCCCGTTCAGATGGCTGTATCATCGCTTATAATCACCGCCCTCGAATTCTTATGCGGCTGTATAGTCAACCTCTGGCTCGATTGGAAGGTATGGAACTACGAACAGCTGCCTTTCAACCTTCTCGGTCAGATATGCCTGCTTTTCACGGTGCTGTGGTTTTTCCTCTCCGCCGTCGGAATTTTTACAGATGACATTCTCCGCTGGAAAATGTTCTGCGAGGAAAAACCCGTCTACCGCCTTACCCGAAAACGCTCCGAGTAAGCCCTTAACCGCATACGCAACAAATCCGAATCATTATACTGCAATTCCCACAACCCTCTTAAAAGCACACCACGCCTTTCGCCACACCAACCCTCCCAAAACCGAACTATCCCTCGAAAATTGCCAACACACTTGCCATATGAACGCTCTGTTTGTTTTGCGTCCTGCAAAACTTCGGGCGTTCAACTTTGGGCATCCATGCCCGTCCCTTGTCAAAGGGAGGTGGATTGACGGCAAGGCACAAACTGTTGCTTTGTTGCTTTCTGCTTGCGATATGCCCAACCTTTTTATAATGCAAACTTTTCTGCCGTCAAGACGGAGGGATTGTTCCGCCATTTTTCATTCCGAACCAACCCTCTAAAAACCGCACTATCCCTCGAAAATCGCCAACACACTTGCCTCCCTTGTCAAAGGTGAGGTGCTGTCGCCCGAAAAAAATTCGGGTGACTACCGGAGAGATTGTTCCGCCATCTCTCGCCACCATCAACCCTTTCCAAAACCGCACTATTCCTTGAAAATTGCCAATACACTTGCCTCCCCTCGAAAAAGGGGAGGTGGCTTGACGGCAAGGCACAAGCCTAAATTTTACAGCGTTTTTATGGGATATATCCGACTTATATAATTACTAAGTCGGTCTGCCGTCAAGACGGTGGGGATTGCTCCCCATCCGCACCATCAATTGAAATTTCCGCACTATCCCTTGCTCCGCACCATCACCCTTGCCTCCCTTGTCAAAGGTGAGGTGCTGTCCGACAAGTAGCACTATCGGCAGCTTGTAATTATATATAAATACTTAAATATATATCAAAGGGCTTATCTACAAACAATCGGTATACCTTTCCTATTACATAAACAATTTTCAAAATTAATAACATAATTAACTATCACGTTATACCAACACATCACATTTAAACATTTTCACGCAATTAACCATTTATTTATATTCAATATTATATGTTGCAATTCAAATATATCAACTTTGATAAACTATCAATAATATACATTAAAACACCCAAAATCACCCTTATCAAAAATGTTGCTATTTTTGCACTT
>ENA-USUG01001824-USUG01001824.1-human-gut-metagenome-genome-assembly--contig:-NODE-1824-length-34347-cov-16.403881_pt1 | contig 34347 bp, 21 predicted proteins | sample MGYA00250059_ERZ773394 | MGnify/ENA primary metagenome ERZ773394 (study PRJEB29103, sample SAMN06111957) | human gut metagenome | biome: human gut; feature: ankylosing spondylitis patient; material... | reverse complement strand
CATATTGAAATATTTTCTCGAGATATTCCGATTGATTCTAATTTTTCATATTTACCTTCCAATAAAGAAAGGAAATATACAAGTATTTCCGAAAAATTTTCACCTGATTGAATAATTTCTATTCCCCAGTCTGCATAAGGAAAATTCGAACTCACACCAATAATATTATTAAGTTGCTCCTCACTATAACTCTTTGATGAGAGAATCTGTAATCGATATATATACATTTATTTAATATTAAAATTAAAAATAATTTTCAATAACGGGTCATCCCTCACCCCTAACTCCGTCCTGCCAGCAAGGTAAAAGTACTTTGACTCCAACACCCCACCTATCACTTCAACCTCTCTCAACAAATTTAAAACATTATAACCGAAATTCAAAACACGGCGACTATCAATCGTCATGTTCTCATTCTGTAAGTTCCCGATACAGAACCACTGCGGGAATAAACATTTCCCACCAACGTGGGAATAACGTTCTCCGTCAAGCTAGTCAATTGGTTACCCGTGTTGCTGTAAACAGGTTATCCTCTATCATCCCGGTAGCCGTCCATTGCAATGTTTTGATGTTACTGTTCCAGCAGACGACGCCTCCTCCCGTCGAGCTCTCATAACGCGACCTCCTATTGAAGGGCCTCTCTGCAAGCCAAGGCTCACGGCTAATTCTTGTATTTGAGGAGAACAATAAAAAAATTTCTCAAACACATATTGGTCTATTTAATAAATTTCAGTACAAGAACTTATTTCAGACAAGTTCTAATCAATTATTTCGAACATACAATTCAGCCCAACCGATATTGAACATTTTATTCCAAGACTTTAAAGGATCCAATGGATTGTCCAAATTTTCAGGGATAATTACCAAAATTTTTTCATGTACTTAGGTTGCTCTTACTCGTTACTGTAAGCGATTGATTATAATTTCAAATAGCTATATTTTAGATCTCAACTAATAGATTTAGTTTTATGCGAATTTAAAATAGTCCGATTTTCTTTAAGAATTTCGGACATTTTGTTGTTGCATCAAGAAGAATATCGTACCTTTACACTATTAATCATTTGAATATAAAGATGGTGCTAACAAAGGAAATACGGAATATTATAGATAGAAATGGACCGAATAAACTTTATATGGTACGTGATTTTGTCCATCTTAATAACGATGGACTGGTTACTCGTGCTCTTTCCCGATTGGAGAAAGAGGGAGTGCTCATACGTCTTTCGCAGGGTCTTTATCTATATCCTTTACGAAATAAGTTCGGCGTACTTCGCCCATCCATTGAAGATATAGCATACGCCATTGCAGAAAAAGATAAAGCCCGCATTATCCCTTGTGGATTGACTGCTTTGAATAAATTGGGACTTTCCACGCAGGTTACGATGAACGCAGTCTATTTGACAGATGCCGCAGCACGAGAACTTACTATCGGGAACCGTAAAATCATATTCAAGCGCAGTGTACCCCGTAATTTTGCCTATAAAACGGATTTGTTTCCACTGATAGTCGCTGCCATGAAAGAATTAGGGAAAGATAATGTAACCGACGAACAAGTTGCTATCATAAAACAAGCCATTGAAAAATATGGCAATACGGATGAAATCAGATACGATTACAGCATTGTTCCGCAATGGATTAAACAAAAACTTGCATTATGAATTGGACTAAGTTCACAAAAGAAGAGCAACTTACCATTTTGGCTAATGTTGCCGAAAATAAAGGGATTGTTGACAATGCTGTTGAGAAGGACTATTGGGTCAGTATGGTATTGCGTGCCATATTTTCTTTACCGTATGCTACAGCTTTTGTATTCAAAGGAGGAACGAGCCTTAGTAAAGGTTGGGGATTGATAGAACGATTTTCAGAAGATATTGACCTTGCAATAGATCCCAAATATCTTGGCTTCACAGATATTGCGACTAAAAACCAACGAACCAAATTGCGGAAAGACTCCAAGAAGTTCATAGATGGCACTTTTGCGCTCGACATTGAGAACAGATTAAAAGAGTTTGGGTTATTAGGATGTTGTAAGGTCATAGTCCCGGAAACATCTGTCAGCGACCTCGACCCTGTAGTCCTATTTGTCGAGTATAATTCGGTGCTGCAAACAAAAATGCAATATATACCGGAGCGAGTCAAAGTTGAGATAAGCAGTCGTTCACTCATGGAACCGTCGAAAGAGGTTGAAATGCGTTCTATGATAGAAGATGCCTATCCGAGTGAAGAGTTTTCATTTCCAATATTTACAGTTCCTACCGTTGTGCCAGGACGAACATTTTTGGAAAAAGTCTTTCTGCTACATGAGGAGTTTAACCGACCCAATGGCTGTACACATATCGAACGTATTACACGGCATATGTATGACATTGTGAAGATGATGGATAAACCGTTTTCTATGGAAGCGATGCAGAATTTACAATTATACGAGGCCATTGTGGCTCATCGTAAGAAGTTCACAGCGTGGAGCGGGTTAGACTATGCGACCCATCTTCCACACACGATATCGTTTCTTCCTCCCCAAAACATCGAAGATGTTTTGCGGGACGACTATAAGCAAATGCAAATCGGCTTCATTTATGCCGATGCTCCCTCTTTCAATGAGATTATGGAGCGGTTACGGGACTTGCAAGATAGATTCAGAGCATTGAAATGGAAAAAATAATCGTTGAAAGAATGGAAAAAATTAATGTACTATAAATGAAACGGAGATATTCAATCGCTATCATGCAAAATATATGGCCTAAATTCGATCGAGGAAGAATTGCAGAATTTTATAATACAGGAATGAGTAAATCAATAAATTATGAGTTCTTATGGCATTAGAAGTTTTACATCAGCAAGCTGCAACACACGAAAATGAACAATTCCGTCGCGTTGTCAAAATAATAGATACCATCTTTAAAAAGCATTGTTATGATGGCATTCTTATAGGTAATCCATTTAATGAGAATTATCGACGCTTTCGTGCAGATGCAATTCTTTTCTTCAATCATGGCGTTGTAATTATTGACTTCAAAGACTACGCAGGTCAACTAAACATTCCACGAGACGATGATGAATTTAAGAGTTTACCTTGGCGTACGGAAAACGCATTAGACCATCAAATTATTGAGGTTAAAGCTGGTGCACATTTCCTAAATCCATTCCTTCAGCTTGCTTCATATAGAACCGCATTCAGAGAAATTGTTGAACATAATCCAATTCTCAAACAAAAAATCAATCCTGCCCGAGTATGCATAGTAAATATTTTCTCTGGACCACTTAAACTATCTAATAGAATTCCGGGAAAATATCCCTATTATAAGATTGTACAAGAATCTGAAATTGGAGCATTGCTTTATGATTTAAATAATGATAATGCTTTCGACGAAGAGATTGCCAAGGCTATTAAAAAAATCTTCCCATCCGATGAATATATTCAAGATTATTCATTTGATATAGGGATAATTCACAAGCAAGATATCATTGTTGGAGAAGGGGCTAAATCTACCATCGATACCTTTATGCAAGCCGGGGGCAACGACCTTCTTGTTTTAACATCAATGGATACAAAAGAACGGGATAATTGGGCAAAATACATTTTCTCAATTGCAGATAATTACGGGATTCCTGAAGTTCATGGGCTATGTCACTCAAATAGAATTAGTCGCCAATTGGGCCAGCGCGGGATAGAGGCTTCCAGCCTTTATTCATTCATATATGGAGGGAACGGGACATCCGAAGATAAAGAAGATGATGAGGCCATGCAGGTTATTTCCCTCCATTCGGATGCCGGATTGGATAAGCGGGCATTGTTAATGGTGTATGATGCGCATCTTGTAAGCCGCAGCCTCTCTCAAACAGATTTGCTTCGCTTTGGAACAGGACGCCTGCTTGAGGACTTTATCATCTTTGCCAATCCGGCATCTGAGCGGAAAATCGTTTTCATTGGTGACCCTTACATGCTATCTTTCGGGACTTCCGACGATTCTGCTATCAATGTGGCCAATCTTCAAACAATCTGTAGGAATAGGGTTATTCATTACTATCATCAGCCTGCCTGCGACTCACATGAGTCCTGCAAGGAGTCACTAAAATGTAGTCTCGCCAAGAGTATGGATGCACAGCTGTTCAACAACTTGAACTATGCTTTTGATGATGGGACTATCGTTGAGATTGAGAAAGATGCGATTACCAAAAAAATGAAGGAATGGTTTATGTCTCCATTGCAGCAAGAACCCAAGCAGTCGGTCCTGTTTTTCAAGAAAAGCGACTGCCAGAAAACCAATCTTTGGGTTAAGCATCATTGTTTGAATAATGGGGAGGAACTTGCAGCAGGAGACCTTCTTATTGCTAATAACAATATCTGTATCCCTGATGAGACCGGGTTTGGTAATCCCCAAAGAGTGCTGAACGGGATGTATTTTACTGTAAAGGATGTGCTTGAGAAGCGTCGTGAACCAATATCCATTAAGGGTTATCCTCGTCCAGTACTTCTGTCTTTCACAAAAATATCTGTTAAATGTTTGAGCCTAAGTGGACAGGATACCGAGATTTGGGTGCTTGACAATTATCTGGATTGTGCGGATGAATTGGCTAAGGAGGAACAGATTGCCGTTAATGTCTTCATTAATCGTTGTATTGCTGAGCAAAAGAAACGGTATTCCCGTGAGAACGATTCGCTTATCAATGTATTGTACGCGAAATATGCATGGGCTATAACTGTTCATAAGGCAATCGGTTCCGAATTTGACAATGTCATCTTGAAAGGATTCCGCGCAGAGAATGACGGAATATGCAATGAGTCTTATTTCAGATGGCTATACAGTGGACTCAGTGTTGCGGCCGGAGTATTCCATATTGCACAACCGCAATATGTCCATCCGTTTATGAATTGTACCGTGAGCGAAACAGATTCAGGTGTTAACCCACCGAAGCAATTACTTATATATGATGGGTATAAAGTGCCATCCCGTTTTACTGAGATGGTTGCGCTTAATAACGTCAATGCGTCAGCTGCTATTTGTGAATTGACAAAGCTTGTCGAACCAAGCGGTTATATCTTGGAGGAGGTCAAACCATGCAATGATTATTTGACCAAGGCCGTATTTTCAGTACCGCAAGGAATTAAAAAGAAACTGGTAATTGATTTTCATAACAAGGGCGCTAAAGATTCTTATGGTATCTCGGCAATTAGAATGGAGCCGAATGAGTTAGTTGATGCCACCTGTATTAAGCAGAGCATAGAAACAATCTTTGCTCAGGCTGTGTCATGCAATAAACCGGTAGAAACTCCCGGTTATATCCTGGAAGTCGTTAATGCGTTTGGTGAGCAGATGAAGGAGCGGGGATTCAAGCTTAAGGTAGTGTTCAGTAAGGATTATCAGATTATCTGCAAGGCCACATCCGATAACGGCAACGCTACTCTCCGCCTATGGTATGGAACCAGCATGGAAAACCATAGCAAAGGGTTCGTCAACAAAATTGAGATATTCGACATTACAGATACCACCATTGCAAATGAGGTACGGAAAATAGTATTGATAAATCAACAAAACTATAATTCGGATGGTAAAAATGACAAGGCCCAATTATTACAATGAGAATGATTACTCCCCTCGTTTATCAACTGAAATCTATGCTCTCCGGCGCAATGGTCAACTGGATGAAGCCAGGCAACTGGCTGAAAAGATCCTTCGACAGGACGAAACAAACGTAGATATCTTGAAGGCCTATGCCTGGACATTGATCGATATCTGCAAAAGGGAGCAACAGGGAGGAAATCTTGTAGAAGCGCAAAAAATTTCAGATTTTCTGTCGCGCATGCATTTCGATACCCAATTTGATGAGTTTGCAGAAACGCTTGTTAGAAAAATACAAGCACTGAGGCTAACGGTGAATCCTTTCTACGCCCAGATTCAAGAGGCTAAAGAGTTGAGCCAGAATGGAAACAATGACAAAGCATGGGAGATTCTTACCCAATTGTCAGTAGACGGAAATCTTCCTGAAGAAGTGCATGAAAGCTATGGATGGGCAATATACCGTTATTTGCGAGATCACATTGCGCAACTTGATTCTGTACAGGTGCGGACGCAACTGAAGAACTATATTTATCTTCATAATGAGCGCCCTTCGACGCTGCATTCCCAAATATTGAACTTCGCCCTTAATTACTCTAAACAGGATAGCAATTTCAAACTCATATCGTTTCTCAAGCTATGGAATCCGAACAATTTGCGACTGGATGATTTTGAAGATTCGCATAGCAACGAAGGCAAAACTATTCCATCGTTGATGTCGAGAATTGCAAAGGCTTTTGTTGATTATCCTTTAGATGAGATTCAAGAATTTGTCAGGCTTATCCCCTACAGGAAAGACGATTTTATCGAAATGATAAAGAACCATTTCTTTTGGAAGCTGTATCGTAATACCGATGGCGGTATCTCTTCATCTACATGGGAGCTGTTTAATCAATATATAGAGTTATCCAATGATACTCCAGCCTCTACTTCTCATTCGAAAGTTCTTGGGTTGGCCGAGCGCACAATGAAGGAAAACAATGCATGGCGATTCTATGATTTCTTTAGAAGGTGGAACCCAGAGAAACTAAGAACAGCTGACTGGCAAGAAGAGAAAGGGGATAATGGGGAAACCTATAAACCGTTAGCTGTCAAATCGCTGAAAAGAGTAAAAGAAGCTCTTGAGAATCTTTCTGATGAACAACTGGGAGACCTCCAGTGGCTTATTGACCTCTATGGAATAGCCATAGAAAAGATGCCGGATGATGATTGGAATATCAGGTCGAAAGCGTTACTTCATCTACGTGCTGGTCAGCAAGCAGAAGCAAAGGATATCTATAAAAGGCTTTGCCAGAAGATGGGAGAGAAATACTATATCTGGAGTGAATTTGCCGATTGTTGGGAAGATGTGAATGTAAAGATTGCTTTTCTTTGCAAAGCTCTAAGCTTAGAGAAGAATGAAGACTTCATAGGGAAGATGCGATTGGAATTGGCACGACAACTAATTAAATCCAAGAAATATGCAAATGCAGTAGTTGAACTTGGTCAATATAAGAAACATTATGTTGGAAAGGGATGGCGTATTGATTCGGAAGTAGATGTTCTTCTTGAGCAATGCTCCTCTGCTACTCCTGTATCTGACAATAATGCGGCACTTTATGCCAAAAATATCTCAATAGCGGAAGAATACGTTTACGAAGATATTCCTTTCACGGAAGTTGTACTTGTGGACAAAAGGAGAAACGAGAACGGAAAGACCATGATGTTTTTTGTAGATGGTACAACAATTGAATTTGCTACTGATAAGAAAAGATTTCCAATATTAAGAGATAGTCATAAAGGACAAGTCTGGAAATTCAGATTGTATAAAGACGAAACAATTCGAACAATTCCCGGTGATTATTCATGGCAGCCGCCTAAAAAGGAAACGGAGATCAAATATATCCCCTTGACTGCCGCTCCTTCAGAAACAGCTGATTGGTTTAATTTACCGATTCAATATGGCTATGTTCAATATGTAAATACAGAAAAAAAGGTCTATCATATTTATTTGACCGATTCAACTCTCGTCTATGAACACTATGAGCAACAGAAATTTGAAAAAGGGGATTTCGTCAAACTTCGCCAATACAAAAAGAAAGTCAAGGAAGAGAACAAGATATTCTTATGTGACGTACAAAAGTGTACAAAGGACGAGGCTATTGAGAAGTTCAAGTGCAGGATTGCGGCGGTAGATGATGTCAATAATCAGCGTAAACTATTCCATTTTGTATTAGGCCCCAAACTAGTTTCAGGTATTCTGCACTATGATCAGACGGATTTGCGGCCATCCGTTGGAGATTGCATTAAGATTTATTATTTTGTTCGGGAAATCAATGACAAGAAGAATCTAGGTAAACAAAAGAAATTAGTGGAAGTGCTTAAAGCAGAGATCACTAACGAGATTAATAATGATTTGATAAAACACATATCAGGCTATTTGGAACTCAATTATAAAGATTGGTGTGATGACGGAGTACCAGATTTTGCATTCATTAGTGACTACTATGTCCATAAAACAATACTAGAAAAATACAACATTACTTCCAATTGTCATGTGAATGCGAAAGCAATCTATGCTGGAGATGGCAGATGGAAAATATATGCAATTGAAAAGCAATAGTCATTATTGTTTGCTTATTTATTTCGTATAAATATATGAGCATTCATTAGTGTTTACTAAAAAAACATAATAGTTCTTTGAAATAATTGAATCTAAGATATTCTCATTTTTATCATAAGCATAAGTTCCCGATGCAGAACCAACCCGAGAATAAACATCCCCATCGTCCCAGTAGCCATTCCGCTGTAACGTCTTGATATATTGTTCCAGTCGTAAGGCAACCCCTTTTAGACAATCCAACTATTTTACTATTATTGATATTGTCTGTAGGCTACCAAAACCATCAACAACCGTTATAGTATGATAACCCAATGAAGGCTGGATTTGCATCTTGTGAACATTCGAGGTCGTGCCAATAAATGAATCATCCAGATGCCAAAATAACTGTGTTGATAAAGAGTGTACAACCTGACAGACCACAGAACCTCGCATTCCATCCATCTGTTTGGACACAGATACAATACTACCATCACTGGGATAAACAAAATGGAATGCACTTCCTGCAACATCATTAGTCAAAATTTTTGTTGGTAATGGGATGTACTCCTGGTGTTGTTGCTTATAATAATGCTCCATAAGGGGTGGTAGTACGAAATATCGTTCAGCACGAGTTGGTTCACTTCTGTCTGTGATGAGCCGTAAGCCATCAAGAGAAACATTAAACTCTTTGCAATAGGGACAAGAAAGACTTTTGACACTATTGCGAGGTAGTAACACCTCTTTCGTATCGGTACAATATCGACCTGCAAGATGTCCCGAATGGACGCATACTTTAAGAGTTACACCATCTGTAGAACATGGCTCAGCGAACCATTCCGAGTAAGATAACAAATTCAACATATCAAAAAGAATAGGTCCGGCAATTCTTGCTCCCGTAAGTTCAGCAACTCCGCTTCCATCAGCATTACCAACCCATACCCCAACCACATATTGGGGAGTAACACCAATCGCCCAAGCATCACGCGAACCATAACTTGTACCCGTTTTCCACGCTACATTTTGCACCGAAGTAGCCCTGCGCCAATCCATTTGGTCGGGACGATTCACCTCACGCATTGCATTGAATGTATGATACAAAGCAACCCGATCTCGTAACGGGAACTCTGCATAGGCTGTTGTATCGATATAGCAGGCCGCCATACGAGCATAGCATGAAACAACATCACAAAGGCAAACTTCTGCTCCACCTAATACCAGTGAAAGTCCATATTTATCTGTAGAACGGTTGAGCGAAACGAACCCTGCACGCTGCAATGTCTCTGCAAAACGAGCCACACCATATGCCTTCAATAGGTGAACATTGGGGATATTGAGCGACAAGGCAAGCGCCTCGTCTGCGGCAATAGCTCCCGCATAAGTTCCATCAAAATTTTTGGGAGTAAAACCCCTAAAGTCGGTCGGCACATCAGGGAGCAATGTTTCCGGTAAGATAATTCCCTCTTGCAATGCCACCGTATACAAGAGCGGCTTAAGGATACTACCCGAAGAGCGATTAGCTCGGGCAATGTCCACCCATTTACCCTCACGCTCAAATGACATATCACTATTACCGCAGTAAGCTACAATCTCTCCACTCTCAACCTCTACCATAACAACAGCAAGATCACGAATATTTTGCAATCGTAATTCTTGACACCACCTTGTTGCAAGTTCTTCCACTCGCTCTTGTAGCGCAATATCTATATGAACTGTAGTATGTTTGCCATGAGCCGTTTTGTTATAATATTCCACCAAATGTGGCGTATATTGCGGCATCGGATAAGGCTCTCCAATCAGAGGCTCCTCAATTGCCAAACAATAGTCATCATCCGATAACTCACCTTTTTCGTGCAAACGACTGAGCAATCGATTCCTCTTGCCAAGCAATGCATTACGGTTTTTATTAAGATGAATAAGCGATGGCGCATTCTGAAGCACAGCCAAAGTAGCCGCTTCTGCCCACGATAAGTCAGCTCCGCTATCGCCAAGGTAACGCCACAAAGCAGCATCAATTCCCACAACATTACCGCCAAAAGGTGCGTGTGAAGCGTAAATTCGTAGTATCTCCTCTTTGGTGTAACGGGCCTCCAATCGTGTTGCCATAAACATTTCAACCACTTTTTGCCATATCGTGCGGGGCTTTTGGCGTGAAAGACGGATAACCTGCATTGATAGTGTGCTACCCCCGCTCACGATACGCCCATTACGGAGATTCTGCACGATTGCTCGAACAATAGCTCGAGCACTTACCCCACAATGAGCATAAAAACGATGATCTTCGAATTCGATGAGTGCTTTAACAAACTTCTCGGGAAGTGTTTCACTAGGAGGGAAACGCCACTGACCGTCATCAGCCACACGAGCCCCCAGTAACTCTCCATTCCTATCTGTTACAACAGTTGAGTATGACACTCCTTCAAAAAGATTTCGAGGAAGACAAAAGAACCATAGTAGTAAGATGTTTCCTATTACTATGATGACTCCATATCTGAAATATTTTCTCATTGAACCACACTTGTTTTGCTGTTTGGTGTATTTGCTCGACAAGCCGGGTTATACATATCTTCACAAATGGTCGGTGGAAGAACAAATACACCGGTATAGGCAGCACGTAAGCGAACGGTAAAGCACTTGCTCTTTCCTGATTCTCCCGAGAAATACCAGCAGATACGATCATCTCGGACATCGATATATGTTGCTACAGCATCAGCATTACCGCCAACCAACCGTTCGTTCCAAATCTCCCAACCGGATGGTACAGTATAAGTAAGTGCCATAGATTGAGTATTATTAGCCTTCATATTCACTTTTATTTTTGCCAGAAATTCCTGCCCTTGTCGAAGCTTATCAATAGAGATTGCATTGCCAACCAAATCGGTATATTGGACATCAATCTCTACACCTTTTGCATCGGGTTTGACCACCTCAGTGGCATATGGTTTACGCTTCAGCATCAGTGAGAGTGATACCGCCTCTTCACCTTGATTTTCCACCTCGATAAATCCATTGGCAGGAGTCAAGTCGAATTGTTGTACACCCCGAAGATTGCGAATGATTTTTGTAGATTCGTCACCTTCTGTAATAGCAACCTGAGACGAGCTATTTCCAACCATATCACCCATACGGCTCATTGCAATGCAGACAAAGGCAACCTCTTGCGTTGATGAATAGATGGCAGAAAAGTTATTGGCAATATCTTGCGCGACCTCAAATGCCTTTACCTTATCACCTACCAACAACCAAGCTTCCAAGGCCATCGCCTCATCGCGTAATGTTGACCAAAAGGTTTCATACGTGCCATTGACAATAGGTGTTGCATCATACTTTTCGAGTAACTTGGTAGCAATATCGCTACGTCCTACTAAAGAATAGGTAGCAGCAAGACGCAAAAGAGCCTGTCGCGAAATGCTCTTCGACTCCCTAAACTTATTCATAGCTGCAGTTGGTTGTTCTCCGGCAAGAACAAGCGTGTATAGGCGGTATGCTTGCTTTAAGTCTTTTGCATGGGTGATCGTGTGACGGTAGCGACGGGCGGAAACATTTTGGTACTCTTTCCAACGGTCGTAACATTGTGTTGATACCGCAAATCCCTGTCGTCGAGCCTCGGTCAATACCTCTCCAACCATTGAAGTTACCCAATCATGCGCCTCATTATTACCCGGCCAGTAGGCAAATCCACCCGATGAGAGTTGTCGTGAGGTAATGGTTTTAAGTAATGAAGACAATGCCTTTTCCGCACACTTCTGTTCCTCCACTCCCAAGAACTTTCTTGCATAGAGCATGTATAAAGCTCTTGCTGAAAGTTGTTCTGTGCAATAGTGCGAATAATTCTCGACAAACGAGAATGCCCCTCCAAAGTCAATGGTCGGCATTGTGGCAAGCGTCAGTTGTGCCTCTCCACTCTTGAAATCAGAGCAGTCAAAACGATATTTTTCCCCACCTTCAAGCGTTACAGACTGCGACGCAATAACGTCTGGAAGTGGATTAGCAATATCAATGTAGATTGTTTCCATCGCATTTTGACCGCCACCAACAGCTGTTATCTCAATCTTTGCCTGACCACTACGGACATCATCACATACCAATTCAAAATTAACTAACTTTTCCGATGGCCGTGTGAATGTTACCTGTTTTGATTCCTCACCCACAACAGATAACGGACCCTCAACATTCATCGTAACTTGAACATCCTTTACACCTTCCTCTAGAGCAAAGAGATTGATTGGCACATTAATGCGGTTTCCACACGCCAATTGACGAGGCATTGTGGTAAGCAACATCAGTGGAGAACGCACAGTAACAGTTTTATCCGCATTACCATATGAACCATTCTTAGCCGCCACAATCATTACACGCACCGAGCCAACATACATCGGAAGTGTGATTTTATGTGTTTTTGTTCCTTTATTCAGCGTAAATGGACCGAGAAACTTAACCACCGGATTAAATCGCTTCTCTTTTCCTACAGCACGACGAAGTGCTTCATCACCACCAATGCTCAATATTGAAGTAAATTTACCGGCATAAGCACCGATAACATCCTCGTACATATCCCAAGTCTTCACACCCAATGCTTCGCACTCGTTCATCGCTGGCCAAGGTTGTGGCGTCTTGAATGCTGTAATATCGAGCAATCCTTCGTCTACAATTGCCAACGTATAACTCATAGGCTTATCATCTTGCTCTCGCACCTTAATCAAGAACTCCTGCTGTGGCAATATCTCGTCAGCCACCTCAATTACAGGATGGAGGATAGTGCGACGATCAACAACCTCTGCCCCCTCAACCCCATACATGCGTATCGGCAAATCATTTGCCGTTTGTGCGTGAGGTTGCAACAACGAAGCATGAATATAGAAGTTGGGAGCCATCTCTTTCGTTATCAAAATGCGATGTGCAGTTTCTTCCTTAGGAGATGTACGAACCCACTCGCGCGAGAGAACATGAGAACCATTTTCAATGGATAGTAAAACACGGCTATCTGCCGATTTAGGAAAATATACGGTAGCATACTCACCAACCTCGTAGTTACGTTTATCGAGTGAGAAGGATAACATCGTCGCAGCCGTTGGGTCGCTCTTAGCAGAATGCCCTCGCCAATCTAGCCTATCGATATACACAACACCTCCTGATGCATGCGTACTGATAGAATCTTTTACATAAATCAAATACTTCCCCCAAGATGGATAATCTACACGGAAAGTAATTTCACCTTTACCTTGCGTGGTCACCACTCTTCCTGATGCAACAACCTCGGCGGTTGTACTCTGAACATACTTATTCAAATCATTGGCCGAGCCTTCCCACCACCAACTCCAATTTAAATGGTAAATTTTGTAGGTGAGGTTGCGCTCAATGAAACGACCTTCTGCATCAAGAGTAATAACGGGGAAATGCAAATCACAATCAGTCTCAAATTCTCTGTCCTGAAGATTAACTCCAACATAACTTACATAAGGCGAATATCGCACGGAACGAGAAGTCAGACTCTCATCGCCACCAGCCTCCGCTACTCTTGCAATAAGATTCGCCTGCATCATACCCGGTGCATTTTCTGCAATAGGCAAAAAATAAGCATTTGAACACTTTCCCAACGAGTCGAGTTGACAAGAGAGGACATTTTGTTTCGAGTGAGAATTGGTGTAAAGCGGATTGCTAAACAAATAATCATTATATCGCTCGAACGGCTGAGGATTGTTATAAAATAACATTTCTACATTAACCTTTAAACCTGCAGCAACAGGACCTGTCAACCAATGTGCTTCAATACCAATATTTTCCGGTTTTCCGCTATACAACACCTCAGGCGAAGAGATATTTATTTTCAAACGATTGGGTTTGATAGTTTCAACTCTTACCGTATAATGAAATGTCTGTCCACCAACCTTGAAACAAGCATCCCAACTTCCGGTAGGTGCATCATCTGTGGTTGCTGTCTGGAAAACATAAATACCATCTACACTCTGCGTTAGAGTTTGTCTATCGTAGAGTTGTCCCTCCGGTGTATAGAGTTCCATTATCACAGGATGATTTTTGGGCAATGCCTTTTGTTTATCCTCCACAATAAGTGTCAAGTAAATATCATCGCCCGGACGCCAAACCCCACGCTCTCCATATACAAAGCCTTTTATACCTTGCGGAATATTCTTACCTCCAACGTCAAAGCAACTTGTAGAGAGTTCGTGACCACCATTGATTTTCAAATAGGTTTTAGACACGCCATTAGATGCCGTTACTACGAAAGGATTTCCATCGACTATGAAGTCGGCAAAGCCTTTTTCATCAGTATATGCCGAGCCAATTTCACGCATCTGGTAGTTATATGCAATTACACGAACTCCACTCATTGCATTTGCTGTCATCAAATTCGACACCGTACACCACAACTTATCGGAATCAGCACGCTTCACAATCAATCCGAGATCTGATGCCATCAGATTGTACTCGGGCATATGATCCATTGTCATATAGTAACTTTCTTTTGAGGGGTCATCACGTTCTCGCCAATTATAGTTATACCAATCATAGTCGGCTGGCATACGATTGATGTCGGCATATTTTTTATCCCACTCATCCCTGTCACTCCTTGTTAAGCCGGAATTTATATCAATTTCACCAATCTTCACCTTATCATATAGAGAGTAGGCTTTGCGAAATGATAGCCTGATATTATAAATAGCCCCACGCTCTTGACGAAACAAATTTTTTAAGTCTATTGAAAAATTCTGCCACTGATGAAGATTAAGTTTCTCATCTTTATCCAAACGAACGGTTTGCTTGTATATCAATCTACCAACTCGACGTAACCCATAGGTCGCATTTATCTCATTTTCCTGCAAAAATGTCAGCACATTATCGGTGTAAATCTTTATCACTTCAACATCCACTGCCACCAAGTTTACTGCACGAAAGGGGAAAGTGAGGTTGCTGCCATCAGGGAGAATTGTACCACTTATAGGAATTTCTATAGCTGGCGCAATGACCTTCTGTTCGAAATGCTGCTCGATATCGCCCTGCAGTGTTCTACCATCATTTGTTCGAATAAGTTCCGACACTCTTAACACAATATCGGTAAGACCGTTTACAGGATAATATACCTTAACATTAGTGCCTCGACGCTCGATACGAACAGCATCAACATCGTCAATCGTAATCAAACCATCCAATTCCTGTTCAGATGCAAGAGGTGCTGAAAACTCTAAGTTAATATAGGGCTGTACTGCCTCACATCGCTTGGCAGAGAGTAACTTGAACTCAGACAATCCCGGAATGACAACCGAAGAGGTAGCCATTGAAAACTCTCCTCTCGGGTTATATTTAATCTGCATTATAAAGTCATCAGATTTGCGTTTTATGCTTGTAATTGTAAACGCATAACACGACTTTTCGTCAGTTGTCCGTATGGCAGATTTTGCGTCGTTTACATTGCAATCAAGAAATGATGCATCGGTTGATTGTTCGCCCGGCTCGGAACTGAACAACATCTTACCTGTAACGATAACCTGCTCTACATTATCGGGATCAATGCTCACATGAAGGTCTGTCAACTGCGCTTCTCTTCGCTCAACAACAAAATAGAATGAGAAATCTTTTAACGAATCAATTCCGGTCAGACTTGATATTCCAACTCGACAGTTGTATTGCTCACCCAACTCTAACCCTCCTTGCTCAGGTATAAATTCAATAACCTTACCACCATTGACATAATGCGCTGATCCCTTGACAGAGGGAGTAAATCGAAACACATTATCAAGAGAGCGCAGGGTGTCAATATGCTCAAACAGTGTCTTCGTTGCTTCAATACGAATTGTAGCATCAATATCGATGCGTTCAGGAGAATAAGCAGCTACCCAACCGGCAGCCTCCTCAGGTGTCATAGTCTCTTTCGATTCGCAAGCAACAAAGCTCACCACAGCCAAAATTGCGATCCAGAATTTTTGTAAAGCAGTCTTCATTTTTATACTTGATTTAATTTGTTTATACACTTGTTCAAGTACAAATTTCTAAAAAAGAAATCGTACACTTGAAAAATGATTTCTCAACTGTACGAAATCATTTTTCAAGTGTACGAAATACAATTTACGGCATCATTTCATCATGCTGCTTTCTCGATAAATTCGTGGCATTTGAAGCAAAAGATATAATTCTCTTTTGTAAGAAGATTTATCGTTTTCTTCTCCATACAATATAATTAATGTTTTTGGGCATTTTATGACGTTCTGTATAATAGTCACTATCTCCAAATTCATGAGTTGTACCAGTTTCGTCAACCGCCCATCCGTATGCAGAAGAACCAACAAGATACACAGCTTGATTAACACCCAGATCAGCTAATACCTGTGCGAAATCATGAAATGATTCTATGCTACCTGTTTCCACCATAAAAATTTCACCTTGACGATCACATATCGCTCTCCTGACAGACTTTCCTTTTGGCTCGTTGTCGATTACCCGGCCATCTTTAACAAGCGGATACTGTCTGAAAAAATATCCACCACTCATGGTAGCCTCCTCAAAAAGGGAAGTATTATCAGCAACTCCAACTATTACCTTTCCAGCAATTGATGCACAGAAACCTTTCTTCGATAGTCCCCAAGATTTAGGTTCTCCATTTAGGACAAAGGCTCCTACAATACCACCATTATCTGCTCTAACATCTGCTGCTTGCGCTACGTATACAACACTTGTGTCTGTTTTATCCACCCGTCCAATATGCAATGACATTTCTGCATTGTGAGGAATGTAGATTTTAATGGGAATATCATTGATTAAAGTATCTCGAATCTCTACAAATCCGGCTGTCAATGAATCAACCTCTTTTCCAATCCATTGAGGTTTGACAGGTTGGGGAAATCTTACGGGTTCAAATAAGGCAGGTTCAGGCTGTTTTAATTCAACCTCTTCTACTTCCTTCTGCTTTTTACAAAGCAGAAGGATTGCACCAATTATAACAATACCTAAAACACAGAGGATAATAATCCATGCATTACGCAGCAAAGGATTCTTACTTCCTCCTTCGCCGACAATGCGAATTTGGTCATCTCGGATTTCCTTAAGCTCTTCCATAATTATTTTACCTCCTTTTCCAATAGCTCCTTCAACTGTTTTAACGCCTCTTTAGATGCAGTTACAGAATGATTAAATGATACCACATCTGATAGAGTCAACTTCTGTTTAGGAATGTTGATGTAGTAGACGTAGGAGCGGTTAATGATTAGACTTTTTCCAATACGAATGAAAATATTTCCTTCGTTGCCAAGTTGGGTTGAAATCATTTTTTCAATTTGTCCCAACTGATAAGAAAGCATACGCACCTCATTATCGGTTTGTACAAGCGTAGAATAGTTGCCGTCCGATGTAATATAGACGATTCTATCCGGTGCTACACGAACCAAATCAATAGAAGTGGATATGACCAATTGTTTCTTCATTCGAATGTTTTTCTAAACAAATATTTAGTAGATCATTTACAATAATCCCTAAAATTCAGTAACTTTAAAGAAAAGTCCCCACTTTTCAAATGAAACTTACAGACTTAAAGGATCTGGTCAAAGTTAACCAAATCCTCCCGATTATGCAAGAACACTTTGGTAAATCAATGTAACTAACGCACGTAAAGTTTATGAATTTATAACTATATTCGCGACATCATAAATCAACCGTCATGAAACATATTCGGCTACTCATTCCATTTTTGATCTTAAGCATAACCACCTTATCTGCACAAAAGTCTCCCAAACGAGAATTCCGCGGGGCATGGATTCAAACCGTTTTCCAAAGCGAATACGCTAAAATGACTCCGGAAGAGATGAAAGCGGATTTCATCCGTAAACTCGACCTGCTACAAAACTGTGGGATCAATGCCATCATTTTTCAAATACGTCCGGAAGCCGATGCGTGGTACTTGTCGGAGATTGAACCTTGGAGCCGTTTCTGTACGGGCAAACAAGGAGTTGCCCCCGATCCGCTATTCGATCCCATGGCTTTCTTGATCAAAGAGTGTCACCGCCGCAACATGGAGTTTCACGCTTGGCTGAACCCTTTCCGTGCCGGAACTTCCGGAACCTCCACGCTGGCAGAGACTCACGTGTATCACGAACATCCCGAATGGTTTGTCACCTACAACAAGCAGCTACTTTTCGATCCGGGAATCCCTGCTTGCCGGGAGTATATTTGCCGGGTCGTGGAAGATATTGTAAGCCGTTATGACGTGGATGCCATCCACATGGATGACTACTTTTACCCGTACCCCGTGAACGGAATACCCTTCCCCGATGACAACAGCTTCCGCACGTACGGGAAGGGATATACCCCAGACGAACGGGATAACTGGCGACGAGAAAATGTCAATACATTAATCCGGGAACTGAAACACACCATCGTAAAAACGAAAGCATGGGTACGTTTCGGGATCAGCCCCTTCGGTATTTACCGGAATAAAAAAAGTACGCCAGACGGTAGCGGCAGTAATACCAACGGGTTGCAAAATTACGACAACCTGTACGCGGACATCACATTATGGGCCAAAAAGAAATGGATTGACTACAATATTCCCCAGATATACTGGGAGATCGGTCATCCAGCCGCAGACTATATCACGCTGGCTAAATGGTGGGACAAAAATGCTCACGACATCCACCTGTATATCGGCCAAGACGTGGCTCGCACGATGAAAGCTTCCGACCTTACCCGAAAAATGGAACTCTCCCGTTCCTTGCACCACGTGAAAGGCAATTGCTTCTGGCCCGCGAATGAAATCGTATGGAACACCGATGGTATCGCTGACAGCCTTCAAGAACACTATCATAAAACCCCGGCACTTATTCCGGCCTATACCCACATGCACAACGGCCGTCCGAAGAAAATAGCCTCTCCCCGAGCTGAACGCACGGAAAAAGGCTACACGGTAAAATGGTTTGCCCGAGGAGATCGTAAAGATCCGCGGAATCCGCAATACTTTGTGATCTACCGCTTCTTGCCCGGACAAAAAATAGATCTGAACAATCCGGACAACATTGCAGCCATCACCCGTTACACGGAATGCTACATTCCAAACAAAAAACTCAAATGCCGCTACGTGATCACGGCTGTCGACCGCTTCCACAACGAATCGAAAGGGAAAAGGATAAAAGGAATGTAACTGTCTAACAAGTTTTATTCCTATCAACAAACTACCCCCTCCCACTCCTCCTTACACAGGGGAAGGGTTGATTACCAAGCGGTTTCCCCTCCTGTGCAAGGAGGGGTTAGGGGAGGTAGTCATTAAAAGACAGACTTGTTAGACACGCCCTACTTTCTCAATGCCTTCTCCACGACTTCCGACAGTTCCTTTTGCTCCATGTGTGCCCGCACCACAATCTTACCCTCTTTATCTACCACCACAAACATCGGGATGGCCAATACATGATACAATCCTCCCACTCGAGCTTTGCCCTTCACCGTTTCGTCAATCACCAGCGGCCACGGTAACTGCTCCTCATCCAAAGCTTTCTCCCACGAAGCCCGGTTAGCATCGATGCTTACTCCGATAATCTCTACACCTTTATCCTTGTACTCCTTGTAAAATTCCCGTACCCAAGAGAAAGAAGCACGGCACGGTCTGCACCAGCTTGCCCAAAAATCAATGACCACCACTTTGCCACGGAAATCAGACAGGCTCAAAGATGAACCATCCCGCCGTGCTAACGTGAACTCCGGTGCCGGACGTCCCGGTTCTATCCGTTGCCTTAACTCGATATTTTCCCGCACTTCTTTCACCAAGTCGCTCTCCCGCACCTCCTTGTCAAATTGTCCGAACACTTGTTCCAACTTCTCCAACGGCATATTATCGTTCATCATAAAATACAACCAGTAAGCAGCCGTTGCCACGGAGGGGTTTGCAGCCATAATCTTCAATTGCTCGTCCTTTATTCGCGCCCAATAAGCATCAAACTCTTTTCTATATCCCCAATAAAAAGTCGTATCTTGCAAGATATCCGGATCATCCAGCACTTTTTTTGCCAATTCTGCATATTTCTCAAACTCCGGCAATGCTTCCACCACTTTCCACTGTTTGCTTAATTCTTCATATACATCATGGTTTTTGGAACCTGTAATTGTCATACCCTTGACAACCAACTCCTCTTCCTCGCTCATCTCCACGTTATTCCAATCCCCTTTCATCTCTATCTTGCTATTCTCCAACGCCAATCTAACTTGAACCGCTTTTTTCCCTTCCGGAGCTATCGTCACCAAGGCAAATCCCACGCACGGGGTTTCGCCCTCGAACACGAATTTTCCATCCTTCATCTTCACCGTGTCGCTAATCAATAATTTTTCGTCAGAAAGCAAGGTCAAAATAGCGGTACCGTTTCCAGCATTTTTAAACACGCCTTTCAATACATATCCCGCTTGGCCGTTACAAGCGAACAACACACTCATTACTAACAATATCAAACATTTTTTCATCTCTATCTATTTTAAAATTAACTACTTTACTGTCTCCTTATCCATTAACAAACCATCCACCAACTTCTCCAACTCATACTCGATATAACCGCTCTTGACTATTTTCCCCTCGCGATCGATCAACACGAGATGCGGAATACCTGTCACGTCATACAAATCACTCGCCGCACGCTTTCCATTCGGGAGTTTTGCATCCCGTACATGCAACCACGGCAATTTTTCCGTATCCACGGCTTTTCCCCATGCTTTCACGTCATCATCCACGCTGACACCAAGAATTTCCACCCCTTTATCATGATACTTCTTGTAAAACTCCTTCGCCCAAGGGAAAAGAGCACGACACGGGCCACACCAACTCGCCCAGAAATCCACCAACACCACCTTACCGCGTAAATCGGCGAGCGAAAGCATCTGTCCGTCACGCTGGGCCAGCGAGAACACGGGAGCTACCCGTCCCGGTGCCAGACGCTGACGGGTTTCCAATTCCTTGCGTATGCCTGCTACGATCTCACTATTCCGCACCGTCTCGTCAAACTGCCCGAACACCCGCTCAAACTCTTCCAACTTCATGCCCCCGATCATGGGAGTCAAATACAAGGCTGCCGCTTCCGATGACGGATGTGCTGCCATGATTTCCAGCTGTTTCCCGAATACTAATTCTCGAAAACGATCCTCCAACTCCTGCAACGTATCCCCTTTTCGGATCACCTCATCCGTCATCTCCGTGTTTTCATCCAACGAAGCAAACCACTTTTCCAATCGTTCATAATCCTTGAACTCCGGCAATCTCCGAGTGGAAAAATACACCTCGTCCAGCAGATTGCATACCTCGGTATTCTTACCTCCCGTGACTTTCATATCCCGGATAAATGTGCCGCCCATGGCATTCCGTTCCAGATTGGCCCAATCGCCTTGCAACACAATCGGGCTGTTCTCCAACACGATGAGCATATCCAACACCTCTTTCCCTTCCGGTGCCACCTGCAAGGAGCATGTCGCCACGAAAGGTGTTTTACCCTCGAAACAGAATTTTCCCCCACTCATTTTGGCTGTATCTGCTATCACCGATGTGCCCGCGTGGTCGGTCACGGAGATCACCGCATACCCATTTCCTGCATTTTTCAGGTCTCCTTTTAGCACATAGCCGTCCTTAGGTGTGCCGCAAGCCATAAACAGGCTTGCAAGCACAACAAACATACTTGTTTTCATCCGATAAATTCTATTATTTATTATTCCCAACCTCCATTCTGTTCCCAACCCATAGTAGCCGCCTCAAAGGTATAGAAAGGCAATGCCCAACGCGGATCGTCCGGGGCGATTTCCAATTGCTTGCGTGTACTCAAATCGGAAGGATCAGTCAATATCTCGCGGCGGATATAAATCCCGGCATTCTCAGCTCCGTTCAAACGTTTGACATCATAGAATCGCCAGAAAGCCCCCATCTCGCGCAAACGCTCGTCGAGCACCTCCTGCACGCTACCGGTAACACCCGCCTCGGCCGAGGCGTCATCCATAAAACGGGTGCAACGCAACGTTTTCAATGTTTCGGCCGCCATTCCCGTCTTCCCGCTTCGAGCCTCACACTCCGTCTTGATCAAGTACATCTCCGCTGTTGTCATACCGATAAGCGAATTACCGGCAAAACGCGAATAACTGTATAAATTCCAAGGTTTCAGATGCTGCCAATTTTCATAACTGATATAATCCTCCGAAGTATCCGGATCCATATTAATAAGCTTTCCATAAGTCATCTGAAGAGGCGTGCAAGAACTATAGAAATATATCCAGCGGGCATCGTTCTCCCGATCCCAAAGGTTGTAAAAAAACTCTGAAATCGGACAAGTACCACCCATTCCTTCCCAAGATACATTGGGCAAATACAACTCCTCGTATTTTGCTACCGCCTCGGTATCCATGTCTTCCAGTGCAAACATCGAACTGATCTCGATAACATCTGCAACCTCCCCCTCTTCATCCAACACGTTAATCCACCACCACGCTTCCAACTCGTAGTCGGGATCATTCTTAAAATCCACCAGTGTACCGTGCGCTTTCAACGCTTCCGTTGCATTCGACAAGGCCAACTCGTAATCTCCCCGGTACAGGGCCACCCGTGCCCGGAACGCCTGCACGGTCGGAACCGTCGGACGGTAATTATGAGCCTGGTCGAACGTCGTGCGCCCCGCTTTAATCAAAGCCTCTTCCGCCAATCTCAAATCCTCGTAAATACGCTCCAGCGTATAGCCTACCGTTTCACGCTTAGGAATCTCTCCTGCCGAAGTATTATCCCGGTAACCGATGCCCGGTTTATCCTCCCCCCACAAGCAATACTGTGTCAACAACATAAAATGGTAATAGGCCCTCCCGAAACGGGCTTCGCCTTCCACTTGGTTGCGGACAGCTTCCGTTGTCTGAACCACTTTATCCAGATATTCCAACACCGTGTTGAAACGATAGATCCGTTCCCAAGCCGGGGTCCAGGTCCACATCATCCAAGATGCTGTCATCAATGTTTCACCCTGCCAACAATATGACGGGTACGTCATCGGTTCGCCTGACTGCAGCCCGTACACGTAAAACTCCGGGGTCATTTCCACCGCATCTGTCAACGGAAGAAATTCCGTCAGGTAAGCGGTACCGGAAATTCCTTCCCCGTTTATCACATTTGAAAATAAATAAAGATCCGTACTACCGGTCAACCCGTAGAGTTGATCCATGTGATATATATAAGCGCTACCCGACTTGTCCGTAGTCTCATCCAAGAAATCACTGCATGAGCCCAGAACCAAGGCTGCCAGCAAAAATACTATCGTGTATATTTTTCTCATCTCTTTTACTGTTTTATCCATTCATACTCGTTACCAATTCTTGAAACCGAGTTTCAATCCAAATGTGAAAACAGGCATCGGTTTCAAACTTCCAAGCGGATAATTCGGATCCATTTTTCCGTTTGCACTCCAAATCAACCCCAAGTTGCTCGCTTGTGCGTACACGTTGATACGGCTGAACACACCTTGTTTCGCCAACAGGCTTTGTGGCAAGTCATACCCGAGGAATATCTCGTTCAAACGGATATGATCACCCTTTATGAAATTATTCCTGAAATACATGGCAGCCATAGCTGTACCCGAAGCCGCGTAGCCCTCCACAAACCCGGCTTTATTATCATCGTTATAAAGCGGCAACTCGGAATAAGAGGTCTGGTTGGCATACCCTTCGTCATACACTTCAAAAGCCCGGTCCAAACGTTTGGAATAAGCCGCAAGGTTATTCGTATTTAATGAAAAACTATCATAATAATCCGTCATCACGTAATAACCGAACTGTCCCGTAAGCATGAAAGAAAAGGTCACCCCTTTCCACGTGAACATATTGCTGAAACTCAACGTGCTCTTCGGTTCTGTTGTCCCCAAATAGTAAGCCCAATTATTATCGTCAGCCGTTTGACCATCCTGGGGAGTCACAAAATCCATCACATGCCCGGAATAATAATCCATAATCGTTTCCAGGGAACCGTCTTTCCCTTCCAACATCACGTACCCTTCCGGAGAATATCCCGCCGGCTTCAAAACAGAGTAAGAACCGATCGGACGCCCCTCCACGTAAGAATTACCAACCGCCATATAAGGCCCCGTGTAACCGAATTTCTTCAACTCATTGTGGTTGTAGGAATAATTTAGTGTCCCATTCCAACTCAAATCCCCCACTACCGGCAAATTCGAACTGATCGAAAACTCTACACCTCGATTCACGATCTCCGCGTTGTTCAATTTCATACTTTCCACGCCCTGAGAAATCACCGGTACGGTCGTATTCGCCAGCACATCGTATGAGAACTTGTTATAAAACTCCACGCTACCACTCAATTTATGTCCGAAGAAGGCCACGTCCGCACCGATATTTAACGTCCGAGACTTTTCCCAGGTCAAGGTATTATTCCCGCGTTCCGCTATCTTGTTGAAAGACTCTCCCCCGGAATAAATCAAGCTACCCGGATGTACCTCTACTGTCGTCACGCTAGAGGTTCCCGACTTGCCTGCAGCAATCCCCGCTAAACCGTACGATACGCACAATTTCAACTGGTCGACCCAAGTCTCCTGTTCCATGAACTGTTCGTTCGAGATCAACCAACTGGCACCGAACGACCAGAAGGGAGAAAATTTGTCGCGCACACTTTCCGCTTGGAAATTAGAAGCATCTGTACGGAAACTAACTGTCACCGAATAGCGATTGTCATAAGTGTAAGCCGCATTCGCATACACCGAGAAGAAACGGTCTTCCAGCGTCGAAAGGCTTCCCAATTTTTCGAAAGGCATATACGAAGATACCCCAAAAATATTCTCTTTTCTTGTCACATAGTCCAACTCTGTCAGTACGGAGTTCGTATACTTGTTATACCCGTAACGTGTCACTTTGGGGTCACTCTCGGTCGTGGCAGAAATCACCTCCGTACCAAACAATGCATTGAACGCGTGTTTATCTTTCTCGTAGTTGTAATCGACCTGCCCGCGCAAATTATAAGCCTCGTAGGTGTGTCCCTTGTTCGAGAATACGCCCCCTGTCGGGAAATAAGAAATATACCGACCCACTTCGTTCAATGTTGAATAGGTGTTATACAAGTCCCTCACGTAGAAGGATTCCGGATCGTAGGACACGTGCTCGTTATACCGCCGTTGCTCGTACTGGCCTTTAGCACTCACGTTCAGTCCCCAGTCCGTACGGTACTCGAAACCACCTTGTATCCTGTAATTCATCGTCTTCGAATAATTATCCGTGTAATCCCGGTCTGTAACAGGATTATACGTCCAGTCTGCCGGAGTCTTTCCGGCATAATAGTCCCCCGACATTAACAGAGGCTCGTACACCGTCTGCGAGGTCGATATATGCGTAAAGTTTCCTTCATCATCCTTCAAGCGAGTCCACGGGCTAAGCCATCCCCGCACGCTTTCAATACTCGTACCATTGTTTTCCTCTCTGCTAAACATGGTATTCACCGCCAACTCGAATGACAAATTTCTCGTCAACCGGGCATTGCTCGAAAGGTTCAGCAACAAACGCCGACTACCGTTCTCCTGCAGGTAACTATCCTCGTCATCATAAGAAGCCGAAAAAGCGTAATTCAACTTTTCAGCCGCTCCCCGTAACGACACGTTGTACTGCTGACGCACCATACGCTGAAAAATATATTCGTTCAAATCATCTTTCCACGCCCCACGGTTTCCCCGTTCGATAAGTTCCCGTTTTTTAGCCTCGTACTCCTCCGCGGTAAGATTCCTTCTATTATCCCGCTCGTACAGCATGCTGTATGGAGCCGACATATAAAACCGCCGTGCGCTGGCTCTCAAGTAAGGGTCATTACTGGTAAGATTAATCGGTTTATACTTATGCACCAACTCCTCAAAACGGAACTGGTTCTCCGCCGATGCCATGTTAAACAAATAGTCCAAATCCGCCCGAGAACTCACCGACCAGTAAGCATCGGCCGAAATATCCAACCTGCTTTTCGACTTGCCCCTCTTCGTGGTAATCACAATCACCCCGTTTGCCGCACGCGCCCCGTAAATGGAAGTCGCAGCCGCATCCTTCAACACTGTCACCGACTCCACATCGTTCGGGTTAATGGATGAAAACGGATCGCTCTCAAGCATATAACCACTGATAGGGAAACCATCCACCACGATCAACGGATCGTTGTCCGCCTTCCAATTAGCTCCTCCCATACTGACTTGCGATATAGTACCTTGTCCCCGGATGGCAAAACGAACTTGCCCATCCACCGGTGCGCTCACCACCGTCAATCCCGGTACCAACCCTACCAACGCTTGCGCGAGATTGGAGGTCGGCTTCCGTCCCAATGTCTCTGCATCCACGATCGAGTAAGCACCCGTGGCACGCTCCTTGGAAATCGTCTGATAACCGGTCACCACCACATCGCCTAGATTCTCGCTATCCTCCTCCAGCACAACTTTAATAAACTCCTTACCGGACACCGGAATCTCCTGCTTTTTCATTCCCACGAACGAGAAAACAAGCACATGCGTTCCCTGCTCCGGTAATTTGATTTGAAAACGTCCAATAGAATCCGCCACGACTCCCGACGTCGTTCCCTTCAACACGACCGTCGTTCCCGGCAGTGGAGTTCCCTGTTTATCAAGCACAACACCCTTAACAATTCGCTCCGCCACTTGTTTCTGCGGCAGAACAGTTTTCTTCCATATCACGATGGTCTTCTCTTCAATAGAATACTTCAGCCCGGTACCTTTCAAGCAACTATTTAAAATATCTTCAATCGTAGCATCTTTAAACATAACATCCTTATTCACAATCCCTTCTAAATCCGCATCACTGTACACGAAACTGAACTCCGTGTGCAATTTGATCTCGTTAATAATTTGTTTAATCGACGCACTTTCAAATTCCATACTCATCCGTACCTGCTGGGAATAAACCCCGGCATGCACTTGTAGTGCGAATAAAACCGATAAAATAAACGTCGCCTTCATCATTAGAATTAACTTCATTAATTTTCTATGCCTATCCACGTAGGCATAACACTTTTTTTTCATAACTTTGTAATTAAGATTCGACAATCATTCAATTCCTGTTTGCAGCAGGATTGAAAAAGTTTGACAAGGGGCAGTGTTTGCAGCACTGCTCTTTGTTTTTTTATTTCACTATAATCGTATTCTTATTAATTTCAAATTTCACTTTCCCGGTTCGTTCAACAAACTTCAGCACCTGAGCAATATCCTCATGTTTTTTGATGTTCAACGAATAAGGAATCTCTTTCAACTCATTATTCGAGTAGAACACGTCAAACGAGTACCAGCGGCCTAATTCTTCCAGTATAAATTCCAAGGGTTTGTTATCAAATACCAAGCGACCATCCTTCCAACCGACATACTGTTCTACATCCACCTCAGCCACGGTTAACCGATCATTCCCTCGATTAAAATCAGCCTGTTGCCCGGGAGATAACTCCACTTGTTTTCCTCCCGCCTCCACGTTCACCCGTCCCTGCACCAAAGTGGTCAACACGTTCTCCTCCCCCGTGTAAGCCCGAACTCCGAACGAAGTTCCCAACACCCGCACCTCGACTTGTTTCACCTCAACAATAAAAGGCTGTTTCTCGTTACGCCGCACATCAAAATATCCCTCTCCTTCCAAATACACTTTCCGATTCTTCCCTTTGAATTGTTTCGGGAATCTTAACTCCGACTCGGCATTCAAATAAACTGTGGTTCCGTCGGCCAATACCAATGTATATTCTCCTCCGCGAGGGACACGCAAGGTGTGATATATCTCGCAGGAGTCTTGCATCCCCCCGGAACCCATTTCTGTATAATTCAGCGTATCTCCGCTATTCTTCACACCCTTTTCCAACGCCCGATTTGCTTCTTGACCTAACCACACTTTCGTTCCATCCGGCAACACCAACTCGGCCATGGATACACCAGGAACAATCCGAGGAGAAGTTTCTACAAGTTCCATTTCCCGAGTGGAATCCCATGAAAGATACACGATTCCACCTACCAGCAAAGGCAAAATAAACAAAGCAGCATAACGCATCCATGACATTTTCCGAGAACGCCGTTTCTTCCGCACCGTCCGGTTTAAAATTTGGTTCCATTCCAATTCCTGCTGCTCAGGAGTCTTCACGAAACGACGAATCCCTCTCTCCAATTTCTCCTTGGAAACCACGTTCCGGAACAACTCCTCATGCTCCACTCGCTCGTCTCGCCAGCGTTTTAGCTCGTCCATCTCCTCCTCGCTCAACTCACCTTTCACGTAGCGAACGACCATTTGTTTTATCCGATCATTATTCTGAATCTCCATGTTCTGATGTTCATTTTATACTAAAGCACGCAAACCTTCATTTGGTGTAATACAAAAACCAATTATTTTTGAAATTTACGGCAAAACAATTTCCTTTCCCCTTTTTCGGAGTACTCAAGAAATCCAAGCAAGTATAGAAAGAACATTTTTCAACCGCTCCCTCATGTAATGATTAGCATTGTTCTTATGCTTTTTGACCGTGTTAACCGATATATTCAACGTTTGTGCGATCTCTTCATGGCTTTTCCCGTCAAGACTCATCTGGTAGACTTCTTTACACGCCGGGGGTAATTCATTGAATACATCCGATAGGGTCTGGAAAATCTCTGATTCCAGAATCCGATCCAAAAATGATTCGGAATCCTCCCCCTCCGTAACCACCCGCTTGGCATACTTATCCTCCACCTGTTGGTGGCGCATCAAATTGAGACAATCATTCCGCACAGCTTTATACAGATAAGCTTTCACGGCATATTCCCCCCGGAAATCCGCCCTTTTCTCCCACAAATCGACAAAAGCATCCTGCACGACATCATCAATCATCGTGTCCTCGTTCAAGTACTTCGCGGCAAAATAACGTAATGCAACCGCATACCTATCGTACAAGACACGAAACGCCCTCTCCCCTCCGCGAGCAAATTCCTGGATTATATCTACATCTCTTGTATCCAAATTAACACCATTTTCTAGTGCAAAGATACAATAAAATATCTTCTATGTTTCCTTATCTAACCACACACATCTACCATTCTTTCATATTACCCTTACAATTCGCTTTTTTCTGAAATTCCTTTCCTCTCAAGCCAGTTGCAACTATTCGATTATCTTCATCCAGTACAATCACCCGTGGAACTCCTCAAATACCGTACAATTTCGCAGCAGCACATTCTCCGCCCAACAGTACATAGTCGTGTACAACTTTTGTAAAAAACTGATTATTAGTTCAACTATTATAGAATCTCTACATCTTAGCTATGATTAAATATTCTTACCCCAGAAGGTAATCAAAGACATTCATCATGATAATACCGTTTGCCGTCGTATGTGTTGGAATATCATCAGTTGTGATAATTATTTTTGTAAAAGAGTCGTTCGTTAGAGTAAGGGAACGTTGTTCTTGCTTTTGTTTATCTTCGTCCGGCAACGAATAGGCGGATTGTATGTATACTCTTTCACTGCCTCTATTACAAACAAAATCAATCTCAAGTGTGATTCTAACAGTTTTACCTTCATCATCTTTCTGATAAAATGTAACACACCCCACATCCACTTTATAACCATGACCTATCAGATGATTGTATATGATATTCTCCATGATGTGAGTTGGTTCCACTTGCCGAAAATTAAGAAGTGCATTACGTAATCCCAAGTCTGCAAAATAGTATTTGTAAGGTGTATCGATATATTTCTTTCCTTTGATGTCATAACGAACTGCTTTGTTTATGAGAAAAGAATCAATAAAGTAATCTATATAAGTCTTTATTGTATTGTGGCCTATTTTTACCTTCTTCTCACTGACGAATGTATTTGCAAGCTTATTGGGATTGGTCAATGTTCCGATATTAGATGCCAAAAGACAGAACAACTCTTCCAATTCTGCATCATTTTTCACACTGTTGCGGTTGATTATATCACTTAAATATGTCTCTTTAAGCAGTTCTTGAAGCACTTCAGCTTTTCGTGCTTTATCATTCTCAAGGACAACCATTGGTAGACCACCATAGTAAATGTAATCGCGCCACAATGAAGAGGTATCTTCGTCTGAGACCTCTTTTATTTCTTTAAAAGATAATGGTTGAAGATGGATTTGAACTCCACGTCCTCTGAACTCAGTAACGATATCTGAAGACAGAAATTTTGCATTGCTTCCTGTTACGTATACATCAAGATTTTCTATATGTAGAAAACCATTAAGGACATCTACGAAATCCTCCAACATCTGAACTTCATCAATCATCACATAATACATTTGAGAATCTTGATTAGTCAGGTTTTCAACATATTCATATAGAGTTTCAGCCTTGCGATATTTCCTATGTGCAAAAGAATCAAGCTGTAACTCTATAATATGATTAACATCAACACCATTTGTCAAAAGGTGTTGTTTATAAAGGTTGAATAGCAAATACGATTTGCCTACTCGTCGTAACCCAGTAACAATCTTAATCAAGTGATTGTGTTTACTGCTTATCAACTTATTGATATAATGCTCTCTTTCGAACCTCATATAAGTACAATTTTTGTGTATTTACACAGTTTTCGTCTACGAAGATAGCGCTTTTAATTATAAAACAAGCAATAATCTTGAAAAACACACTTATTCAAATCTGTTCAAAACAATTTTAATCAATTGTTTATGCTTGATGACACGCTAATATCCATAAAACAAAAAGGCTCACCAAGTGTCAATGCTTGGAGAGCCTCTGAAGACAATTTTTGTGTATTTACACAGTTTTCGTCAATAGCAGACAAGGCAAACTACCATTCTCCTAACGCAACCAAAATCTCACTATTGGCATCATCCACCACTGATGAATCAAGTGTAGACCGTAAATGAGAATGGCCTTTTCAGAATCGTGACCAAGAGCATCGCTTATCACACTTATACAATGTTTATCATGACATACCATCCAAAATTTTATCCAAGACACCCACATAATAATACGGAATATTAAGCAACCTAAATACTTTGCCCGTACCAGACTCTTTTACTTCGTCCACACTCATTCGACCACTCCAAACCCTGATCGCTAAATCGTGTGGAGCGTCAGACATAAAAATATGAAGCGAACGAAGATGGGCGTTCGTTCCAGTTTTCACTTCAACAGGTAGCACATAAGGCTGTCGTTTCCATACAAAATCAACTTCAGCCATTGAATTCCTTTTATTACCAACCCAATAATAACGCCGTTCGGATACTTTTGTCGTATGTGCCAACAATTCCTGAGCCACAATATGCTCTGCCACATACCCCCGATAGGCATCCGAAATATCTGAAACAGAGAACACTTCCTCTCGAACTTCAGCCTTATAATTCATCAATCCGGTATCCAACCAAATTAATTTAGGCCGACGACTCAATTGTGCCTCCAGAGGCAGTCGATTATTCAACGTGGGATAAACCAATTCTAATAACATCGCTTTCTGAATCGTACGAAATGCCTCGCCGACTTCTCTCGAACGATATTCCGATCCACCGAACCGTTCAAAAGTAATTGTTTCTCCTCCCTTTTGCCATCCAACTTCCAGTATATGTCTCATTATTTTAGTTTGCGTGTCATTCGGAGAATATTTTTCCACATCATCGCTATATGAAGTTATTAAACTATCATAAACAGTATCGAGTGAAAGTAAATCCCTTGTTTGAGCATACATTTTAATTGCCTCAGGCATCCCTCCCACAATACAATATTTGCGGAACTCATACATTAGCCGATCATGAATTGCATCTGCTTTCAAGTTTTCAATAGCTTGTCTATCAAAATCTTCACCTATTCCATTCAAATATTCCAAAAAAGAACAAGGATGTAATGCCATATATTCCACACGCCCCACCGGAAAAGATATTTTCCGATCGATAACATTTTCTAATAAAGAACCAGCCGCAATAACGTATATATCAGGTCGTTTTTCATAGAAATAACGAAGCATAGCCACCGCCTCTGGCGAATTTTGTATCTCATCAATAAAAAGCAAAACGGCCCCCTCAACAGGACTCTTCTTCAAATAAAAAAAGATTGCTTCAATCAACCTATGAATCTCCCGGTACTGAATAAATAACTGACGATCCTCTTCCTCATCCAAATTCAACTTTAGAAAACAATCAAAACCCGTGGCAAAACTTTCCACCAAAGTAGTCTTTCCTACTTGTCTCGCCCCACGTAAAATCAGAGGTTTTCTCATAGGATTCTTTTTCCATGTTTCCAAATAAGCCAGTGCATACCGATATATCATAAATTCATTGTTTTAAAATAAGTTACGGCACAAAGATAAATACATTTGTAACAAAACCAAACCAAATAACATCAATATTTGTAATAAATCCAAACCAAAAATTGAATTTTCGTGTAATAAATCCAAACCAAAACATCCCTTTTGTTTTCATCATGAGAATAAACCTTTTCATTTTCGTTTTGTCTTAGAATCAGAAACATTTCAATACAAGCATGGAATTCTCCATATAGATACCATGTAATTATAAACGATTAAAGAATAAAAACATGAAAACAGTAACCCTGATCATTTCGTCATTATTCATTTTAATGACGGTAAGTTTAAGCGCACAACAACACGGCCCACAACATCGCGGCCAAAGAGGTCCCAGAAACCCCGAAGAAATGGTAAAAAGACAGGTTGAACAAATGAAAACTGAATTGAAGCTCAACGAGCAACAAGAAAAACAGGTGAAAGATTTGTTTACCAAAAACTTCCAACAGAGAGACGAACTCATGAAAAAATATCAAGGACAACGAGATTCCGTGATGGTCAACATGAAAAAAATGGAAGAGCAGCAAAACCTTTCTCTGAAGAAAATCTTAACGGAAGAACAATATAAAACTTACTTGACCAATCAGGAAAAGAGAAAACAAGAAATGGAGAAACACCGGAAAGAAATGATGGACAGACGTGGCGGCCCAAGAGGTGGACACGGCGACCCGGCCACTATAAACGAAAATCACGAATGCTCCGGATGCGGAGGCTGTGACAAACACAAATAAACTCATATATCGATCAAATCATAAAGCCGAATCTTTTTCTACTAATAAAGAATGATTCGGCTTTATTCATGGATTAAATTCACTGCTCTCCTAATTTTTGCTCCAAAATTTTCTGCACCTCTTCAGGTTTCGGATTCACGGCTAAAATTTTCCCATCCCTATCGACCACAAACACTCCGCCTCCGGCATTTCCTAACATATACCGAGTCCATATTTGATAACCATCATCCAATTCAACTAGTTGCAACCAAGGATAGCCATCCTGCTTTATCGCCTGTTTCATGCGATCTGTATTCTTAAATTCCCGTGCTACACCAACAATTTTAAAGCCGCGATCTTTATACTTTTCGTAAAGCGGGATCATCGCTTTGGCCTTTGCCCTACAAGGCATGCACCAAGAAGCCCACAAATCAATAATAGCAACTTTCCCTTTTATAACATCCGAAAGTTTCACCTTACATCCTTCAAGATCGGGAGCCTCAAAGTCGACATAATGTCCCCCAGGTCTGATATTATGGAAACCATCAACTAACATTCTCCCCAAACGAGTATAGTCGCTAAAAACAAATTTCTCTGCCAAAACATGATAAGCACGCTCTAATTCTTCATCTAATTCAGACTGATACGTTTGTCTCCGCTGTAATTCTTCTATCACTAGAAAAAGATACAACTCATCCCATTGTCCCTCACAGAATTTATGCATAAAAGAGTATTGTTTCCAACCTATTTCCTGCCGTTGCAATTCCCGGTATTTTTGATATCTCTCATTAAATTTTCCCCCTTTCACCGTGTAATTCTTATCTACATTCACTGTAATATCCACTTCCCCGTCTTCCGCAATGAAAGGAACAGTATACCATTTCCATGGTTTTCGGGTTACAAATATCAATTTATACCCTTTCGCATGTGGTAATTCCAACACATCTTCAAAACAATGATCCTTCACAACAACTTTTGTTCCATGATAACGGGAATCCAATGTGGCATCTACCAAAAGTACATCCTCCACTTCCATTCCAACTAACTTGCCATGAACAACACAACGCACTTTATTCTCATCCGCAAGAACAACATTCCCTAAGAATAAGAACAAAATCAACCATCTTAAACAATTCGTCATATTTTTCTTTTAAAATAAACAGATAGCTAAAAAGTAAATTTGAGAAAAGCGTAGCGATTCAACTGAAAGAGTGGTCGTTACGCTTTT
>ENA-USUG01001816-USUG01001816.1-human-gut-metagenome-genome-assembly--contig:-NODE-1816-length-34432-cov-11.854228_pt1 | contig 34432 bp, 32 predicted proteins | sample MGYA00250059_ERZ773394 | MGnify/ENA primary metagenome ERZ773394 (study PRJEB29103, sample SAMN06111957) | human gut metagenome | biome: human gut; feature: ankylosing spondylitis patient; material... | reverse complement strand
TTTTTCTTTATTTTAACATGAAAAAGGACATTAAAATATATGTTTTGTGCAATATTTAATTTTCAAACACGCTCTAATAAAAAAAATAGAAATAAAGGCGAAAAAATAAACATACGATGGATGCTTGTACTATATGATTTAATGATATATACAGTTGTTACTGCTGGATTATTGATTTTATATAATGGGGTAGACAAACTGGATACTGCTGGAATACTTCAACAGGTATGCCTTTCTATAGTTTGTATTTTTATAGCACGATTTTTTGGAAAAATTTATGAACAGGTATGGCGATATGGAGGAATTCAGTGTTATATTCGCCTGTTGATTACAGATACTATCGCTTTTATGGTATATTTATGTCTGGAGCTGTTACTTCCTGTTCAGAAAATAACATTTGCAAGAATGATTTCACTGGTGAGTTTGAATCTTTTAGGAGCATTAGCAATCCGCATGATATATCGCTATGCCTATAAATGTGCAAATAAGAAAACATTAGAAGGAAAAATTTTAACGAAGTTACTCCATTTGTTCTCAAGAATGGAAGCTCAGGAAGAAAAAGAACTTCAGAAAATAAACACTGCGATCATAGGGGCTGGCAGAGTTGGTGTTGGTCTGGCAGAAGATTTTTTGAACAATCCGGAAACGGCATATATACCGAGAGTATTTATTGATGCAAATCAGGAAAAGATCGGACGAGAAATTCATGGTATACCAGTTTGGTCAGAGAATGAAGCAACTTTTCGAAAACTGGAAATGTATGGAGTTCGGGAAATTATTTTTGCAATTCCTTCTATGGATATTGATAAAAAGAAAAAACTTTATGAGTACTATAAGAAAGCAGGATATAAATTAAAAGTCTATGATTATCCGGTTATGTATACAGCTGGAGGAAAACGCCATCTTAGAGAGTTTGACATCGAAGAGCTTTTGTTCAGACAACCATTGATTGTTTCAGATAAGCGTACAAATGAATATTACAGGGACAAGGTTGTATTGATTACCGGTGGTGGAGGATCTATTGGATCAGAATTATGCAGACAACTTGCCAAAATGCAGCCAAGACAGATTATTATTTTAGATATTTATGAAAATGGTGCATATGATGTGCAACAGGAATTGAAGATTAGATATGAAAACCGCCTGAATCTTCAGATTGAAATTTGCTCGATTACGCATAGAAAAGCACTTGAAAAAGTATTTGAAAAATATCATCCGCAAATTATTATTAATGCAGCGGCTCATAAACATGTACCATTGATGGAACATAACTGTGTGGAAGCAATTTATAATAATGTATTTGGTACACAGAATCTGGTAGAACTTTGTGAAAAATATGGTGCCGAACGCTTTATGATGGTATCAACGGATAAAGCAGTAAATCCGACAAATGTCATGGGTGCAACGAAAAGAATGTGTGAAATGATCGTGCAGAGTGCAAGCACACATGGAAATGTAAAGTACAGTGCCACACGATTTGGAAATGTATTAGGAAGTGCGGGATCCGTTATTCCATTATTTAAAAGACAGATTGCCAGTGGAGGACCAGTAACAGTAACAGATAAACGAATTATCCGGTATTTTATGACAATTCCGGAAGCTTCGCAGCTAGTACTTCAAAGTGGGGCGATTGCCAATAATGGGGAGCTTTTTGTTTTAGATATGGGACAGCCGGTAAAGATCATGGATTTGGCAGAAAGTATGATTCGATTAGCTGGTGTTTCAGGTATTAAAATTATTGAAACAGGGTTAAGACCAGGAGAAAAATTATATGAAGAATTACTGGTGAAGACAGAAGAACTGGATAAAACGGATAACAGCATGATTTTCATTGAAAGAGATAGTGCATTGAGCAGAGAAGAGATTTATAAAAAAATCCAGGTGCTCAGAGATGCGTGTGAGACAGGAGATGACCTGATTGCCAAAGAAGCATTGCGGAGTGTTGTTCCGACCTTTAAAAGACCGGAAGAAGTAAATGAAGAGATTGCCTAACAAGAAAAGGGGTAAAAGTCATGTTTAGAGAAAATAATAAATTAAAAAAATTTGAATCCAAGGTATGGTTAAGCAGTCCGACTATGCATGGATTAGAAATAGAATACATGAAAGAAGCCTATGAAACAAACTGGATGTCTACCGTTGGAAAAAACATAAATGAGGTAGAGCGGCTTGCCTGTAAATATATAGGATGTAAATATGCAGTTGCATTATCGGCAGGAACAGCCTCTCTTCATCTTACTATGAAGTTGGCTGGAATTGAAGCATATGGTATGCCAAAAGTAGGACATGGTGCATTGGAAGGCAAAAAAGTATTTTGTTCAGATATGACCTTTGACGCAACAGTAAATCCTGTTGTCTATGAAGGCGGCGAACCAGTATTTATAGATACGGAATATGATACATGGAATATGGATCCAATTGCATTAGAGAAGGCATTTGAAATATATCCAGACACCAAAATTGTTGTGATAGCTCATTTATATGGAACACCAGGAAAAGTAGATGAATTAAATGCAATCATAAAAAAGCATGGGGCAATTTTGGTAGAAGATGCAGCAGAATCGCTAGGAGCTACATATAAAGGGGTACAGACGGGGACATTTGGTAAATATAATACAATTTCATTTAACGGAAATAAAATTATTACTGGAAGTTCTGGAGGATGTTTTTTGACAGATGATGAAAAGGCTGCTAATAAAGTAAGAAAATGGTCAACTCAGGCAAGAGAAAATGCTGCATGGTATCAGCATGAAGAAGTTGGCTACAACTACCGCATGAGTAATGTGATTGCTGGAGTTATCCGAGGACAATTTCCATATCTGAACGAGCATATAACACAGAAAAAGGCAATTTACGAAAGATATAAGGAGGGGCTGAAAGATTTGCCAGTATCCATGAACCCTGTGGATTTTGAGAATTCAGAACCAAACTATTGGCTTTCTTGCTTAATTATTGATGAAGATGCTATGTGTAAACAGGTGAGAGGGGAACAAGATGTTTGCTATGTAAAAGAAACGGGAAAAACTTGTCCGACAGAAATTTTGGATGCTATTGCATCTATTAATGCAGAAGGGCGACCAATCTGGAAACCGATGCATATGCAACCAATCTACAGAATGAATCCATTTATTGTAAAAGATGGGAATGGTCGAGCAAGATCAAACGCATATATAGAAGGTGCTGCAAAGGATGTGGGAATGGATATATTTGAAAGAGGATTATGTCTGCCAAGTGATAATAAGATGACAGTAGAGCAACAAAATAGAATTGTTGAAGTGATTAAGTGCTGCTTTGAGTAAGAGGAATTTGTAATGGAAAAAGTAAAGCATAGGCCATATGGACCATATGAAAAATATTTAAAAAGACCGTTAGATTTGATATGTAGTTTAGTGGCAATAATAGTCTTTTCATGGTTGTATCTGATAATAGCAATATTAGTTAGAGTGAAATTGGGTTCTCCTGTGATTTTTACGCAGGATAGACCTGGTAGAGATGAGAAAATATTTAAATTATATAAGTTTAGAACAATGACAGATGCAAAGGATGAAAAAGGAAAATTATTGCCAGATAATGAAAGGCTTACTAAATTTGGAAAAATGCTTAGAGCAACTAGTCTGGATGAACTGCCAGAAGCATTTAATATAGCCAAAGGCGACATGAGCATCTTAGGACCAAGACCTTTGCTACCATCTTATCTGCCATGGTATACAGATCGAGAAAGACATAGACATGATGTTCGACCGGGCTTATCTGGTTTGGCTCAGGTTAGTGGAAGAAATTATTTGGATTGGGATAAACGATTTGAACTGGATGTTCAGTATACTGAAAAAATTACGTTTTTAGGAGATGTGAAAATAATATTTCAAACGGTAGAAAAATTCTTGTCACATAGTAATATTGCATCTGATACGAATAAAACAGAAGGTAATATGGCAGAAATACGTGCAGAAAAGTTAAAGAATGAAAATAAGTAATTAAGGAGTAACATATTGTGAATATATTGATTTTAAGTGCAGGAACCAGGAATAAAATTGTTGAATATTTTGTAAGAACGATTGCGGGAAAAGGAAATGTTGTTGCGACTGATATGAGTAGTCTTGCACCTGCAATATACGAAGCCGATAAATATTATATTGTTCCTAAAATGACCGAACCAGAATATTTGGATGTTATTTTTGATATATGTAAAAAAGAAAAAATCAGTGGTGTTCTGTCATTAATAGATCCAGAATTATCTTTACTTGCTCAGAATGAAAAAAAATTTGAAGATATTGGTGTGAAAGTAATTGGTTCTTCATATGAATTGTGCGAAATGTCATTAGATAAATATGAGATGTTTTTGTGGCTTAATCGAAATGGGTACAATTGTGCTAAATCTTATATGGATAAAGAAGAGTTCTATAAGGATATTGATAATGAAACAATAACATATCCGGTATTTGTAAAACCGGCAAGAGGAAGTGCGAGTATTGCTATTTCAAAAGTTTATGATAAGGAAACGCTAGAATTGTTATTTGCTCATGATGAAGGGCTTATGATTCAGGAATTTCTAAATGGACAAGAAATTGGTGCAGATGTATATATTGATATGCTCTCGGGAGAAATTGTTTCTATTTTTACAAAGATAAAAATAAAAATGAGAGCTGGAGAAACTGATAAAGCTGTTTCTTTTAAAGATGATAAGTTATTTGCTCTTATTAAGAAATTTGTTTCAGAAGCTGGATACAGAGGACAGATTGATATTGATATTTTTGATGTTGATGGAGAGTATTATATATCAGAAGTTAATCCACGTTTTGGCGGGGGATATCCGCATGCGTATGAGTGTGGCTGTGACCATATGAAATTGATACAAACCAATCTTGATAAAAACAGTAATAAATCTGCTATTGGAATGTATAAATCAGATGTTTATATGATGAAGTACAATGAAATTTGTGTAAAGAAATTTGATTTGTAATATAAATGGCTGAGTTAGGTCAAGATAAGGTGAAAGATAAATTAATAATTGAAAATCAAGAAAGAGAAACATGGAAAATATATAGAAAAATACTGGATAGAGGTTTTTGAAAAAAGGAGTGCATAATTGTTATGAAAAAAGTTTTTTTTATTACAACTATCTCGGCAACGATTAAGAGCTTTATACTCGAGTTTGCAAAATATATGCACGAAAATGGTGATTATGATATCACTATTATTTGTAATGAAGATGAAAATTTTGCAAAAGAATTACCAGATTATATACATTATATTCCAGTTAAAATGGAAAGAGGTATTAGTGTTGGAGGTATTCGTGCCTGTATTCAAATGTGGAAAATATTTAAAAAAAATAAATATGATTTGATTCAGTATTCTACTCCCAATGCTTCACTGTATGCATCTATTGCTGGATGGCTTGCTAGAATATCAATACGCTTGTATTGCCAGTGGGGATTAGCGTATGTTGGGTTCAGTGGGATAAAAAGAAAAATATTTAAATGTGAAGAGAAATTTGTATGTAAACTGTCTACTTGGATAGAACCTGATAGTAAGGGAAATTTAAACTTTTGTCATGAACAGAAATTGTATCCAATAAAAAAAGGATCTGTTGTACATAAAGGAAGTGCAAGTGGAGTTTCTTTAGAGAAATTTGATATATCTAAAAAAGAATTGTTTAGAAACGAGATAAGAGAAAAATATCAGATTTCAAATGATGCTTTTGTATATGGGTTTGTTGGACGAATTACAGGGGATAAGGGAATTAATGAATTACTTGCTGCTACAAAAAAAATATTAAAAACATATAAAGACATTTATGTATTGATGATAGGTGGCATGGATAAAGGAGAATCTGTTCGTACAAATTTGTATGAATGGTCAAAGAAAGATTCTCATGTGATTTACTGCGGTGCTACAAATGAAGTCCAGAAATATATGGCAGCTATGGACTGTTATGTGATGCCGAGTTATAGAGAAGGCTTTGGGCTTACTGTTGTAGAGGCAGGAGCTATGGGAGTACCGGTGATTTGTACAAATATACCAGGTCCGACCGATGCGATTCACAATTATGAAAATGGACTTATTATTGAGAAGAAGGATATTAAAGGATTGAAAAATGCAATTATAAGTCTGTATTCAGATTCTGAACTTGCAAAAGAACTTGGACAGAGAGGATATGAAAATGTCAAGGAAAATTATGAACAAACTAGCTTATTTAAATACATTCTTCAAGACAGGGAAAAGCTGTTGAAAAAGTAAGAAGGAGAAATAGTAAAAAATGATTTCGATTATTATGGGAATTTACAACTGTTCGAATACATTAATAGAAGCCCTGGACTCAATTGCTAATCAAACTTATACGGACTGGGAACTTATCATGTGTGATGATGGGTCAAGTGATGAAACATATGAGTTGGCTCAAAAATATGTTAAAGATCACCCTGAATATAAAATTAAACTACTTAGACATAGAAAGAATAAAGGATTGAATCAGACTTTAAATGATTGTCTAAAAGTTGCATCAGGAGAATATATAGGACGTATGGACGCTGATGATATATCGTTACCTATGCGTTTTGAAAAAGAGATGAGGGAATTTGAAAAAGACCCTAACTTATCAGTTGTTGGTTGCTCAATGATTCATTTTGATGAGAATGGAGATTGGGGAACTGGAAAGTGTAATAAAATATATCCTGAGGGAAAAGATTTAGTCTATGGAACAATTCATTCACATGCTACGTGTTTGATAAAAACAGAGGCAATGAAAGCTGTAAAAGGTTATAGTGTTGGAAAAAAATTATTAAGAGTTGAGGATTGGCATCTGTGGATGAAAATATATGCAACAGGGAGATATGGAAAGAATCTGGCAGAACCGCTTTATAAAATGAGAGATGACAAGAATGCTACTAGGCGTAGAAAATTTAAATTTAGGTTAAATGAAGCGTATATGTCAAGATTAGCAGTCAGTACATTTGGACTTCCTAAAAAGATGTATTTATATTCATTAAGACCCATAGTTGTTGGGATACTGCCGACACCATTATACAATTATTTGCATAAACAAAAGATGCATTGATGAAAGAAGGAGAAGGTAAAAATGATACCCAAAATAATTCATTATTGTTGGTTTGGAAGAGGTGAAAAGCCTAAATTAGCGAAAAAATGCATAGCTAGTTGGAAGAAATATTGCCCTGATTATGAATTGATTGAATGGAATGAAGACAATTTTGATATAAATCTTAATTCATATACAAAATGGTGCTATGAGAATCGAAAATATGCATTCTTAAGTGATTATGTACGACTTTGGGTTGTTAATCAGAATGGCGGAGTTTATTTTGATACAGATGTTGAGGTAATTCGCAATATTGATTTTTTATTGGATGATCAGGCATTTTTTGGATTTGAAACAGGCGAAGCAGATGTTTCAAATCCAAAAAATGCCGATACAAATAGCGGTCTGGCCTTCGGTTCGATTGCAAGCGGTCTGGCCTTCGGTTCGATTGCAAGCGGTCTGGCCTTACAGGCCATGCTTGACGAATATGAGTCGTTATTGGATGGAAAGCATGGAGTAGTAATGTGTCCTAAATTAAACACACAGGCATTGGAGAAAATTGGATTAAAAAGAGATGGTTCTTATCAGGAATTTTCATGGGGAACTGTATATCCAAAAGAATATTTTAATCCTTATGAAAGCACGACAGGTCGTTTGAATAAAACTAAAAATACAGTTTCTATTCATTGGTATATGGGAAGTTGCCTTACAATAAAACAAAAAATTAGATCAACTATTAGTAAACCTTTACATCGAATACTTGGTGTTGATTTTGCCGAACGAATATTTAAATAATATATGGAGAAAAAATGCTTTTAACGATTTTTACACCTACTTATAATAGAGCAGATAAATTGAAACAGGTATATTTAAGCTTAGAAAAACAGATGAATAATGAATTTGAGTGGCTGATTATAGATGATGGCTCAAAAGATGATACGGAAAAGGTTGTATCACGATTGATAAAAGAATCCCCAATGAATATTCGTTATTATAAAAAAGAAAATGGTGGAAAACATACAGCACATAATATGGCTGCAGATATGGCATCAGGAAAATATTTTTTGTGTTTAGACTCTGATGATTACATGAATCAAGATAGTATTAATGTATTGTTAGAGGCTATAAAACAGTGCAATTCAGAAGATGGCATTATTGCATATAAATGTGATCAAAATAAAAAGCTTTTGAGTGATAAATTTCCTGAAACAGAATATGTTCCTAGCATTTATTCCTTGAATCAGGAGTATAAGTGTAAAGGAGAATTTGTATTTGTATTTCCTACAGAGTTAGTTCAAAAAAATAAGTTCCCTGTATTTGAAGGGGAACGTTTTCTGACGGAAAGTGTTTTATATGATAAGATGAATTGTAACATGCATTTGTTACCGGAAGTGATTGAAATATGCGAATATCAAACAGATGGATTATCAAATAATTTAAATGGGATTATGAAAAGTAATCCAGCAGGATATTGTTTGTATTTTATGCAACGAATTGATATGCAAAAAAATTTTAAGGATAGAATTATTGTAATGGGGAAATATAGATGTTTTTGCTTTTTCGCGGGAAGAAAAAGATCCAAGTATAGTGGAAAATATAAAATGCTTTCAAAAATTTCATATCCTATAGGTGTTGTTATGTGGCTATATTACAAAGCTATACGGAATTTTTAAAAGATATAATTTGTGAACATAAATGAAAGGATAAGCAACTTATGAATTCGATTGTGTATACAATAATTATGGTTGCATTATGGGTTTTAAATTTATTTAACGATTCTGGATTGGGGCATATATATCAAACAACAGAGAGGGCCAGAACAATAATAGTACTACTTTTTATTATTGTAATTATGTTTCAATGTAAAGAAAAACAATTTTGGGTAGAAAAGCGAGATTTTACAATATTTGGAGGTTTGTCTTTAATTATAATTGCGATTTCTAAGCTAAAAGGTTATGGTAATATGGGATTTCACTATATTTCTGTATTTATGCTTGTGTATATATTAGGACAGGTTAAGATCCATCTTTTAGCAATCAAATTAGCAGGACTTGTATATGTGATTTTAGGAATGTCAATTTTGTATATATATGATTATGCAACACTTCTTTCGGGATGGAATGGAAATACTATTGGAATGATAGGATTATACAGTTTTTTAATATTTTTAATATCCTTTTATGATACAAAAAATATTAAAAGTAAAATTATTATAGTAATTATTACAGGTATATACATTCATTTGATAGAACCTACAGATTCACGATCAAGTATTTGGTTTGCGATAGTTGCAGTTTTGTTTGCATTATCCATTTTGCCAAGAAAAATTATAACGGTTACGGACAAAAGATATTATTTTTGGCTTTTGATTCCGTTGTTCATTGCGATTATCGTAGTCAATGTTTCTCATAGTTGTTATATGAATGAATTAGATTTATGGAGCATGGAAAAGTTCCAAAAACCGATATTTAATGGCAGAGATGAATTGTGGGAAAATGGTTTGTCATTACTGAGAGAACATTTTCTGTTTGGAAGGGGAACGGTAGAAGGAAATTGGCATAATTGTGTTATCACCATTCTTACAGCATATGGATGTGTGGGAGGGATTTTTTGGATTTTATCATTACAGAAGATATTATCTAAGGGGAGATATTGGATTAATGATATAATTGTATCTGGATGCATTATTACGTTTGTTATTATGTATATTCAACAGTCTGTTGAATTAGGGCTGGTAAATGAGAATCCTAATATTTTACCATACATAGTATTGGGAATTATGCTTGGTCGTGTAAAACAGTTGGATGAAAAAGAAATAGAAAATGTAGAGGGAGAGTATGAAAAAGATAAGTATTATAGTTCCGATTTATAATGCGGAAGAACATTTAGATAAGTGTGTGAAATCTATATTAATGCAGACAGAAAAGAATTTAGAACTTATTTTGGTGGATGATGGATCGGATGACAATAGTTTAAAAATATGCAAAGAATATGAAAAGAGAGATGCACGCGTGAGGGTGATACATCAGGATAATGCAGGTGTAAGTGCAGCAAGAAATCAAGGGATTGATATTGCAGAAGGAGAATACATAGGTTTTGTTGATTCTGATGACTGGATTGATGCTAATATGTATGAACGCCTTTTAGAAGAAGCAAGAAAAACAAATGCTGAAGTAGTCATGTGCGATGCGACAACTATTTTTTTTAGTGGGAAAACCCAAGCGGATACGATAACGCAGTTATCGACAAATCAGATATTGAAAAAATCAGATTTTATGCCCGCTCTATTATTAGAGATGGCAGGTTCCGCTTGGCGTTGCATCTATAAAAACAATAGATACAACGACAAGCTAATGCAGTCCGAGAGCCTGCATTTTCCGCTTGGCGTAAAGTTTTCAGAAGATAGAATATTTAATATTTATGCATTTGGATACGCAAATAAGATTTGCTATATTAAAGAATCTTATTATAACCGTTATATGAATGAGAAGAGTGCAGTTCATAGATTTCACGAGGATTATTTTGAAGCATATAAAAAAGCGGCAGAAGAGATAGAGAAGGCAATTAATATTGCCTGGAATGCGGAAGAAAAATATAAAATTGCTTATTTACAGCAATTTATTAGTGGATCGTTAATGGCTATTTGCAATTATTATTATAAGACGTCAATAATGGATAAAAATTCACGTAAAAAAGCAGTAATAAAAGTATGCGATGATATAAGACTACAGAATTCTGTACGTAATGTTGGAGCTATAAATATTCAAACAAAATGGCTGATTAAAAAAAGAGTAAATATGTTGATATTATATGCAAAATTAGCTAATTGGAAACATGGGAGATAAAAATGAATTTATATAATGGGAAAATTTCGAGACGTATTAATAAATGGATACGAACTAAAATTGTTGTGCCAACAAAAAGAAGAAAATTAGAAAAAAAAGATATTTCTATTCTTTGCAATAACTGTACGGGTGGATTTATACTTCATGATTTAGGGTTAAGATTCGATTCGCCTACCATAAATATGTTTTTTCATAATCTTGATTTTTTTGATTTCGTAGAACATTTTGAATACTATATAAAACAACCGCTTATTCAAATTAAAAATCCTCGATATGATACAAATGCTCCGGATTACCCTGTTGCGATTTTAAGCGGGGGGGGATATTATAGAGATATAGAATTGCATTTTTTGCATTATAAAAGTTTTGATGAGGCAAATGCGAAGTGGGAAATTCGTAAATCCAGATTGCATCCGGAAAATTTGTATGTAATCTGGACATTTATGGGGATGCCGCAGGATGAAGAAATATATGCAAGAGCACAGAAGCTTCCGGTAAAGAACAAAGTTCTTTTTGTGAATCATCCTGTGAATCATGAAAAATACCCAAATTTCTTTTATATAAAAGGATTTGAAAATCAAGTCGGAACAGGTCAGCTTGGAGCATTTATGAACCTAAAGGGTGAAAGGTATTATGACCAATTCGATTATGTAGAGTGGATTAACAAGGGACAGATATAAGTAAGAAGGAGGCAAAAATGCCGAAAGTAAGCGTAGTTATGCCAGCGTATAATGCTGAAAAATATATAGGGGAATCCATTAAGAGTATTCTAAATCAGACGTTTATAGATTTTGAATTTATTATTATTAATGATGGTTCAAGAGACAGAACGAAAGAAATAATTCTTTCATATTCTGATGATAGAATTGTATATTTGGAAAATGAGATAAACTCGGGAATCGTTGTTACGTTAAATAAGGGTTTGGAATATGCTACTGGCGAATATATTGCAAGAATGGACGCAGATGATATTGCAGTCCCAAAACGTCTGACGATTCAGGCAGAATATATGGATAAGCATCCAGAGATTGGTGTGTTAGGAACTGGCATTCGTGTTTTTGGAGTTGATATTGAGCCATATGATAGAGTGTTTACAACGAATCCGAATCAATTAAAGTCAGAGTTAATCTTTAGTTCCTGTGTAGCACACCCTACGGTAATGATACGAAAAGCTGTTTTGGACAGCGAGCATTTCCGGTATGATAAGAACTATGCCGGAGCAGAAGATTATGTATTGTGGTGGGGGATATCGCAGAAAGCGAAGATTGCAACGGTTCCTAATATCTTGCATTACTACCGAATCCATAGAAATCAGATCACACAAGACAAAAGTGAGAAGTATGAGAAGATGATGTATGAGTTGATGGAATGCAGACTGCATGACATGCAGGTAGCGGCCTCTGAAAATGAAAAACAGGCACTTTTTACGTACTGTATGGGTAAATTTCAAGAATACAATGTAAGAAGCTTCCAAGCTTTTTTAAATGCATTGTCTCAGATTCTGTTGGCCAATAAGCAGACGCATATGTTCCAAAATAAGTCAATGCATCATGTGTTTGAACTGTCAGTGATTTTTGCACTGAATAATTCTGATTTGAGCAAAGAAGAAAGGAAAAAAGAATATAAGAAGGCTGTTTCAATGGGGATTTTTACACCTTTGATGAGATTAAAGGTAGCCTATCATCATATATTCTGACGGGGAAAGATAATGATTGCACAAAAAATTAAAAATGCTATGATTATTCTCAGAGACAGAATGAAGAAGAGAATATTACGTAATAAATTGTTGCATACAGACTTTTCTATCATTTCAAATAATTGTTGGGGTGGAGCAATTTATCAAAAGTATGGACTTGCGTATCAAAGCCCAACAGTGGGATTGTATCTTCTTGGAGATGATTTTGTAAAATTTGCGGAACGGTTGAATTATTATATTGCCTGTGAATTGGAATTTATATCATGGGAAGAAAGTAGCTATTACGAAATAATTAAAAATGATAAACCATATCCTGTGGCAAGGTTAGATGATATTGAAATCTATTTCATGCACTATTCTACGGAGAAAGAGGCTGCGGAAAAATGGTATCGCAGAGTCAAGCGTATCAATCATGAGCATATTTTATTTAAACTCTCCCAGCGAGAGAGATGCTCTAAAGAGGATGTTGAGAAGTTTATGTATCTTCCTCTGTGTAACAAGATATGTTTTGCATATGATGAGGTAGCAGGGACGATTCATATACCTGAGTTAAAAAACTGGTCAGGAGATGAAACTCCATTGATAGAACAGTATTATGATGAACTGACAATATTGAATAAATTATAAGGATAAAGCATATGCCAAAAGTGTCAATTATTATTCCAATCTATAATGTGCGTAGTTACGTAAAAAAAACGATAGAATCTGCAATGAATCAGTCCGAACCAGATATTGAAATTATTCTGGTAGACGATGGCTCAACCGATGGAAGCGGTGAAATCTGCAATGAGTATGCAAAAATAGATAGAAGAATTGTTGTTATACATAAAAAAAACGGCGGATTATCATCTACCCGGAATGCAGGGACTGAGGTAGCATCTAGTGAGTATGTAATGTATTTGGATGGAGATGATTATTTACGATATAATGCAGTGGAACGCTGTCTTGAGACGATGAGACAATATCCATCTGATTTTATTCAGTTTCTGTATCAAGAAGTGAGAGAGGACAACGAATCGACTCTGAATATTCCAACAGGGGAAATATATCAGGCGAACACACCAAGAGAATTATTTGAGAATCTATATAAACTTGGTGGAGTAGCGGCATCAGGTGCAACGAAGTTCATACGTAGAGAGTTAGCTTTGCAAGTTCCATTTGAAAATATTCGTCATGAAGATGAAATGTGGTGTACCAGAGCTTTTCAGAAGAATTTGGTGGTTACATATATACCAGATGAGCTGTACTATTATGTAATGCGAGAGGGTAGCATTATCCATAGTGGTTTTAATCGACATAAACTCGAGAGTTTTACAGTTTCTGAGGAACGATTAAAAGTTCTACAATCCCTTAGATTAGATGATTTTCTGAGCTGGGAGTATAGGAAGTTGTTCCTTCTTATTCTCAGTTTATATAATGAAGCGAGGAACGCAAATGATCAAATATCAGTATCAGAAATTCATGCTTTGTTTGAAAAACAGAAGAGTGAGATAAAGCAATATGCAAAGTTGCAGGGAAAATTTCACTGGATTTTTCAACTGATGTGTCGAAATTTTGCAGCTGTTGATATTTATAGATTGTACTGGAAAATGAAAGGAATTTGAGTATGGAAGCAAAAAAATTTCAAACGGTGATCGAACCGAAAAATAAACTATTAGATCTTAAGTTAAAAGAAGTATGGGATTACAAAGATCTTGTTATGCTTTTTGTCAGGAGAACTTTTGTCGCACAATATAAGCAGACTATTTTAGGCCCTGCATGGGCTATCATTCAGCCATTATTCACAACAGTTATATTTACAGTGGTATTTGGAAACTTAGCAGGTCTTGCACCTGGTGGTGTGCCGACATTTATTTTTTATTTATGTGGTTCAATTGCGTGGACTTATTTTTCAGGTTGTTTAACAGCAACATCAACAACATTTACTGCAAATTCTTCAATTATGGGAAAAGTGTATTTTCCAAGACTGGTCATGCCGATATCAACAGTGATTTCACAGCTTATTGCTTTTGGAATACAGGCAATATTTTTCGTTGTGTTCTTGATTTATTACTATGTTATTGGTGCTGGCGTTCATCCTAATGTCTATATATTATTGACACCTGTTCTTATCTTACAGCTTGCCCTTATGGGCTTGGGGTTCGGTGTCATCATTTCTGCACTGACTACAAAGTATCGTGATCTTGCGATGGTGGTCGGATTTGGCACTCAGATTTGGATGTATCTTACACCTGTTGCATATGATATTGGAATAATACCAGAACGATTGATGAATATTTATATGCTCAATCCCGTAACATCAGTTATATGCATGCTTCGTTATGCTTTTTTAGGGATTGGTGAATTGCAGCTTAAGTATTATATGATATCTTGGGGGATTACAATATTTGTTGTTTTTGTAGGAATCATTATGTTTAACAGAGTTGAAAAAACATTTATGGATACAGTTTAATGGAGAAAGAATATGAAATCAGAAGTTATTATTAATATAGAACATGTTACGAAAGAGTATCGTCTTGGAGCAATTGGGGGTGGTACTCTGAAAGGTGATTTGCAGAGTTTTATGGCAAAAATTAAAGGCAAATCTGACCCCAATGCTAAAATTGGTCAGGGGGATTATTCAAAAAATCAAAAATTTCTTGCTCTTAATGATGTGAGTTTTAAGGTACATAAAGGGGAAAGAGTAGGGATAATTGGCCATAATGGTGCTGGGAAATCAACATTGCTCAAATTGCTTTCTAGAGTTACAGCACCTACAAAGGGAAAAATATTATACAATGGACGTATTGCATCAATGCTTGAAGTAGGTACAGGTTTTCACCCAGAACTTACAGGAAGAGAAAATGTTTATTTAAATGGTGCAATTTTGGGAATGACAAAGGCAGAAATTGATGCAAAATTTAATGATATTGTAGCTTTTGCAGAAATGGAAAAGTTTATCGACACACCGGTAAAGCGTTATTCTTCTGGTATGTATGTTAAATTAGCGTTTGCCGTAGCTGCACATCTTGATTCTGAAATCATGGTTATGGATGAAGTGCTTGCGGTAGGTGATATGAAATTCCAGCAAAAGTGTCTTGGAAAAATGGGGGAAGTGTCTGAAAGTGAGGGAAGAACGATACTGTATGTCAGTCATAATATGAACACTATTAGGCAACTTTGTAGCAGATGTATTGTGATGGACCATGGCCAAATTGTGTATGACGGCGATGTCGATGAAGCTATTAGTATTTATTTGGCATATGAAGTGACAGATGAGACATTTATTGATTTCTCAGGAATAAGCAGATTGTCCTGGTTACAAGACACGTATTTAAAAACTGCATACATGAGTTATGTTGGAAAAAATAATACGAAATTTTCAGTTGGCGAAGATCAAATCATTCTATTACGTTGGTTGAATGAAAAGAATATAACTAATCTGTGTCTTAGAATTGAAATTCTTGAAAGAGACAGAAGACCTATTGGCACAGCGCTTCTCTATGATTTTTATTCAGGAGCTGCAGGTGAAGAAGGAGAATGCACGGTAAGGTTGTCAACTCCGGCTTTGGTAGCAGGAAAATATACTATGACATGTACATTTTTTCTGAAAAATGAGTTTGGAACGAACACAGATGTAGACTGTGTTCACGGACTCTATTTCGAGATTTCCAAAGAGGAGACAGAGATTATGTGGAATCATTCAGCTTGGGGGAACATCGAATTTCCTAAACTTATTTTAGAATAAGTGGGAAGGAGCACTTAAATGAAGTTTACTGAATTACTAAAAAAAATAATCCCATCTTATAGAGTTCGCAATGAAGTTATGGCAGGGATTAATAATCTCGAAAGGAATGTTAATCGAATTCATCAGCAAATTGAAGATCAAAATGAAAAAAACGAGTATATGTTTTGGCTCCTTCAAAAACGAGAAAATGAGACATTGGAGCAGACAAAACAGCGTGTATTTTTTGATTTACCAAAAGCAACTGGAACTTTGCGTGATTTACAGTTGGCAGAAAACTATCTTCTTATTCGCCTAAAAGAAATCTGCAATCAGAACAACTTTATGCTTTGTTTAGCAGGTGGTACATTGCTTGGAGCAGTTCGACATCACGGTTTTATTCCTTGGGATGATGATATCGACACATATATGTTGCGTGAAGAGGCATTAAAACTGTTTGATATTCTTAAAGATGACGATGATATAACGATTCATCATTACTATCGGAGATCTGGTGATCATGTAATTAAACTCAAATACAGATTTTCGGAGAGTGTCTTTATTGATATCTTCACATTTGATCGAATAGAATGTGTGCCAGAGAATCGTGAATTGATATGGAAGCAAACGCAAGAAGCTGCGCATCGGTACGAGGATCAAATGATGTGCGTTATTGAATCCAATCAATCACTTAGATTTAAAGATAAAGGGATTCCGACATGGTTGCCGGAACTGGATAAAGTTGTAGAAGCTGAGTTTGACAAAGTTGTATCAGAACTGGATTTTTATGGCTGGGGAAATTCGTTATGTGAGAGTATATATGACGGTTATGCCTACCGTGCAGTATTCGGAACAGGTATTTTTAAGGAAGAAGAGTTACTTCCGCTTCTCAAAGAAGAAGTTGAATTTGAAGGAAGGAAGTACGATGCCTTTCTCAACTATAAGGCACTACTGAATATGCAGTATGGGGACATATGGAGGTTTCCAGCTAAGATTTTCTCTCACCATTTATACGAAGTGGAGGAGGAACTAGAAGATGCAATTAAACAGATTAAGCAAAAACAATATATATAGTTCGCTTGTAAATTACACTTTTGATACTTCTAATATTAGCAGATATAGAAGTGAGTTGATGGGCATAGCGATAATAATGATTATGCTTTGCCATAATAGTATCATCTTTTCAAATGATAAAATTCAATTAGTACATACGATTGCAATTACTCAATTGATGCAAGTAGGTGTAGATATTTTTTTCTTCTTATCAGCGATAGGATGTTGTTACTCACTGAAAAATGACAGCAATACGCTTCACTTTTATGAGAAACGATTGTATCGGATTTTACCTACTTATATTACAGTCGTATTCCTCTATTGTATTGTTAGGAGTGTTGTTGGTGCTCAGCTATCGATTTCTGATATTTTTGAGAGGTTTTCTCTAGTTACATTTTTTACTAGAGACGTTTTGGAAGAGTGGTTTGTTAGTGGAATTATAGTGCTTTATTTTATCTTCCCAATTATATTTAAAGTCAGAAGCAGTTTTTTACTGATACAAAGCTGTTTATGGGTATTCTTCTTTTCTTTGGTAATATCCATATGTAAGATACAGATACCGATGGGAAATGGCATATTTATTATCAGAATCCCGATTTTTTTATTTGGTATTCTCCTATTTGATTACATCGAAAAAGGAATTAGGATTTCAATTCGGGGGGGGATGCTAGGGGTAATTGTATGGCTTGTATTATTTTGTACCCTGTTATTGGTTAACAGATTTAATACTGTAAATCCTTGGTGGCTTTGCAGAGCACTGTTTTTTCCTATAGCAGTATTATTAATAATACTGATGCTATTCGTTTTAGAAATAACGAACATTTCGTGGCTACATAGGTTTCTTTCCCTTCTGGGTAGTGTAACATTAGAAATCTATTTGATTCATGAGAAGATTCTTGATATTCAAAATATTCTTTTTGAGTCTTTTATTAAGACAAATGCGATTACTATGATTATCAATCATGCACTATCAATGGTAATATCGATAATTTTAGCATTTTTTATTAGATGGCTGATAGTACACATATTCAGGCGTACTGGGAAGGGCAGAAGGAATGCATTTTGAGATGATACAAAAAACTAATGAACAACCAATTATTAGCATCATAGTTCCTGTTTATAATGCAGAATATTATCTACATCGATGTATAGATAGCATCTTATCTCAGACATTTAGAAATTATGAAATAATCTTGATTGATGATGGATCAACCGATGGGAGCGGAAAAATCTGCGATGAATATGCTGCAGTAGATAGCAGAATCATTGTTATTCATCAGAGAAATCAGGGACAGTCGGTAGCGAGAAATAGTGGCATCCAAAGAGCAAATGGAGAATGGATCCATTTCGTGGATAGCGATGATGTCATCCATCCACAGATGCTGGAATTACTCTATAAGGCAGTAAAGGAAACTTCTGCTAACATGGCGGTTTGTCGTAGAGTGGAAGATGAGAGTATCCCTGATTCGTTCTTTGAGCAGAAGAATACTTCTGTAGAGGTGTTAACAAATGAAGAAACTACATTTTTAGACTTTTTGGAAGAAGGACAATATTACTGGACGATTTGGGCGAAACTAATCAAGAAGTCGATTGTTTTGCAGAATCTATTTACTCCTAGCAAATATTATGAAGATAATGCTGTTGTTTGTAGGTGGATTTATAACGCTTGCACGATTGCGGAAGTACCAGAAACATTGTATTTTTATCAGATGAATCCCGATGGCACTACTAAGGGGAAGATATCAACGAAGTATTTTGACTTTCTTTGGGCCATGGAAGAACAAATTAGTTTTTATGATTCCATTGGATATGTCAAAATGTGCGAGAGAGCGCTTGCACTGTATTTTGGCAGTTATGAAGATCGTATGGACAAAACTGATCATTTCGAGGATAAAAAGAAAATCGAACGGAAGATAACAAAGGATGCAATTACTATTTGGAGAAAATATAGAAATAAGTATCCAGCCATAAAAAAGGAATGGAAGCATATCTTTTTTGTATGCTGCCCTTTTATCTTAAGATTGGCACAATCAATTAAAAGTGGAGTGAGGTGAATCTATGTCGAAAATTAGCGTTATTGTTCCGGTTTACAAAGTTGAAAAATATATTAATCGTTGCATAAACAGCATTTTGAAGCAATCATTTGATGATTTTGAATTGTTATTGGTTGATGATGAGTCTCCTGATAACTGTGGTGAAATATGTGATCAGTATCAGAAGAACGACAAGCGAGTTCGGGTATTCCATCAGAAGAATCAAGGTCAGTCGGTAGCTAGAAATACGGCGTTAAACTGGCTTTTTAAGGAGAGCGACAGTGAGTGGATCACCTTTATTGACAGCGATGACTGGGTACATAAGGACTATCTGAAAATGTTATATGAAGGTGCAATTGCGTGTGATGCAGACATCTGCCAGTGCGGAATGATTGAAACTGAGATAACTCTTGCAGATGATAAGTTGAGCGAATCGGAATGTGAAAAAGTATCTGCGAAGGCGGCACTATATAAAGAAGGTCGTTTTGAAATAGATGGCTATGCATGGGGGAAGCTTTATAAGAGAAATCTGTTTGAAGATGTAAGATTTCCTGTAGGTATGATTTTTGAAGATTTTTACCTGATTCCAGAAATTGTACTGAAGGCAAGTACCATTGCAGAAACAAAGTATAAACTATACTATTATTTTCAGCGAAGTAACAGCACGGTTTGGTCAAGAGATATGCGTTATATTGAAAACAAGTGGGTGGGATATGAAAAATTGATTCCACTCTTTATGGAAAACAAGGAGTATCGTTTGGCAGAAATTATGAAAAATGCCTACGTTTTCTGGACACAGTCACTGATGGAAACCACATCAGATAAGTATCAAAGAGAAGCAATTTTGAAAAAAGGTCGGGAAATAATCAAACGATACCCTGAAATATCTGGATATCCATTTCATCTGAATCATGATATCTTGTTTTCATTTTATCCTGTTGCAGGTGCAATATATAAAACCGGCAGCAGAATAAAAAAGCTGATAAGAAAGGAATTAAAATGATCCCTAAAGTAATTCATTATTGTTGGTTTGGGCACAATCCAATGCCAAAAATGTTACAAAAATGTATGAAAAGCTGGTCAAAATATTGCACTGGCTATAAAGTAATCGAATGGAATGAAGACAATGTAGATTTGTCCTTAATGCCTCGATATGTACAAGATGCATATGACGCAAAAAAATGGGCATTTGTAACAGACTATGTCCGTTTATGGGTTGTTTACACGCATGGAGGGATTTATCTTGACACCGATGTGGAGTTGATTCGACCGATTGATGATTTGTTAACACACAAGGGCTTTTTTGCCTTTGAAAGTAATGATTTCAAAACGGTTGCAACAGGACTTGGATTTGGAGCAGAGAAGGGTCTTGATATCTTGGCGGATTTAATGAAGAGTTATGAGACGCTCAAATTCACTACACCGGATAACAAAGATGAGTTTTTGCCTAATACATGGATTAACTGGCCTGTTTTTGAAGAACATGGGGTAAAGAAGACAGATTCAATCCAGATTATAGATGATGGTGTAGTGATATATCCTGGAGAATATTTTGATCCCATGGAGGGGTACTTGAGAGAAAAAATTAACGTAACGCCAAATACGTATTCCATTCATCATTACTCAATGACATGGGACAATAATCATGAAAAAAAGATCAAGCAGATTAAGAGGTATAACAGTATAGTTAAAATAAAAAGGTTTGTGCATGGAGTATTGGGAGACAAGTTCTATCTTGGTATTAAGAGATTAGTTGGGAAGCACTGAAACCGTCTTATCCCAATATGACATAGAAAAGGAAGATAGTTATGGATATAGAAATAGCAAAAAATCAGCACAACTACGGAATAGATGTTTTAAAAATTGTGGTCATGTTCATGATTGTCATGTGGCATATTGTAGGTCATGGTGGTGTAATCAAAAATACGCAGATGTTTACAGTAAACTATGATGTCGTCTGGATTATTGAGAGCATTCTTTACTGCGTAGTCGATGTATATGTAATGATTACAGGCTATTTATATGCTCAGCATGACTGGAAAAGTCAATCAATTATTAAATTGTGGATTACTGTAGCATTCTATTCTGTTTCGGTTCCATTAGTGTTAAGGATATTAGGGTATGATATAGGGGTCAAAACGATTATTAAGGGCTTTTTTCCGATTTTACAGTCTCAGTATTGGTTTTTTACAGAGTATTTTGCACTATTTTTTACAATCCCCATTTTGAACGTAGTAATGTCAGAGAAAAACAGGGCTAAAAAAATAATCGTTGTTGGAACAACGTTGCTTTCTGTTCTCCCTGTTTTAGCACAAGGACGGGATTTGTTTTTTACAAACCAGGGATATAGCCTTCTTTGGTTTATGTTGTTGTATTGCTGGGGGGCGTACATCAGGTTATATGGTGTTTACAAGAGTAAAAATAGTCATGCACTAACTATATTTTATTTCATTAATCTTACTTTGTTGATTTTTTCAAAATTAGGATGCGATTACATTGAAATGAAGTTATGGGGAGGAATACGATATTCCGGAAACCTCCATAGTTATACATCTCCACTGGTACTTATAGCTGCTGTTTTGATGGTTGTGATATTTTCTAATATTAAAATAAGGAATCTAGTGTTGAGTAAAATGATAAGAAATCTTGCTGCACTTACCTTCGGGGTATATCTCATTCATGAGAATGGCTCGTTCAGAGCAAATATCATTTCGGATAAATTCGTATATCTTGTGAATAGATCATCTATAATGATGATATTGCAATTGCTGGGATGGACGGTTTGTATTTTTATGGGTTGCATGGTAATTGAATTTATTCGAAACAAACTGTTTTCAATTTTACGTATTGATTTAATGATAAGCCGTTTGCTGTTAGCAATTAAAAAGTGTGTGTCTCACTAGAGCGTGTTTGAAAATTAAATATTGCACAAAACATATATTTTAATATCCTTTTTCATATTAAAATAAAGAAAAAGTCCAGCGGTGTGATGTCAAGAGATAAATAACACAAAAAACATATATTTTTGTATATATCTCATGAAGACAAAAAACATCCACCTAAGCCCTGTCGTTCAAATTTTTAAAAATGAGCAGGGCGTAGCTCATCAGCAAGTAAATGGAATCTACTTTGCTGGACAGTATAGGCGATTGTCTTTCAGCAGTCGAAAGACTAAGTGCACAAATTTACGGGCAGTTAATGCGAGTGCACGTTTGTGTTGGCATCTATTTACCTCTTTATATTTGAGGTGGTAGAAGTCGCTGTATTCCTTGTCGCATCTTACAAGAGAAAATGCAGCTTCACACAGATAGTACTTTAAAAATCGGTTGCCGGATGGAATGAGCCGTGTAACTTCGGACTCGAAGCCACCGGACTGGTGTTGCTTCCAGGCAAGTCCTGCATATTTAGCAAGAGCAGCCTGACTGTTAAAACGATTGATATCGCCAATTTCAGCCATGATTCGTAAGAGCTTAATTTTTAGGTATGATAGAAAAATCCCCGACTACTTTTCAGTAGCCGGAGCACCTTGACAATTCACATATGATTGATTTGATTCGTTTGCACGATGTTCGATCTCAGCTTTGACGGTTTCGTTCCATGGTGCCAGAAGTCCTAATTCATCATCACTCATCCTATCATCAGGCAGTTTCTCCAGCAGATAGGTAAGATAGTGATAGACGTTTACTCCATTGGCTTTTGCCATTTCTACCATTGTGTACACGATAGCACTGGCCTGGGCTCCGTTTGGTGTATCACAGAACAGCCAGTTTTTACGGCCTACTGTAAACGGGCGGATCGCATTTTCGCTGAGATTATTAGAAAAACTGCAGCGGCCGTCTTCCAGATAGGTGGATAGATAGGAGCGGCGATTCTGAATGTAGGTGACAGCTTTATCCATTCTGCTTCCACGGATAGGGCTTTGCTGATCAAGCCACGACAAAAAGCCTTCTACTATCGGCTTTTCTTTTTCAAGACGAACCTTTTTGATAGCATCGAAGGAAGAATACTTTGATCTGATCACATCTTCCAGGTGGAAGAGCTGGTTAATATACAGCATTCCCTGTACGGATGGCTGGGTATAATCCAGAGCCTTTCCCTTGGGAATGGCATCTGTCAGATATCTTCTGATGTGTGCCCAGCAGGCTGTGCGTTTGGCATCCGGAACTTTATTGTATCCACTATAGCCATCACACATCAGATAACCCTTGAAGCCGTGAAGAAAATCTACGGCATTGTCCCCGGCTCGGGTCTCCGAGTATTTATAGAGGATAATAGGTGGTCCTCCGTCTTCACCGCTGCGGAACAGCCACATATACGACTTGGTCTGTGCACGGCGTTCCGGTTCATGCAGAACCTGAAGTGGCGTTTCATCGGCCATCGCGAATCCACGTTCCAGAAGTTTCCTGTGGAAGTATTCGTACATAGGAAGAAAAAACGCTTCGGAATTCCGGATCACCCAGTTTGCCATAGTAGCTCTGGTGATCTCCACGCCATACTGTTTCCAGTCCTTTTCCTGACGGTAGTATGGGAGACCATTACAAAACTTCTGGTACATTACCCAGGCAACCGTTCCGGCAGAAGCCATTCCATAAAGCATATGGGCTCTGCCATCTTTTCCTTTTTTGATGACCGGAATATCCTGAAGCCTGCACTGCGGGCACTCATAGCTCTTACTGTAGTATTCATATACTTTCAGTTTTGCCGGTACAAAGACCAGTTCCCGGCGGACAAACTCTTCCCCGATTTCTTTCAGCGGGGTACCACAGACAGGGCAGAGTTTCTCTTCTTCAGAAAGTTCCAGATACTTTTTTTCAACAGGAACTCCCTTAAAACGCTCCGCATCTGTAACTCTTGCTTTTCGCTTTTTTGCTGTTTTTTCCGGAAGAATTGCTTCAAGATCCTCTGTTTCTGCAGCTTTCGGATCCTGTTCCAGTTCCGCCTCATTGAAAAAGTTTAACTGGCCTGGAATATCGAGGGTCCTTTTTTCGCTGGAGGTGCCAAACAGTTTTTTACGGAGAAGGTCTATCTCTTCTTTCAGATTATCCCGCTCCTGGGTGAGAGCCTCTTCCCGTTTATTGGCAGCATCGACAGTTGCCTGAAGTGTTTTTATCATCTTTTTGAGATCGTTTATCATGTCCTTCAGCTCACGGAGCATTCGAGACATAATAATAATCCTTCTTTCTGTAGTGTTTACAGTATATCAGATTCATTAAGAAATGTCTCTTGAAGTGTCTTAAATTACGATACCATTATACTTTGATGCATCTCACAGGTAGCTGGCTGGTGAATTCGATATGTGTGTTGATAGTGACGTGGGGTGTGGCAGTTATTATGCGAAAAGCATCAAAAGATTTATTTATGAAAAATAGATGGAGGTAGTGATATGTATAAGATTGAAATTGAAATAGAAGAAATGGAAGATATTCGTAAACTTATGCAGATGGAAGAAGAGAACGATGAAATTGACATTATTACTGAAAAAAATTTTACTGGAGATATAACAAAAATTGAAATGTTTATAGGAGCATTTGAAATCTTAATACCGTTGATCCGTTCATTAATTAAAAATAAGAAAGTTTCCTCAATGAAACTTGATGGTGAAAAAATAGAATTGAAAAATGTTTCTGAAGAATTGATCGAAAAAGTGTTGAAGGAAAAATATAAAAATAATTCGGACTCAGAAGAGCAATAAAACGTTTAGTTTATTTGGTGAAATGAGGGGAAATGTGCTTAGTGAAAGTGAAATATTAGCAAAGAAAATTGCAGATCGATGTTGCAGGCGAAATTTAAGACAATCAGAAGGAATTCTGGAAATTGTAAACGATTGTAGTGCAGACCTTGGAATGGAAGTACCAGAAGTAATATGCTGTGAAACATTAACAAGAAGTTTGAGTGCGTTTTATTTTCGTAAGAATCCATATTTGATTTATGATAGCTGTCTGTTGGAGGCATTATACATATTTGATCATATTTGCTTGTTGGGAAGTCAAAAGAATGATATGAAAAAATTCTTTTTCAAATTAATTGGTGAAGAATTTATCCGTAATGGAAATTTACAATGGAGTTTATATTTTTCGGGAAAATATAGAACAATGGAGTATCTTTTTGAAAAGGATGAAGGGTATGATTCTCATACGATTCATTATATGCTTTCAGCACAGTCATATTTTTTGATAGGTCATGAGTTAGGGCATTTAGCTGTTGGAAGAAAACAAGGCGGCGGTGTACCTGAGGACTATCATAAATTCGTAAGGGCATCTATGCGAGTGTTAGATAGCCGCATTTTAGAGGATTGTACTTTCGAACAATTTATTAAGGAGAGGTATGGATATTTTATAGAAAAACAGCCAACAAATATAGAAAAGTATTATAACGAACTTTTTAATAGTCAAAGGTTTCAGCATTTTATTGAAGAATGTTATTGTGACTGGAATGGTGTAAAACTTTTATTGGAACATTATAATGAGCCGGAAAAGTCAATAAGTGCTATTTCACATGTGTTTAATTATCTTATTTTGCAGGAAGCAATTCGCAGTGATATTACAGCAGATAAACTTTTTTTTGAGAATGCGGATCATCCTGTATCAAGAGCTATGTACTTTTCGGTACTCAGAATGGAAATATTGCTGTTGGCAATTCAATTCAATAAACTTGAAAAAATAGAAGATGGATTTCGCAAAGTCCAGGAACAGTTTGGGTTAATGAATTATTGGCTTGATATAATAAGGGATATTCCGTCTTATGAGTCGTTTTGTGTTGTTGATGAAAAGAGCATTCAGGGAATGGATAGAAAAAAGTTGACAGATTCATTAATAAATTGTTTTTACTATGCACATATAGAATGATGAAAGTTTTATATAGGTGGAGGTGAATCATGAAGTAAATAGTAATAAATAAATCAAGAATTATTAGGCAATGTGATGTGGAGATAAATGATTTTGTGGCGGTTGCAGATAAAACTGTGGAAACTCAAGATTCCCCCCATTGCAAAAACAAAACAAGTGTGATATTATAAAAAAAATTAATTTTAAATTGAGGTGAAAAATGAGAAAATTGCTTATGAGTACTCGGAGATTATCAGATAAAGAAAAAATTGCAAATAGTTCACCTTACAGAAGTTTGCATTCGGCTTCTAAAGGTTATTCTTTTCAGAAGAAGGAAAGACGCACAAAAGGTTATGCACATGATTTTTCAAATATTCATGGTTGGAATTAACAAAATATAAATTTATAAAGCTTAAAAAGGCTCTGCAGTAGATTGACTGGGAGCCTTTTAGTATACCAAATTTACAGGAAGAGGGAGCAGAAAATGAAAGAATTTGCTGGTATTCTATTCACATTAAAGAAAAGAGTACAGAATATAGTTGAGAATGATTTACAATATTATAAATATACTTTGTTTGGATTTTATGATGGATTAGATATTAATACGGTAGAAAAATGGTACGATTTAAGACCTAAGGGATTGCAGAATCGTCAGTTACAAGTAGATATGGAAAACCCATTTATGGCACAATACACATTCCGAGCCATATTACCTCCAAATAGAGAAAAATTGGATAAAGAAGGATTTGATTATGGTTTTTGGGAAAGATTTGGAAAATTAAATAGTCAAAATCAACAAGAATATCAGGAGTATCAAAAAGAAGTACGTACAGACTATCCGCTATTATGTACGGCAGTGTTGAATTTTTCACAATCGTTTGTAAAACAACAAAGTGATTTAGCTGATATTATGCAAGCAGTGAGGCAAAGATTTAAGAGTAATCTAAAAAATATGAAAATAAAATTGAAAGATTTGCATTGTGCAATTTTTCCGTTACTAGGATATTCTGATTGTATCATTTTGTTTCTTGTAAATGATATAAATAAAGCGGCGAATATTATAGAACAGTTTAAGAAAATCAGAATTCAGATGCAAGATGGTACAGAGGATATTATGGTATCCAACTGTTATTCCATTTGTGGTGTAGATAAATATTTTTTCAATAATATTAAAGAGGACACAGACAAAAAAGTACGGGTTAGTATTCAGATTAAACTTAAGCCTGGGATTTCAAGGGAAATCTTTATAGAGCGATTAAAGGAGACGTTAAAATCAGATGACATAAGTGGCAATAAGGTTTCAAAAGAATTTTTAGAAGAAATTTCAGAGAATGTCTGTGTACAGTATGGAAATGCAGATTGTGTTTTAACAACATCGCAATATTTATCGCAGTATTTGCAATGGCATAAACAGGAACAGATTTTTAGTTCAGATAATGATTTTTTTAAGAATTATATAGCGGAAGTTAAGACAAGTTTGTATACAAAAGCAGAAGAGTGTGAAGGTACTGTAAAGATGCAAAACTATAGTATTTGCACGACTACACAGAGAACAATAAAATTGAATGGATGGGAAGAATGTAAAAGATTTTTGGAAAAATATAAAAAGCAATTAGAAAAATATGGTATACATTCAAGAAATTCCAGAGAATTACATAAGGTGATGAAAAATTTTGAAATAATCGCAAAAACTCCGCATGGATTTGATGTAAGAAAAATAATAGGGGATGTTTTTGAATGTTTCATTAAAGCATTTGAAATCGATGACGATGTTGCAGAAAAAGCAATAATAATGGAAGAAAGGGAAATAGCATTATCAAAATTTTTAGAACATATGAAAGGGCTGATTACAGATCTTATTCATTCAGAATCTTCATTCTTAGAAGGAAGTCCATTGACTCATGCTACAATAAGTTCGGCAACAAAATTACTGTTTGCATATAGTTCCATGTTGCAAATTTTAACAGAAAATTTGCAACAAAATGAACACTTCTCTTTTATTGTGTCAAGTGGTGGATGTGATAAGACGCAAGTCGTGGACTCATTTTGGTTTTATGAGGAACAATTGGATAGCAATACTTTCAAGCCGATAATAGTTATTATTCCAGAAACAAGCTTGTACGATGTTCAGGGAACATTGTTTCGGGTTCTTCATGAATATTTCCATTTTATTGGGAACAGAAGACGAAGAGAAAGATTTGGGCATATTGTGAATGCATTGGCAAATTATATTGCGGGCGATATCAGTAATGAAGTTTTTGCAGAAGAAACCTTAGAGTTTTTGGAAAATAAGATTACGAGGTATCTTGCCAGAAATGAGAAAATGAAGGTGAAACAATATATTAGAGGTGTCTATGAAGAGAAAAAGGAACGCGTATGGGAAGAAATAAAAGAAAAAATAGCAGAGAATCCAAAGTTTGAAGAATATGATAAATTAATAGATGAAATTAAGTTTTATCGAACAGTTATGGAGAGAGAAATTTTTGATATAAAAAAGATGTATGATTTGTTTTGTGGTACAGATAATAAAGTACAAAACGATATTTATAAGATCGTATATGAAAACCAAAGACAAATGTATGCAAAAATTGAAGAAAAATTGAAGGAATTATGGGAAGAAGAGCAGAAAGAAAAAAAAGTAAAGATCCAAATGGCTCGGAATGCCATAAAGTCTCTGATGTTTGGCTATGATTTCGAAAGTCAAAACCAGGAAATAAAAGACAGAAATCTTGTAAGAATCATCAAAGAATATTTTGATGATTTGTTCGGTAATGTAATGATTTCAGAAAATCAGATGAATATAGTGTATGGCGAATTAATGGATGCGATTCTTTCAACGATGAGTGAGAGCTTTTCAGATTGTTGTGCAGTAAAGAAGATTGGAGTGAAAGTGGAAGATTTTCTTTTGGCATTTATTTATGAAGCATGGGATGAAGAGGAAGCTTTCCCAGATACAATAGAGGGGATTTTGCGAATTGGGGCAGATCTTAAAATTTTATATAATATACAGGGAAAACTGCCGAAAAGTGTAGAGAATAAAATTATAGCAAAAGCAAACATAAGAAAAGAGCAGAAGTATCAATATCATAATGTTGAAGAAATGATAAAAAGGATTCAATGGATTTTGGAGAAATATCAAGAAGAAGAAAGTCAGTGGATTGCAGGAGAAGTGGAAAAATATTTGGAGAAGTGCTGCAATGAGAAAGTTATAAAAAAAAGCAAGGACTTATATGAATTATATAAAAAAAGTGACATGGTAAAGAAGAAAGATGCCTATGAAATGGTTGGAAATCTGATAGGATTATGGAAAAAACTGGGGGATTACAGATGAAAGTGAAAGATATTCTGTTAAAAAATGTAAAAGACAAGAATGATAAAAAGTTAGAACAATTAAAAAACAGATTAACAGCAGAGGAAAATAATGAAGAGAAAGATAGTGGGCAAAGAAAGAAGACAGAGTGGATGCTATGCCTTGGAGCCGGGGTAAGTATTTCAGTTGGATTGCCGAATTGGTATAAGCTTCTTGCTACAGTGACAGCACAATTATTGCCGACATCAGAGAGAAGTAGCCCAATTGAAGAATTTGATAAAGATGTAAAAGAGTTCTATGATAAGTACGGCTACAATGATTTGGAGTTTATTAGAAAATGGGAGAAAGCTTTACAGGGAGAATATGAAGATGTGTTTCATGAAATTAATTTGCTTGAAGCAGGAGAATATATTCGAATTTATCTGAAAAAAGATTTGGGTGGTTCAAAAGAAGAAAATCAGGGTGAAGAATTTGAAAAAAGAGTTAATTATACATTGAATCGTTATATCGGAGAAGCATGTAAATTTGACAAAGAGATAACAGAAGAATCGTTAAAAGATACTACACTGTTAGCAGTGGCAAGATTAATGAAAACAGAAAATGATGCATTAATACATAATGCAATTACATATAATTATGACAATTTGTTGGAAGCGTCTTTAAGGAGAATATGCAAGTGCCCTGAGGAAAGAGTACATTCGATTATAAAGGAGCACAAGTTACCAGGGCTGGCTGGGGAGAATGATTGGAATATTTATCATGTACATGGAAGGATTCCAGCAGTGGATGAAGAAAAAGAGCCTATGAGTGCCAAAGTTATTTTAGCGGAGTCGGATTATTATGAGGAAGAACAGGTTAATTATAGCTGGACAAATGTGCTGCAATCTTATGGAATGTTGAGAACAAATATGATTTTTCTTGGTTTTTCTGGTGCAGATTATAATTTTCGAAGATTAGTAAAACATATAGAGAAAGAAAAAAGAGACAGACAGCAGTATTACATATTTTTTTCAGTTGATGGTATCGTGAAGTCTGTTTTCAGTAAATATTTGAAGAAATTCAGTTTGGATCAATGTATAGAAGATATGAAAAACGGCAGAAAATATGCATATGAACAACTGTTTATTAATTATTTGATAGATATACAAACAACATATTGGAACAATCATGGCTTTCAGGTGATTTGGTCATCACATGAGCAGTTATCTTGTGATTTAGAAAGATTACATGAAAAGCCGGAATTAATACAACAATAGGCACAAGTATTGATAAAATATAAGAACAATATTGAGATTCAAAAAAGGGACTGTTATAATAAAGCCAGAGAATACAAAAGAATTCATGTTTGGAGGGAAATATGATAAGTATCCAGTTTAGTGACAAAAGGATTGATGATATATTTACAGTTATTCCAGGCAATATTGTTGATCTGAAAGATAAAGATGGAAATCAAATATTGATTTTAGACGCTATTGTTAATGCTGCTAAACCTACACTTATGGGCGGAAGTGGTGTGGATGGAGCAATTCATGAGCGTGTGGGAAAAATATTAAATCAACCAAATAATCCTGAAAATATGTCTAATGAAAAAAGATTTAATTGTATGATAAAGAAAGCTTTGGGTGAAGAAGAGAATGCACCTGATTTTAAGATTCGATGTGAGGCTGGCGGTGCTGTGACTACAAAGGTAGATCCGGAACCACAGGAATTTGCAAAATATATTATACATGCAGTTGGACCTAAATATGACGGTGGTTCAGGATGCATAAGAACTTTGAAGAAATGCTATGATAGTATTATGAAGGAAATTTTTAAAAACGGAGATATTAAAACAGTAGCTATACCGGTTATCAGTTCTGGAAATTATGGATTTCCTTTTGAATTCGCACTGCGGATTGCAATTGCATCAATTGGAAACAGTCTTTTAAAAGAAAAGAACAGAAATTATGATAATTTTCAAAGACTGGAAAGGATATATTTGGTTATTTATGAACAGAGACATCATCGGGACGCAACAAATATTTATAAGAAATTTGAAGAACAATTAAAGACAGAGAAACATATGGTATTTTGGGGAGCATGGGAAAAACAGGTGGCTTATTGCCGGGAGATTCTAAAAAATGATTCTTCGCAACGAAATTATTTTACTTTAACAAAAATGTTCAGATTGTTTTTGGTAGCGGTAAGATTTCTTTTTCCAATTCCAATGCTTATAGAGAAGTTTTTTGGAAAATTCAGTTGGAAGATGCGTAAAGAGGTAGTGGAAATAAATACTCTGGTCCGAACATTTATTCCAGTACTATGTTTGGCGATTATCGGAGTATTAAATAAAATGGATACTGTTTGGTTAAATACGCACCTTGGGTTTGTGAGATTTTTATCCTTATTATCTGTATATTTTATGTTAGATACAATTACATATATACTATCATTGATTTTTTTGACAGATTTAATGGGACCTTCTGCAAACAGAATCAGGACAAATATTTTATTAATCTTCAATTATATGGGGATGCTTTTTGGCATTGCACAATTTTACTATACACATTTCTGGAATAAGATAACAATATGGCAGGCATTAGATTATAGTATTTTGGGAAATGCAGCTATTGAAGAAAATCCAATTACAATGACATTAAGAGTGATAGAATATTCAAAAGCAGGAATACAATTTTTCTTTTTAGTTCTGACATTTACATTTTTTCTATCTCACTTACAGCAGAGGGTATATATGGAATAAAAATGGTAAGCTACTTTATTACAGAAGTTTGCTGGTTAGGATGTTGTTGCAAACAATTTTAGAAAATATAAGTAATTTGGTAAATAGTCAAGAGGTATTTTAAAATGATTTTCAGAAAAAGGGTAACTTTAGCAGACTTGGATACTTATAAAAAATGTAGATTAAGATTTAGCATGGATCGCTTATTCTTTTTCAGAGGGTAGAGTTGGTCTTTGTCCAGCAACCCATAGATCCGATTCCTGGGATAGATTTATGGATAAGAAAGGCATGTGTTATATGAGCCAGGATACATACTTTCGGATCAGTTTCGGACAAAGCCGACTAAAAGGATTAGAAGCAGTGCCTTTGAACTTCAGACTCTGTTGATATTTTACCACAGGATTAACTATATAGAGGGGAGTTAAATATGTGTAAGTGTATTAAATATTCAGAAGTGAAAAATGAGATACAACAACATTTAAAGAAAGGAATGTTGATTCCTGTTTTAGGTTCAGGATTTACAAGAGAATGTACGAGTCGGGCAGGAAAGGTTCCTTCCGGAGATGACTACAAACAATACATGATAAATGAAATTATAAAAGTGAGAGGATATGATATTTCAAAAAAGCAAAATATACAGACAAACAGTTTTCTGAAATATCAACAATATATCACAAATCTGTTCCTGTAAAAGAACAAAGGGCTTATTTGAGAAATAATTTTACAAATGTTATATTGGATGAAAATAAGAAGAAATTTTTGGATATAGACTGGCCGTATATTTATACGCTTAATACAGATGATGCCATTGAACATAATAGCAAATATACAAATGTTGTTTATTCGAATCGAAAAATATGGGATGATGTGTTTGACCAGGAAAAGTGCACAATAAAGTTACATGGTCATATTGATGATATTTTATCATATGAAGATTCAAAATGTGAAATTTTTGATCAAATGCAATATATCAGAAGCCTTCGGGATAATAAGATATTGTTGGAAAAATTAAAGCATGATTATGAGTATTTAAATCTGATATATATAGGCTGTGGTTTATCAAATGAAATTGATTTACTTTCGGTCGTGTCTGCTACACTGTCTAATGGCAGCCACTATTACTGTACGGTTACAGCACCTGATGAAGACGATATGATATTATTGGATGATTATGGAATTACACATTGTGTATTGTTCGATTCGTATGATGCTATATACAGTGAAATTGTATCTGCGGCTGATGAAGCAGAAAAAATAGATTCAAGTGATTTGGATAAATATAAGACATATGAATTTGAAAAACTTAAAGATGGATTTGATGTAAATAAGTCTTATTTGTTTCATGGAAAAAATTTGATAGATAGTAAAAGAAAAGTTTTATTACCTGATTTTTTTATATCTCGGGAAATAGCAGATGATATTATAAAAAATACTAAGATAAAAGGTACACAAATTTTAGTAGGACAGGGATGCAGCGGAAAAACATATGTGACCATAGACATTGCAAGAAAAGTTGTTGACAGAGATGTTTTTGTATTCCAGTCTCGTGAACGGATAAATGATGAAGCTTTTGAAATATTGATAAACAGGGAAAAGTGTCTGGTAATTACTGATAGCAAGGCACTCTCAGTTCAGCAGATTGAAAAGGTTATCCGAACGGATTCGAACAGGATAAAATATAGTAATAGTTTTATTGTTGTTGAAAATAAGAGTAATCGTGATCTGCTTAGTCTTTTAGCACTTTTGCGGTTAAATGAAACTATTAAAGAGGAAGAACTCATTCCTTTTGAACTAAAAAATAAATTAAGTGAAAAAAAGACGAACGAGCTTAATATCAAATTAGTGCAGTCAACATTTGGTGTTTTTTCTAATACCAAATCTATAGCAGATAATATTATTGATATTAGCTCACGTCTGATACAAGGGAATCAGTTTGAAAAAATAGCACCACGTATAGTGGTTCAGTTGTCAAGACAAAAATTTAAGCTTTTTATAATGAACTGATATATGTAACTGGGTAGGGGAGAAAATTCCCCCCTTAGGCTGCATGATCATCCAGTAACAGAATTGGATAATAGCAGGATGCCGGTGTCTGATTATTGAGTGCAGAATGAAAACGTTCAAAGTTGTAAGTGTGCACATGAGCCTGTGAAAAAAACTCTGTAAATTCAACACAACAAAGGTCTTCTATGATAAAATATTAAAATCATAGGAGGCCT
>ENA-USUG01001808-USUG01001808.1-human-gut-metagenome-genome-assembly--contig:-NODE-1808-length-34617-cov-8.907064_pt1 | contig 34617 bp, 35 predicted proteins | sample MGYA00250059_ERZ773394 | MGnify/ENA primary metagenome ERZ773394 (study PRJEB29103, sample SAMN06111957) | human gut metagenome | biome: human gut; feature: ankylosing spondylitis patient; material... | reverse complement strand
CGTTCAAGGTGATAGCCCACAACAACAGCCGCGACAACAAGTATGTGCGGAGCATTGTGCTGAACGGCAATAAGTTGCCGTGGAACGGGATGTGCTTACACTCGGCGCGCTCGAGAAGGTCGGAGAGCTTGCTCCGGCAGCTTGTGGGGCTTCTCGGTTTTGTTTTGTCGAGCGGGGACGGAAACACCCATTCGGAATCCACCGTTTTCTTGTATTCTTCGAAGATCCTGACGACCGATTGCGGGATCTTGATGGTTCGGACCGATGCTTTCGTTTTCGGCGTGCTGACGATGTATTCCGAGCCAAGCGTGGTGTATTCCCTCTTCACGCTGAGCTCGCAGGTCTTAAAGTTGATGTCTTCCCAGCGCAGTCCGAGCAACTCGCCACGGCGGAGCCCCGAGGCAAGCGCGAGGAGGATCATTTCGTAGAAGCCCTCGGCTTTCGCCTGGATCAAGAGCCGGCGCATTTCGTCGTGGCTGAGGACCTCGACCTCCCTGTTCTTTTTCGGCGGGAGTTTGCACCCGACCGCCTCGTTCCGGTTGACGAGTCCCTCTTTTTGCGCCTGGTCGAGCGCGGATTTGATGCGCGTATGCATCGAACGGATCACCGCGCCCGAGAGCTTTTTTTCGCCCACGCCGTTGCGGTCGAGGTTGCCGGTCTTCATCTGCTCGGCGTAGAACTTTTCGAGATCGCTCTTTTTCAGATGCGTCAGCGGGATCTTGCCGATACCGGGGATGATGTGCTTATAGATCTCATTTTGATATTTAAGTTTTGTCGTTTCGGCGATCGAGATCTCACAGAAGTTGCGATACCAGTAGTCGATGTACTCACCGAACGACATATCCGCCGAGGTTTTGACGACCGGTTTCTCTACGCTTTCCCGCAGGGCTTTGAGTTTTTCTTCGGTCTCGCGTTTGGTTTTTGCGAGGACGTTCTTCGTGATCGGTAGTCCCTTTTCATCGTAGCCGACGACGCATCTGCCCTCCCACCTGCCGTCCTTTCGTTGACGGATCAGTCCTTTTCCGTTTTTTCGTCGTCCCATGGTTTCAAGTCCTTTCCGAGAATGTTTTCGAGCGCGTCGCCCGTGATATCCGAGGCATGTTGCTGCATATAGTCGGTGACGTGCGTGTACTGGTTGTAGGTAAATGCCGCTTTCTTATGCCCGAGGTTCTTGGCAAGGGTCTTTTCGTCGATGCCGGCGGAGGTGGAATTGGTCGCGTAGGTGTGGCGCAGACTGTGGAATGGGATGTCGGGCAGTCCCTCTTTTTTGAGGATCCTTTTGAACGCGCCGTAGACGCTGTTGGGATTGACCGGCTTTTCGCTGTCGGAAACGCTCGGGAAGATCCATTCGGATTCGATCCGCTCATGTCTCTCTTTCAGAAGATTCACCACGCTTTTCGGCAGGACGATCGTGCGGATGCCCGTATCGGTTTTCGGATCCCCGATTTCAAACCCGCCTTTGGTGACGATGATCTGCCGTTTCACCGTCAGCGTTCCGTCCTCGGCGTTGAAGTCCTCCCACCGTAGTCCGCAGAGTTCCCCGCGCCGGAGTCCCGTCATGCACTCGGTGTAGAAGAGGTCGTACCACCACGGTTCTTTTCGGATCGCTTCGAGGAACTGTTTGAGTTGGTTCTCGTTGAGCGCCTGGCGGACGTTTTCATTGAGTTTCGGAAGCGTGGTCACTTCGGTCGGATTTTTCACGACGATGTGCTGTTCGACCGCCATCTCAAAGCATTTATGAAGCATGGCGTGTACGGCTCGGACGGTGCTTCCCGAGAGCCCTTTGCCCTTTTTCGGATCGGCGATGATGCGCCCTTCTTTGAGAAGTTTTACGTAGAGTGCCTGCACGTCTCTCGTCTGGATCGCGGAGATCTTTTTCTCCCCGAGGTACGGGCGGACGTATGCGCTCGCGTAAAGTTCGTATTTTCCGATCGTGGAATGACGGACGATCTCTCTTTCGTATGCCAGCCAACGGTCGAGCCATTCGTTCAGCGTGACGATGCTGTCCTCTGTCAGCTCCACGCCCCGGTAAACCTCCTGCAGTTTGCGAAACTTTGCCATCGCCTCTGCCTGTGTGAGACCGAAGACCGATTTGTAGATCGGCTTTTTATTTTCTTTGTGCCCGACGATGATGCGTGCTTCCCATCTTCCGTCGGGTCTTTTCCTGACAGTTCCGTCCCCGTTCGGACGTCGTTTGCTCATTGTCATCAACTCCTTTCGCGACAAACAATATCACAAAGATTTTCATATATCCAGACCAAAACCGAAGAGTTATCAAAAAGTTATCATTTGTTTTTATCAAAACCCGTTGACACCGTAGGCACTGCTATTTATAATCAAAGCGAAAGCGAGGGGGACTGAAATGAAAACCTTAAACGAATATTTAGCTCTTCCATACAAAATGGAATTGATTCCTGATCCCGATGAAGGCGGATTCGTTGTCTCCTTTCCTGAGTTGCCCGGTTGTGTGACCACCGGAGAAACTGCGGAACAGGCAATTGCCAATGCGCGGGATGCAAAAGTTGCATGGCTTACCGCCGCACTGGAAGATCATATTGTTATTCCGGAACCCGATAATGAATCCGCCAATCCTTGATTGTAAGCCGACCGTCGTGGTCGGCTTTTTTGCACTTGCCTTAGCAAGTGCTGTTTACATGCGTATCAATATTTGCACTCACATCTGCGGTCCGAGGTTCTGCGCGTTTCTCTTGGCGCGAATCTCTCGCTTTTGCCTCGAATCGATTCCGTCGCCCTGTCCGGATTCTTTGAGCCCGTCCTCTTCAATGATCTCGCTTGCGTAATAAAAGAGGTTGATGATACCCGTGACGATCAGCGCGTTGCGGTTCTCCGCGATCGACCGCTGGGCTTCTTTTGCCGGAGCATAACCGCGCTCCGACGCTTCGTTCAGATGCTCCAAACCTTTTTTCGCATCATCGAGTTTGTAATAGTACAGAAGCCCGAGTTGCGTTTTGACCCACGGATCGTTCTCGGCTGCGCGTTCGAGATAGTCAAGTGCTTCTTCGGTTTTGCCTTCGGCGAATAACATTTTTCCGAGCCGATACACCGCAAAGGTGCTCCCGTGCCCTGCCGCACTTTTCAAAAGTTTTTCGGCTTCGTCGGGATTATCTTTCATCAGTTCCACCAATAACCGATACTCCGCCGGATAAAAACCGAGTTCGGACGCGCGCCGCAGATACCGTTTTGCGAGTCCGGTCCCGCCAGAAAGTTTTCCGTCACGGTACGCCTGATACAGCGCGTATGCCGCGCACCCGTTTCCTTTTTCCGTGCTGAATTGCAGACACTCTTCCGCGTATTCCCATACGTCTTCTTCGGAGCTGGAAAGATAAAACTTGCCGAGCCGGTAGTTTGCGTATTCGATGCCCGCTTCTGCCGCACGACTCAGATACATTTCGCCGAGGTCGGTATCCTTTTTCAGATACTTTCCGCGCAGATAACAGTCGCCGAGATAGGCGTAAGCATATTGATTTCCCTGTCTGCCCGCCCGCAATAAGTAATCCTCGGCTTCCGTTAAGTTGCCCGACTCGAACATTTCTTTTGCCTTTTGCACGGTCGAATGGGAAAATCTCGGCTCGTAATCGTAGTGCAGATCGGGATCGCTTCGTTCCGGAAGCACACCGAGATCCGATGCAAGTCTGACCACGGCGTTGCGGATGGATTTGAATTCTTCGTTCTCTTCGAGTGGGATCTTCTCCGGCATCTTGTCGGTATAGGTGCGGAACTCTTCGCACCGGCACTGATACCACACGTCATAGAGCGCGGAGATCTTTTCGTTTTCCGCAAGCGTTTTTACGATTTCGTTGACGAGTTTTTTATCATTTGCGCGCAGATACCCGTAAACTTTTTTACCCTTGACAGATGAAAGCCGCTCGGAAAGTTGAAGAAGTTTTTCTTCCAGCGCGGGAGAATCGAACGAAGACCGACGGATCTCTTCCGCGATTTCGGAAAGTTTTTTGCGAAACTCTTCTTTGATTTCATCGCGGACCTCGGTCTGCTTTTGATAAATACTCATCTTGTCCTGGCGGAAAATATCATCGGAGATCACTTTTTTGATGCGTTCGATGCCACCGACCGTCAGATAAGGTTCGCCGGGATTTTCCGACCACACGAGCATATGCACGTGCGGATTCTTTTCTTTCTGATGATACGCCGCGTACCAACGAAGATTTTCGGGCTTGATGTGCATTTCAAAAGCGATATCGTTTCTGCGGGAGCGAAGCAGATTCATCCACTGCTCGGCGCTGTTATACCCGAGCCGTTCGGCATCGGCACGCGTCAGAGAAAAGATGAGTCCCCACATATTTCCTTTCAGCGAATCGATTTCGGCTTTGATTTTTGAAAGCTCGATCGGCACACCTTTATCGGAAAACAAACCGTTCGAGCCCTTGCGTTCCCCAATATAATCAGCCATACCGCTTCTCGGAATGACCTCAACACCCTCGCGGGTCGCAATGTATTCCGCGTATCCGCTGCGTCCTTTTCCTGCGGGAGTTTTTGATTTCGGACCGTAAAACGGCGCTTTGAGAATCAGCTTTGCCATCAGCTTCGATGCCCGTCGCGGTAGGCTTTTGTTAGAGAGATCTGACCGTTCGTGCTCCTGACCTCTTCCATGGAATCGTGCCGGATCTCTTCAAGATCTTCTTCACGGTAGTCATACTGATTGCCGATGAGGTGCGCGAGAAAGTTCTGATCGACCGCGAGTTTGAAAATGATTCTCGCGATCCTGTCCTCGGAATCTTTTATTTTTCCGTCAATGACCGACTCGAGCGCGGGGGTCAGAAATTCAACGTGGCGCTCATGATTTTTGTATTCGATATAGAATTCCACGGCGCGGCGGATGAATTCGTTGCGGGATGATTCACTGTTTTTTTCCGTCATGGTATCGCACATATCCCACATTTCCTGCGGCATGCGGACGCCTTTGGCTATCATATTGTCTTTTGCCATTTTCTTCTCCTTTTTCTGTGTGTGTATGGTTGAGACACCCGTATTCTCTTTACAACACGGGCGTTATGTTCGTTTTGAGACCGACGGATCCGTACCTGATGCACGGGTGGAAACCCGCCCGCGCACCAAATACGCCCCAAAATGCCCGAAACACCTCGGGAAAAGCCCCGACCGGCGTTGCCGGGCGGTGTGGTCTGCCGTGGCGAGACACGGCTTTATCCTGCTCCGATAACACACTCTCACGCATGCGTTACCGGATGGGCAAATGCAGGTTCAGACCGCTGTTTTGGGGTCCTTGCTTCTGTATTCTGCAATGGTCCTTTGCAGTTCATCTCTGGCGCTTTTTTCTGCTTCTGTTGCGTTGTAATAGTTCACCGCGTCCTCGATCGGACGTATGGTAAACAACAGGTTTCCGTTATGCCTTCTTCCGTCTGCCAGGCGGACCTCAGTCGGTTCCGTGTAGATCAGTTTCTTGTCTTCAAGTTCTCTGACGTACTTTGCCACGGTTCCTTTTGACATGCCGAGATCTTTGCCGATCGTCGAATAGCTCGGGTGGCACTGATAGGTTTTCCGGTCTTCGCACATGCGCAGGTAACTGTACACGGCGACAGCGCCGGCACTCGGTTTCACCCAGAACAATTCGTTCGGCATCGTGAACTGATGGTATAAAGGAGGCGGTGCCTGATAGCCAAGGAATACCGGTTTCTTTCTTCTCCTTGTTCTCAAGCGATCAGCCCTCTTTCCCGATCCTGTTCGATGACGTACCGGACGGCACTGTCCCGACCGAGTATCGTTGCGGTCAGCACGTACGCAAACGTTTTTTTGGTCATCGGAAGCCCGTTCTCTTTGATATCACGGAGAGCACCGTTTATATCCTCCGGCAGAATTTCATCGAGCAACAATTTTCTGACGGTCGACCGGGACAGGTGCCAGCCGCAACAGGTAATACTTCGCCGTCGCCAAAGGAAACGCACAGCACTGTAGGCGAAGTCCCTCTCTTTTTCGGAGCCGAATTCTTTTTCGCGTTCTTTAGCGAACAGTGCCATGTTGAGACTTCTCAGAAATTTTCCGGTCATACAACAATTCTTCATCGGGTTACTTGCCCCTTTGTATGGTTCTTTGCCCACAGAATAAAATCTTCTTTCGGAACCATCATTCTTTTGCCTATATGAATTGTCGGAAAATCCTCCTCATGCATCAGCTCATAGCATGAGGACGAAGAAATTCCGAGAAGGTTTGCGAGGACTTCCACACTGATAAACAGCGGGAGCTCCTCATACGACTTGTAGATAACTTCTTTCATAGATTACTCCTTTTTGAAACGAAATTTCTTCGTCTGATATTCAGTTGTAGTTAAGTTAAAAAGATATTTGTGTTTTGGCGGTCAACCCGCAATTACGGCTGTCTCTTTTTTCATCACTCCTTTGTCTTTTGTGTTATATAAAACCGTCTGCGTGAGAACGGACGGAATTATCCGGTTTGGATCTTGATACAGGTTCATGCGCGGGGGCGCCATGATGTACTTGATCCTCTTCGGAATCTCGAACACGCGGCATCTTCCGGGCACACCGAGGGCTTTCATCGCGGGCGAGACCGCAAGGCAGATCGTTCCCCCGCCGCGTTCGGGATCGGCGACCACAAGGTTGACCTTGAACGGATCCAGCCCACGATCGACGCATTCGACGGAGGCGTAAAAACTTTATAAATCAATACATAAATAACTCTTTTTCATGGTATTCGGACGCTTTCTCTTGACTTTTCCCCGGTTTCGTGGTATATTATGAATGCCACCGGAGAACGTCCGCCGTAGCGGAAACGTTGATTAGGTGTCGAGTGAGCTCGGTTTTGATTCGCGTATGCGTTTCGTGACCGGGTATTTTTTTATTTTGGAGGATGCTATGGAAGCAGAAAATATCACCCTTATGCCCTTGACCGAGGATTTTCGGGAAAAGTTCATCAAAGACAATCAATGGGCGTTCAAGTACGGCGCAATGGAGGAATTCGGCAACCGCGACGACCACTTTGAGGAGGACGGCGAGATCATCTCTCGAAAAACCATTGAGCGCAGCATCGACGCGCCGAATTCGGAAGCGTATCGCATTATGCAAAACGGTGAAACGGTCGGCGGTCTTGTGCTGAAAATCAATGCCGAGACGCACCGGAACGAATTGGAACTCCTGTTTGTAACACCTTCGGAACACAGCCGGGGCGTAGGGTTTGCGGCGTGGAAACTCGTGGAAAAACTGCACCCCGAAACTGAGGTTTGGGAGACCTGCACGCCGTATTTCGAGACCCGCAACATTCATTTTTACATCAACAAATGCGGATTCCACGCGGTGGAATTCTTCAATCCGAAGCACCCCGAGCCCTTCGATCCGGAATTCGGAGACGAAGATCCCGCACCGGACGACGGTGGCTTTGACGGAATGTTCCGTTTTGAAAAAGTGATGAAACACTGAAAAGCAAAAGGGTCGGTATCCTAAACAGACCGTAAAACGGAATCGAAATTCCGTGATCTGTTATGGATACCGACCCTTGTTTCCCGAATTCACAGCCGGGAGGATGGTTGTTAACTTGCGGTCATAACGCTGACCGACATACTTTCTCTTGCGATGGATGCTGGCGCACGCAGATCCTTGATGCTCAACGCGAGCGGTTCGTGGCAGTGCGGGCACTCAATGATGTAGTCCGCGTCGGGCAGTACCTCAAGCGGTTTCAGCTCGCTTTTGTTCCGCAGTTTCGCGTCTGCCACATCGGCACATCGCTTTCCGCAAAGCGGGCATTTGAGCTTTGGCATCGCGCGTCTGCCGTCGTCTGTTCGATGATTGTTCAATTCCGTTTTCACCTCGTATTTCACACCGATTCCACATTCAGAATATTGATTCTGTTTTTCTTCAAATAATACGCGTACGCCACGCCGGAAACGACGCTGTCGAAAGCATTACCGATACCGAACATCAAAGCAATTCCGAGAAGCGACGGCACCCATGCGCCTGTGAGATAGAGAACGAAGAACGTACCGTAATAAACCGAGTTCGTCACGACCGACTCAAAGAGCATATAGTTCGTTTTTCCACGACCGTAGAAAGTCGAGTCAAACACATTCTGAATGGCGTAAAGCACGTAGAAGCCGAATAGCACCATCACGAGATCAAACAGCTTGTCCACGTCCGAATAGCCGAGAACATACTGCATAAACGGCTTGTAGGTCGGGATCAGCACCGCCCATAGAACACAGGTGATGCCGGTGATGGCAAAATAGCCGAGCGAATTGTTTTTGACCGCATTTTCATCCCGCGCGGTTTCCTGTTTGATGAGTTCGCCGAGTTGCGTGATCGGCAGGAGCATCCAACCCCAGATGAAGTTGTTTGCTACCCAGTAAGTCCCCTGCTCGCCGACCATGTTGACCATGCGAGAAACCATCAGCATATACGCGAGATTGCGGACGAAGGATTCAAGCCCCGAAACACCGCCGATCTTTGCAAAGTCCTTTGCCCACGCGAAGGACATTTTTTCTTTATTCAGCACGTTATATCCGGCTTTGGCGAGGATCACGAGCGTCACGGCAAACAGGGCCGCGTTTACGATGATATTGGAAACGCCAATGCCGTTGACACCGAGTTTTGCGGAGATCGGGAGTGTGGAAACGAGGAACGTATCGCAGATCAGGCACAGAACGAGCTTGGCACCGGTCAGCAAATACACGAGTTTGTCCCGTCCGAGCGAAACGAGCGCCACGCAAACGAAGCTGAACAGGATACCGAAGATATTGGCAACACTTTCGATGCGTATGTATGCCGCCGATTCTTGGATGATCGCCGTGTCAGTCGCCATCGCGGAAAGAAGCGGCTCAGCAAAGATCATCACGACCGCCGAGAACACCGCGTAAATGCCGAGTGAAAGAAGAAGCCCGGTTTTCAGTCGGTTGGTAAACTCTTTTCTATCGTCCACGACCTTGCCGACGAAGAAGAACAGCGGAAGGATGATGGCTTCATTGACGATCTCATAAAGCAGGTTCACCCACGAAAGTTGTCCCGCGATAGAATACGACCACTCTCCCGGCAACTGTCCGATGAAGAAGGTTCGCACCGTTGTCCAGATCGCCGGGCAAAGCCCCATCACAAGAAGCGCAAGAAACAGTTTCCGGTTAATGTTACGAATAGATTTTGTCAGTTTCATTGCTTGGCTCTCCATTCAGCATATACTTCTGATGCTCGAATCATTGGAACCCATTGTTCTGTAATCAGTTGTCTGAGTTTTTCAAAGTTTTCTTTTGGTGAATCCAAATAAATAGCTGCGATCATCGCTTCAACACAAGTAGCAATATACTTGTGAGGGTTCTTGTTCGAGTTTGTGTTTTTTCGATAATCGTAATTTTGAGGGAGATGATTTTGCCCTTGCGGATCATTATCTCCGGTATCATACCTCAAATACTCCAAAATATTGTAATGGCGAGCAATGACCTCAACCAACATCAAATCGGACTCTAAACCGGATTTTTCGATGGTTGGTTGGGATTCTTTATCCCACAGATAATCCATCAAGATCATCTTCAATATCGCATCACCGTATGTCGCCATGTCAAAATTGGTAGAAAGCGGGTTCTGTACTTCTTCAAAGTACGGATCTTTTTTTCTAATACCACGACAGCGATACGCATTATACGAATCATCCGTTAAGGCTTGAACTACATACTTGTTACCGTTTTTTAAGTATTCTTCGAACAAATCCATTGTGAAATCTCCTTTGTACAATATCTCTAATGATTTACCTCACAGATTCTTCATCACCATCGTTGCCACGCCCTGAATCTGCAATTTGTTCAGATCGTTGCCCTTGATCACGATCGGCTGATATTTCACATTTTCTGGGATCAGATGCACCTCGTCCGCGCTGACGCGGTGAAAGCGTTTGAGCGTCGTTTGGTTGTTATCGTAAAGGCACGCAACGATCTTTCCCTCTTCGGGCGTGCTTTGCTGACGGATCAGCACCTTGTCGCCGTTTTCGATCCCGGCATTTATCATGGAATCCCCGTTGGCATACAGAAGGAAGAACTCGCCGGGACCTGTCAGAGCGATCGGCAATCGGATGTATTCCCGTTCGGTAGGTTCAACGACTTCACCGAGAGGACCGCACGGAATCGAGGAGCCTATCTCCATGCGGTTGGAGTCGATCATCTCGCGCATCTCGGGCGTGACGATTCCGCGATGCCCATCGTATTCGATTTCTCCGCGCTCCTGCAATGCCGTAAGATACCTCTGCACCGTCGCGCGGGACACGCCCACCGCCTTTTCAATTTCGCGGGTGGACGGTGAGCGTCCATTCTCCTCGAAATAGACGTTGACGCAATCAACAATTTTGCCGAACAAGGAATCGTCTCTGCTTCTCATAAAATGCCTCTCGATTGTTATTGAGCCATTTGGCACATTTATTATAACACCGCACTCCGGGTTTGTCAAGAGATTTGGAGAAAAATCTTTCCGGAGCTTTTTCATTGTTTACTGCGTATCAATTTTTGCGTTCTGGAGCGTCGGGATTTCGGACGCCAAAGGCGGGGTTTTAGCGTCAAAAACGCCTATAAGGGCTTTTGGGGGCGGGAGGGATAGTTTGTCCTACCCGCTGGAAACAAGCCCTCAAAAACGGTTTTTCTGTTTTACTTCTTCCGCCGGACTGCCCTTTTCACGTCTTCGAGAATACGGAGAAAGTCTTGCATTTCGGTGTTGGAGCAATCTTCGAGAAGGTCGCCGATCTTCTCGTTTGCCACGGCGTACGTCCCCGGCGTGTTTGCCCGCAGAATCCAATCGGTCGCCACTTCGAGGGCTTCGGCGATTCGGATCAGTACTGTCAGCCCGGGCGTTTTCTTACCAAGTTCAATATTGCAGAGGTGGACGACGGATATCCCCGCGCGCTCCGCTAACTGCTCCTGTGTGAGTCCCGCTTCGCGCCTGATCTCCGCGATCCGTCTGCCGATTCCGGCGAGGTCAGCCCTCTCCGTCATCTTTCAGCCCTGCCACTGCCATGCGGATGCCGAGGCGGAATCCGTAGGCGAACGCTTCCTTTTCGGCGATCGCATCCATCTCGCGGATGTTCTCATCGTAGGTTTCGAGGACTTCCTGCATATTCTCGTCGAGCTTCGCCGCGATCTTCTCCCGGTTCCGCGCCATGAGTTCCATCAGTTCTTTGTACTGCGGACCTCCGCTGCCGACCGCCTCCATCGGGTCGATGTTCCCGTACCATAATTCTTCAAGTATTTTGTCCATTTTGCCCCTCCAATAACGAAACGGCGGCCGCATCCCCGAGCTCGTGCCCGGCAATACAGTCGCCGTTCTTTTTCATTTGTTCCGCCGCGATCAGCGTCTGACGGACATACTCCATCATCAGCCCCGCCAGCGGATCCTTCATGTTTCCTTGCGCTAACCGCTTCGCGTACGCCATGTTTGCTTTGTCGTGAATACCGTACGCCTTGCCCCAGAACAGTTCTTCAATCGTAATCTGTGCCATTGTCGCACCTCCTTTGCAAGAAGATACAATACCACAGAAAAGGGGGAAAGTCCAGACTTTTAGCGAAAGAAAACGAAAGATTATTACACCGGGTCTTTACTCAGCGTAATCATATTGGTACACTTCTGCCCATCACTGAAATAATTAGTACAACCGTAGAAAACGTTTCCGTTCTTCGGATTCATTTTTACGATCATATATCCGTCTTTGCATTTCGGGCATTTGAAAATATCGTGCTTATGAACCTTATCGTTGGTCATAAAATCGCACACTTCCGCGTCGTTGGTACAAATCCACAAATTGAGCCCGTAATTCTTGTTGAATTCGTATTTAAGCGGGAATCCGCAGATCGGACAACGCAGATTGAACAAATCCACCACATCCATATTGATATTCTCATCATGGGGTAAGTGGTAATTCCTAATTAATTCCACAAGGAAACGGGACGGCTTGTTTTTCGGTGTGGCGATGTAGACGCGGTTCTTGGTTCGCGTCATGGCAACGTAGAAGAGTCGGCGCTCTTCCGCGAAAGGCATACTCTTGTCTTCAAATGTCACAAGTTTTATGATCGGATCGTCCTCAATCTGACACGGGAAGCCGAATTTGCCCTCAAACATATTGATGAGAATGACGTTATCATAACCGAGGCCTTTGGAAGAATGTGCGGTCATGAATGTGATGTTGGCATTCGGATATTTCTTGCTTGCTACTCTGTTATTCGGCATTTCGCTGAATGAACCGGTATTGTAAAGCTTGTACATATCGTAATTATAGCGACCGATCAGCAGGATGGACGATTTTTACCGAATTCGGCGATAATCTTACCAATAATGTTTTCAAGCAATTCGGCAAGCGCTTTCATCGGTTTCACACTATCGTCGAACGGCTCTATCACAATCGGGTTTTCAAGGTGCTTCGGCGAAATCAACTGTTTTCGGATCTGCGACGAATTTTTCTGAACAAATCCGCCTGCAATATCAATCAGCTCCTGTGAATTACGGTATGTGTGCGTAATTTTCAATTCGGTTCCTGCTCCCATCAATTCAAGGAAACGGGTAAATAACGAAATATCCGAACCGGAGAATGCGTATATCGACTGCCAGTCATCTCCCACCGCTACAACCTTTGCTTTTGTAATCTCGGAAAGCCGTTTTGTCAGATTGAACCGCTGGCGAGCAATATCCTGAAACTCATCGATGATGATATACTTATACGGCAATTCGATATGCTGACGCTCAATTTCCTGCAAATAGAAATGCGCGTCGTTGATCATATCGGCAAAGTCGATCTGGTTGTTTTGTTTCAGTGTTTCCTGGTAGTGATGATAAACCTGCTCCGCAATATCCAAAAACAGGAGTGTGCGCGGATTGTCGGTTTTCTTCCGCAGAATCTCAAAACCGCCCTCGTCGTATCCGGTTGTTTTGTATTGCTCGATAAAGTTCATCATAAAGTAGATGAGTTTATAGATGTACTTATCTTTTCCGGTTTCGGTGATTTTCTTATATACTTCGGTAAGGTCACGCGGTTTCAGCACGAATCCCTCTTTTTCAAGAGTTTCGCGCAAGTGATCCATCAACGGGCGACGGTCACTGTAAAACGACCATGTTTCGATCAACGTTGTTTTGTGTGCAGAATGTAATGCACGCTTGTCCGAAATGGCTTTTTTTATACTTGGCAATCTGTTGCGGAGTAAACACGTTACTGTATCCGCTCTCGGTCAGCGCATAGTGTTCGAGCCAAGCCGTGTGCTCCCCTTGCGTGATGCAAAAATCGGGCGTGTATTTTTTGTTTTTGGACGGAGATTCAAAAGGATATACCTTTTCGTATTCGTAATCCAGACCGTTGAGGTACAGGAAATTGGCAATCTGCACTTCCTGCACGGAACGCAGATATTCGCCGGTAATGGTTTTGACACGCTTGGAGCGTTGTTGCTCGACTTTGCGGACATATTCACCGAGCCCGCTTTTCAGTGTTTCATAATCCTGTGCCGCTTTATAAAGATGGTATTGATTCAAATTATCGAACTTGAACACATCTTCGGTCAGATCAAAATAGTATCCAAGGAACAGCACCAGGTTTCTCATCAACGGCTTATTGTCAAAAATCGCCTTTTCAAGCATATCGAAAATAATCTGATACGAGGAAAAATTGATTTCCGGCGGTTCCACGGAAAAGCGTTTGACGATTTCAAATGCGAACGCGTGGAATGTGCAGACCTTTGCGGGGATTTTCAACCCCTTATTGATTCGCTCGCGAAGTTCACCGATTGCCTTGTTTGTATAAGAAATGACGATAATTTCTTCCGGTTGAACACCTTTCTTTTCTACCAGGTATTTCACCTTTGCCGCCATCGTGGTTGTTTTGCCCGCTCCGGCACCGGCAACGAGAAGACAGTAATCATCATCCGTAATGACCGCGCGGCGCTGTTCATCGTCCAACTTGATTTTTTGATCTATGTCTTTCAGAATAGTATCAAAATAGTCCTTTTCGCGGATGAGAGTATTATCCACATAGTTCGTATTGTGAGTTGTAATGTCGCCATCCAATGTTTGCATCTTTCGTAAAAAAGATTTCAGCGCTTCAATGTCAATTCGAAATGTTGCAGCATGATTGCACACATACTGAAAAATCATTTTGTTCTTTAGCGTTTCGTAATAAGTCCCGTATGTATGGTGCAACAGCCCGCGTCTCTGTAGGAGATATAGTGATCAGCACCGAATTGCTCGCAGTAATCCCGGTCGAAGGAAATCAGAACGTTTCCAAGGTTTTTGTAATCAATACCGGGGTTATCATTTTTCTCAATCACGGAAGCAAAGTATGCCTGCGGCAGACCGCAATGCGGGCATCGTGATGCTTTATCCGATATTTCTTTTCCGCATTCCGGGCATTTGATCAGTGCCATGATATCTCTCCTTATTTTGCGTCGCTTCTGTTTTCAATCAGTCCAAGGCGTTTCAACCTTGCTCGGATACCGCTGGGAGTTCGCTGTAAAGTTACCGCTATTTCTGAGACAGGAACGCCTTTTTGAAAAAGTTCAACCAGGCATTCATCATGATTTTTCGTCCACGCCTGTCCCTGATTTTCTAATTCGAGATCGGAAGCGTGCTCCGTATTTCCGTTTGCAAGAATCGCCTCAAGATTATCCACAATAAATTGTTGCGCAGACAAATCATAGACAACCACTTCATACGGTCCATTGCTTCCGAATCGCTTTTCAATGTGGATACCGAGTTCTTCTCCTGTAGATGTCGGTCGGCGAATACTCTTCCCAGCTTCATTCTCTGCGAATGTCAACAGCTCATTATCTATCAACCATTTAGTAACGGAACGATACGGAAGTTTCTTCATATTTTCGCTTGAACTGCACTCGTTGATTCGTCTGACCAGTTCCGAAACGGTGATTGAACTTTTTGAATACTCGATATTTTTCAGTTTATCGTAATCAATGCGAAAACCGATTTTCGGAATCTTTTTGGGCTTAACCTCCCCACTGTTCTCGATTACCTTTTCCAACACGGACGAAACGTAAAACAGACATCTGGATATTCTGACATTGTTGACCACGTCGTCATCGCCGACAGGTTCGTCATTCAACGGATTTACCCCGTTTGCCAATTTATTCACATACATTCTTGCACGTTCAAGTGTTTCGAGCTCTGTCATATTGTTCTCCTTTCAAAGGTTATGGACACTCCCGCCAACGGGTCTTTCATTTTGCCTTGCGCTAACCGCTTCGCATACGCCATATTTGCCTTGTCGTGAATGCTGTACGCCTTGCCCCAGAACAGTTCTTCGATCGTAATCTGTGCCATTGTCGCACCTCCTTTGCAAGGAGATACAATACCACAGGATGGGCGGAAAGTCCAGTGGAAAGCGGAAGAGTTATCAATTGTGTAACAACTCTAACACCTATTTTTAATTTTTAATATTATATTTATTCTTTCGCTTTGCAAAAGCTTTTTCACCACCTTCAAGTATATCACAAATATGTTGTTGAATACCTTGAGAATTCAATACCCCTGAAATGATTATCCCAGTATTATCGTATACAGGCAAATTATCTTCAATAGCCCCTGACCGATATTCAAAACGATATTGGTGGTTTGGTGTGGTATTGCCACGTTGATTTGCAACAATTACTTGTTCAGCATCTCCTGCAACAACAACATTCGCGTTATGAGTTACAACAATAATTTGACGTTCTATTTTCTTTTTTTTGATAAAAGTAATCAAATCGTCACTAATAGATTTATTGTCTAAGTCGTCTTCCGGTTGGTCAATTAAGATAGGAGACTTGCTCTCCGCTAAACTAATCAACAATTTCAGCAAAACTAATGCCTTTTTCCCCGGTGACATCTCATCAATTAGATCATCACCCATTTTGACGTTGTATGTAACATTATACCAGTTGTCCAAGATGTTTCTAAGCGCAGTCTCACATGAAAAACTCTTTGAAAAGGGAATCGTCTGGTTTAAGCATGCTTTTACCAGTTTTTCTAAGGCCTTTTCATCAAATTGATCAATATCAAAATTCTCGACGTCAATGATGTCTTTTTTAGATTTCAATGTTCTATTGTCGAACAATTGCTTAATCCTTTGGCAAAAGGCTTCTGTTCTGAATGGAATAAGAACAGAAAAAGTCAATTCACCGTCCTGGTTTATGTTATTTCCTTCATCATTAACAATGGTTGCATACCGTTTTTGAATATCGTTATACCTTTTGAAAGCCTGTACCAAATCTGAAATAACTTCATTGAGTTCCAAGCTTTTTTCATAAATTCTTTTTTCATAGCCACTGAATACAAGTAATTTCTGCTCTTCTTCTTGAATTCTCTTGGATAACTCTGCAATTGCCTCATTACTTTCGACCTTGTCTTTCAGGCTATCAGCTACAGTCTTTCTTTTTTCAACCTCTGCAACGACTTTTTCTCGATTGTCTTGACATTTTTTTAAAATTGTAAGCTTATTCTCTTTCCATAACTCATCTGCTTTATTTTTTATATTTGATACTGCATCTAAAAAGTCTTTTTGGATATCATCGCTCATTGCACTATCTGATTCAATAGGAGTAACCACAGATTCTATTGAATTTAAAATAGAAATATCGTTGTCAATTATCTGAAGTTGTGCTTTGAGTTTTGTTATTTCTGATATTGCGGTGTCATATTTTGTGATGTCTTCTTCTGATATTGAAAGCTCTTTGGACTGAGAATCTTTTTGCTTCTTTAGACTATCCAATTGCTTCTCAATCCCCGATTGTGAACCAATTTCGCTCATCTCACTCTTTATGTTTTGAAGTTCAGCATTAATCCGCACAGCATCATAAATCTTCTTATCTAATGCAGGTTTGTAATCTTGAATTTCTTTCAGCATTTGCTCATGACCGATTTGAGCATTATCGTTCTGCATTATGATTTCTTCGATGATTGCATCTATTTCTGTTTTTTCCTCGTTTTCATCAGATAGTTGATTTAAGTAAGTTTGAGGTATATAAACAATCTTATGAGAATAGTTTTCTGTCCCTGTTTCGTTCACCTCTCCGTCTTTCCAAAAAACTTTAACCTTAGTTAAAACGCGAGTTTTCGTTTTTGCCATTTCTATTTTTTCTTCTACTTGCTTTTTGTCTATTGTCAGCGCAAGATTATGAAGTAATATCGACTTTCCTGTTGACTTTCCACCAATGATGCAAGATAGTTTATCATTAAACAATATCGGCTCGGGTGAAAAATCAGGATCATCGATTACCATATGATCAATCACATGATAATCAGCCTTTTCTTCTGGCATAAGAGGCGAAATTCTCACTCTGTCTTTGGGCTCGTAAAGCACTTGCTTAAGGCCATTAAATGATGGATCTGATTTTATCCAGCAGTATCGTTGATTATCCGGTTCAAACAACTTGCCATTTGTATGTGCATCGCATCCATGAAAACACGGCTTCAAAGTTCCACATTTTTTAATAATATCATCGGGTGAGTCGCTCTTTTCGCCAAGAAAGTATAGAGTATCACTGGGATTTCCAGAAAAGATTGCATCAACAAATTGATATATTGATTGTCTCGTAGCATCAAAGTCGGATGAGTTTCCTTCAACAAATGAAAAAAGGTTTGCGGCTCCAGTTACTCCGTCATTACTGCCGTTGGAAACAATTATTATTGTGTTCTCACGAAGCTTTGGATCAGTAGAAAATAAGTTTCTTAATGAATCTAAAGAAGGAATAAACTGCCCAACACCTTTTGAATAGGCCGCCTTTTCGTCTAAAGCTGAGTCTAATGCTTTTCCAAGTGAAACTAATTGCGTTCTTGTCGCAGAGTACCGGCGGCCATTATAATCAAAGGAAAGTTTGGAGAAAAAACGATCCTCAAGCTCGTTAACAATTGCGGGATCAAACAAGAAATGAATATTGATACCTTCATTTCGTGACATAGGAGTCATTCGGAGTTCGACATTTGGAAGTACAAATTTAATTGATTCTGGTAACCTTTTTTCAGCGATAATTCTTTTGTAATTGTCTATTGATAGATAATCTGTAACCCCGATAGACACTATCGATTTGGATTGATCGCTTCCATCCCCAATATAGTCGGAAATGCTTTTATAAAAGTTATTCCAGCGATCCTCTATTGTAGTCCCCTCGTACTGGTCATTTTTATTTGTTCCTGGAGTATGTACATGTAAATCCCATCTCCGCCATTCTGAACCTCTTGGATACTCTTTCATTTCTATTTCTCCTTACACAGCAATATTAGCTTTACTTCCACCAGTCTTTTCTTTCGTTACAACGATCTGCTTATCAATTCTCGTTTTCAATTCAGAAACGTGGGAAATGATACCCACGAGGCGGTTGCCTTCGGTCAAACTTGAAAGGGCTTTCATTGCCTGATCGAGCGATTCATCGTCCAAAGAACCGAATCCCTCGTCAACGAACATGGTATCCAGGCGAACGCCTCCGGCGGAAGATTGGATTTCGTCAGACAATCCGAGTGCCAAAGAAAGTGATGCTTTGAATGATTCACCACCGGAAAGAGTTTTAACGCTGCGCTCAGTCCCATTGTAATGATCGATCACGTCAAGATCAAGTCCGCTTTGGGTGCGGTTGTTCTCAGCTTCTTTACGGCGTTTCAATTCATATTGACCGCCGGACATCACCATAAACCGCGTATTGGCGCGAGAGATAATGCGATCGAAATACGTCATTTGGATATAGGTTTCAAGCATAACTTTTTCTTTGCCCGAAATATTGCCGTTTGCCGTGTTGGAAAGAGCTTTGATCCACGCATAACGTTTTTCGAGTGAGTCGAGATCCCCAGACTTCTCGTTGATATGGTTCAAAGCGCTCCGATTCGTTTCAACACGCGCGTGAATTGTCTTTGATAACGCGTTGTCCGTCTTTTTCTTTGCTTCGATTTTGGCCTTCTTTGCTTCCTCTTGAGTTCTATCAAATCCGCAATCTTCAGATAACTGCTTGGTCAGCTCTTCTATCGATGCTTTGAAACCGGCAATTTTCCTATCGGATTCCGTCAAATCTTTTTGCGCTTTTTCAAAAGCCTTCTTGAGTTTGGAAGCTTCTTTTTCCAGTCGCTTTGCTTCTTTTTCTGCCGTTGCTCTGCTGTCGAAACGTAACGCATTTTGATCTTTTTCGAGTTGTTCCTTCTTCGTATTCAAAGATGCCTTTTTCGCTTCAATACCAGCTTTTCGATCGGAAAGATCCTTTTCTTTGTCTTTCAATTCTGCCTCTTTCTTCGGCAGATCTTTTTCAAGGTTTTCTTTACGTTTGACCTTTTTTTCGACCTCAGCAAGTTCGTCCTTTAATGTTTGGATTTCATCGCTAACAGTTTTGATTTCGTCAGGAAGTTCTTTCTCCGCATCCTCAAACGTACGCGCTTCCCATAATGCTTTTATTTGTTTATCGACTGCTTTCTTTTGCTCATCAAGCGTTGCTTTTGCCGATTTACAATCACCGCTTTTTTCTTCGGCATCCTTTTGAGCTTTTTCTGCAGCTTCTTTTAACTTTTTGAGTTGTGCTGCTGTCGGAGCTTTATCAGACTTCTGAGCAATACAAGGATGTGAAAGCGATCCGCAAACCGGGCAAGGTTTTCCTTCTTCAAGTGTTTCCGCAAGAATACCCGCCTGCTCATCCAAAAAAGCGCGGTTTTTCGCTTCATATTCAGCGGTTGCTTTGTCCGTTCCCTCGGAAGCTTTTTTATACTCTTTTTGCAAAGAAGCAAGTTTATCTTCGCATTCATGGTAATTATCGAACGCTTCTAATAATTCCTGCAACTTATTCTTTTTTTCTTCTGCTTTTTCTTTCCGTGCGGTAAGTTTTTCTTTTCCTACTCCGGCTTCGGAGAGGGATTCCAATTCCTGTTTCTGCTTTTGGAATGTATTGTTATCTACGTCATATGCAGTTTGATCTTTTTCCAGTTTTTCTGCAGTTTCGGTATTGCTCGCTTCTGCCTCGACAATCTCTTTTCTCAACAAATCAAGCGCGTCATAGCGTGAATACTCCGCCTCGATTTTTGCCTTTTCATCGGAAAGGGTTTCCCGTTCCGGCTCTTTTGCTTTTTCTGCATCAAATGCATCTTGGAGTTTTTGATGCTGTTCGTTTTCTATGGTCAAGTTTTGGTTCGCTTCTTCCAACGACTTCTTTGCTTTTTCCTGTGCTTCGATCTTACCAAGATTACCGTTGATTACTTCCAGTTGCTTGTCCGCATCGGCAATCGCCTGATTCAATTTGCTTTCGCCGTCTTCGTCATTTTTCAACAACTGTTTTAACAAAGCAACAACATCCGCAGTCTGTAAACTGCCTTCATTTGCTTTTTTGACCTCGATAGCAAGAACGTCATCTTCATCACAAGCGATACCGCCAATATACTGCTTAATACTTGCACGCGCCTTTTCGCATTTGTCATTCAGGTCTGCAGATGCCGACTTCAGCGTGTCCTGCAATTTTTGATACAGTTCTGTCTTGAAAATCTGACGGAATATCTTTTTGCGGTCTTCCGTAGGCGCGAGAAGTAATTTTAAAAAATCGCCCTGTGCGATCATAGCGATCTGTAAGAACTGATTACGATCGATCCCCATAATTTCTCGAATCGCGCTATCTACTTCTCGAAGTTTAGTTATGACACGTCCGTCAGGATAATGTAATTCCGCATCGGCTTTTTGAATGGTTACGCCCTCTCCTCGGGTTTTCGGACGCTCATATTCTGGATTGCGTTTTACCGTGTATTCTTTATTAGCATAAGTGAAAACGAGTTCGACTTCCGTCGGCGTATCGGGCAAAGCATACTTTGAGCGAAACATCGTCGGTTCACGATGATCACCGCTGGCCTCCCCGTAAAGAGCGAACGTGATCGCATCAAATATGGTCGTTTTTCCGGCACCGGTATCACCGGTAATCAGATACAGACCATTTTCACCGAGCTTATCTAAATCAAGTACGGTTTTTCCGGCATACGGACCAAATGCGGATATCGTCAGTTTGATCGGTCTCATCGCTCGTCCTCCCATGTTTTTTCGATCAGGTCTTTCATATATGAAGACTGCTCATTTGTCATCGGTTGATTGTTCTGCAATTCATAGAAATCGGAAAACTGTTCCAGCGGGGATTTCGTTTCCACGTCGGTCGCTCCGTTGATCTCCATGCTCATCCTGGTGCGCTTATTATCGTAATCCAGCTTCATTAAACGGTGATATACTGCACGGAGCTTCCCGATTGCGTCGGGAACGTCTTCTTCATCTGTCAGAGTCAGATGCGTATAATCTTCCTGCCAAGTCGTATTTTCATAAAAAGATTTCAACGTCAGATCGGCGTATGTTCCCTTCAACTCCACCAAATCGTGTTGCGGAATGAGTTCGGTTGTGCGAACGGACAAAGATCCTTTTTCGCCAAGTTCAACAATCGTTACTGATTTATGATCGTTTAACTCCGAAAATGAGTATTTCAAAGGGGTACCACAATATCTGATTTTTTCAGTGCCGCAATTCTGCGGAGAATGAATATGTCCGAGAGCTACGTAATCAAACGGTTCAAATACAGAAGCGTCCACGTTATCCGCTCCGCCGACCGAAATCTCTTCCGATTCCGAACGCATTGCACCCGTGACAAATTGGTGTGTAACAAGAACGTTCCGATTGGCGGAATCGATATTCATTTTGGAAATAGCGCACCTCATTGCATCCGTATAGGAATTGATATCTTCATCCTCGTAAAAGCGACGAACATGAGCGGGTTTCAAAAACGGTAACATATAGACGTCAACTTTTCCGTATTCGTCTGTCATTGAGATCGGTGATACATTTCCGTCATACACCGGCGACATGTGGATGCCGCTCACGTCCATCAACCGCGAACCGAAAGCGATTCGTTCGGGAGAATCATGGTTCCCGCTGATTACAAAAACCTGCAGTTTTCTTTCAGCAAGGCGCACCAAAAAATCGTCGAAAAGCTGAACCGCTTCCGCCGAAGGAATCGACTTATCATATACGTCGCCAGCGATGATCACGCCATCCGGCTTTTCGTCGTCGATGATATTGATGATCTTTTTCAGTATGTATTCCTGATCATCCAGCATGGAATACTCGTTGACGCGCTTTCCTAAATGCAGATCGGATAAATGTATCAGTTTCATGCCATACTCCTCTTTTGAATATAACTGGATTTGTTTTATGAATCAATCTTATTTTTCATAAAGCTGCATTGCCATATTAAACGCATCCAAAAACTCTTCTCTTGTGTTGGGCTTGTCCTCAAGAGGAAATTCGTGAATAAGATGATACCCCTTCAGTGCATACGCATTTAGTGTTTTAATACCTTCTTCGGACAGCATGGTATCATCATTGCTCAAATACTGAATCATAATTTTCTCGAGTTCAGGGCTCTGCGGATCGATGCCTTGGCGTTTGGCTTCCGTTGCCACAAGAAGCCCGGCAATTTGAGCTTTACAGGAGGAATATTGCTTTGGATATTTTTCAACCATATCACTCAAATCGGAACCATCTTCGTCCAATTCAACAGCTGCCATGCCAATCAACGCACAGCAGTAGTAAACATCAAATTGGAGAAATTTGGTTTTGTCTTCGGCGCCGTGAGAACCGGAAAAATTGATAATGTTATCAAAGAATTTTTGAGCACTTTTAGAAATTCTGAAATGCATTATTCTTCATCTCCTTTATGTTCACGTTGATATGAGTCAAAATAGTCTTTCCCAGTATGTACATCGACCAAGCCGGTTTCTTTTGATGCAACTACGGTCAAGAACTGAGACTCCGATTGACCGTAAAATTGATCCGCAAAACGTTCAACTTCCGCCGATTGAATAAAAGCAATCATTTGGTTGAAGACAACGGGAATAATCTCAGCAACGGCTTGACGTTTATCGAAATCCATCTTACCGGTAGGAGAGTCAATGACAAATGGAAATTCCAATTCAGAATCTTCAAACAAAGTGCCCAAGAAGCAATAGCCAACGCCCAATGTTTGTCCCTCACTGGCTCCATCTCTGTTTTTAAGTTTTATGTATCCGTCAATGCTTTCAATCTCAATGTTATCATCTGTAATTACACGGCTCACTTTTTCATTAGTCTTGCGGATAATCTCACTTTTAAGTGCCTTGGTTGCTTCTGTTCTGATTTTATTTATGAGATTTTCGACAATTTGCTTTTTCTGAAGCGCAACATTTGTTTTGGTTGTTGATGCAATCTTGGCTTCATAGTCTGCGGCAGCTTTGGTTGCCTTATAGAGGTTGTTTTCCTCGTTCAAAGAAAGATCAGATTCGTCCTTCGATTCAATAACGTTCAACTGCGAATCCAATGCACCAATGGTACTGTTGAGGTTATCAATCTCACCCTGCAGCTGTTCGACCTGTTCGCCACCGGCTTTTATCAACTTATCGTCAATATCTTTGTAACGCGCGGCAAGAGTGGTTTTTTCTTCTTCCAGCTTCCCCATTTCTTCAAGTTTAATCTTAAGGCGATCATCATAAACACTGTCCATCAGTGTGCTTTTTACAGAATTCAATACCGCTTGATGCTCACTGCCCAAATATCTTTCGGCGTTACGCAAGATGGCTGCACGTTCAGCCGTACCGATACAACGCCCACAAACGCACTCTTTCGCGTCTGCAAGTTCAGAAAAGAAGTCTTTGGAACTGTTCTTGGGTAGCTTTAACTTGGTCATTCCTGCGCCCAAATCGTGCATACGGGCACACAAACTTTCACTGATCAAGAAAGGAAGTTTAACCAAAGAAAGAATCTCCGCAACTTTGACATCAATATTTCCGCGATTGCGCTCTTGGGAATGGATAATCTCGTTCTTTTGCGCGTTCAAATCCCCAAAGTTTTTATCCAACTCATGCCGCTTGGCTTCTTTTTCTTTCTTTTGATCAATTGCTTGTTGTTTTTGCTTTTTTAAATAGTTTTGCTTTTTTGTTAATCTATCAATTGCATTTTTAACTTTTGCTTGTCTTGTCCTAAGATTTCGAAGAGCCTGGTCTGTCCCTTGATTTCCACCTTCGGCGCTTTGAATCGCAGATAGAATACTATTATTCATAGCGAGGATTTCATCCAGCTCATCAAGGCGATACAGGTATCGAATGGTTTCGTCTGCTTCGTTCGATGATCTGTCCATAGACTTTTTAGCTTGTTCACCATCAAAAACGAATCTACTAACAAACTCAGCCGTAAAAATCCCTTTTAATGATTCGGGCAATCGAAGTCCGGCATCTCTTCCAGTGGGAGGGGCAAGTGTTTCAATTTTGGTGGTACCATTAGCATAATCTAAAACGAGAAAATACTTATAAGTCTTTTCATCAAATTTGACTGTCATACTAAATTCACCCGTTGAAGAACTACTGGTTGTAGGAGCAAAGGATCTAATAGTTTCCTCATCCCAATGAATCGCGCTCTGATCCAAAAGTCCTTTGATGAGATTCATTGTTGTCGTTTTTCCAGTTCCGTTTGCCATCATGACAAAATTGTTCTTAATAGGCACACCGTTCTCGGTGGAAAAAGATAATTTAAGAGAGGATATCTTTCGAATACTTTTATATTCGAATTCAAGAATTGACATTTTCATAATGGTATTCTCCTTTATTCCTCATCAATTTCAAGTTGTTCAATATCCGCTGACTCAGAATCCCCAATATCCAAAAGTGTCAAGACTCTTTTCAAATCACTTTCTTTCGCGTTTTCACTGAATTTGTTCTTCACAAATGCTTTTAAAGCACTTTTGAAAGCTTCAGAATACTGCGATTCATCTATTACGTGATCAATAGTTGCTTCGATAATCTTATTTCTCATCTTCAATCCTCCGTGTCTCAGAAAGATCTTTTAACCATTCAGCTCTTTCTGTGTCAGCATTGCTGTCGTTTTCTCCGGTTTCATTCAAAATAAAATCTATTATGGTTGCTTTTTTATTGGGATTGTTTTTATCAAGGCGTAATGCTCGTCCGATTCTTTGAGTGGTTACTAACTTTGAACGATCAGAAGCAAAAAGAAATATATTGGTTACACTACTGATGTCAATACCTTCAGAAATCTTTTTACAGGTAAGAAGGCTTTCTATTCTTCCTTCAGAAAAAGCGGTCAGATTGCTCTTCTCATCATCTGCGTAATAGGTATGGTATCTATCTGAATACTTTACCAAAGCATCCTGAAGTTTCTCTCCGTATTCCATTGTTTGCACAAAGATTATGGACTTTTTCAGCAGTTCGGGGCGAGAAGCAATAAAACTCTCAAATTCATTGATTTTATCAATTGCAGTCTTATTAACAAGAGAAAGTTGAGTAAACATATCGGTGTCTTTCACCGCCTCACCCGCTTCTTTTTTTGCATTAAATGCTGCAATGATTTTCTTTTTCTTTGCTTTTTCTTCTTCAGTTAAAGAATAGGAAAGTGGAATATAGTTAAACTCGCACAGAATACCTTTTTTAATAGCATCTTTCAATGAAAACGTGAAAATTATTTCACCAATTTCATTCTTCAAAAAATCATTTCCATCATCGTCATATTCACGTTCTGGAGTTGCACTCAACCCAAGCCGATAGCGATAAACAGAAAGTCGTCCTGTCAGATTTTCAACAAATGAATTAGATCCTGCACCATGAACCTCATCAAAAATAAAGAGTGTATCATCACGGTAATTACCGGGAGCTTTATCAAGCATATTTAGCAATCGAGATAAGTTGTCTGCATCTCTTGAAATCAGCAAAATAGCGTTGTCCGGATGCATTATAAATCGACTCATATCTTTGTGAGATTCGTAATGATAGAATATTTGCTTATCTTTGTATTCTTCTCGAATCTGCTGCGCCCATTGATCAAGCAAATCGTTTCCAAACATCGTGATAATAACGCGCTTTATTTTTCTCTCATCGAAAAGCCTGTTGATTATCTTTTTTGCTGTGACAGTCTTTCCGGTCCCGGTAGCCATCGCAAGTATACCATGCTCGTTCTCCATAAAGCATTTTACGGCCTTATCCTGATGCTCCCACTTATTGAAGGGCGTTTTCTTTAAGGTATAGGGACGATCATGAGTCCGAAGTTGAAATATTCTGTCTTTTATTGCTTGAGGCATTGTGTAAATTCTCAGATTTTTGTCCCGAGACATCCAAAGGCGCTCAAAGCGCTCTATATCCGAATCTACATACTCTTTCGTACCAGCCCAAGTTTTGAAGACTTTTATACTCTCATAATTTTGAAAACCGTGAATGCTATCATTGATTGATCCAGAAAACGACAATGCATCATTGCCACTATAAAAAACGCCGAATTTATCATGGAAATTTCCGTCACTCAACTTCTGACAGGGCACGGCAAATTTCAATTCGATGATTCCATCGAACAACATCCACGAAAACGCACTCAATACATCAGATTGCATCTCGTGTTCCAAGGAAGTGACATTTTCCTGAAGCGCTTTTTCAAATTTGGCATATGAAGACCCGTCATCCTCATTTGCCGCAATAATCGCATCAGAATCTGTATTAGACAAAATTGGACTTGTAATTAAGCGCATAACACCGCCGCGGGCGGCAAAATCACACAATCCAGTTACATTATGAGTTAGCCAACCGGTAGTGAAGTAGCCTACACCACGGTCAAAACGAGTAGCCCATTGAAGGCAGGGTTGATAGAGCTCCTGGACAAGATCGTCTTCAGAGGTATTCAAACAAGGCTTAACTTTGGGAAAATCCATAGACTCCTTCCTTTCTTGAAAATGGATTAAATATTGTTGTCGAGGTGGCACATATGATTGTAGAAATCTTTGCTATATCGTTTTTCGTCTTCCAAGAGTTTTGCGCCACGATCTAAGTGGGCTTTTACTACATCTGGAAAATACTCGTCCTCTGTCATTGCTTTATCTTCGCAGTTAATAATCAGTGATTTAAAAATCAAATCGTGTTCTCCGAAGATGGTTTGCCTACTCAATTCTAATCCATCATTATCCGCTTTGTAATCATTTTCATTAAGTTTTCCTTTTTTGATGGAAAGGGCAATTGCAAGTTTAGCAAGAATATACGGCTGAAGATTCAATGATTGTCCTAAGGAAGCGAAGATTTGTTGAGTTTTTTGGGATGTATGTAATTTGTTTGTCATCTTCCGGCTCCTTCAAAATATTGGTTGGGAATAATTTCTGTATTTCCAGTGGCTGTATGATTAAGGACAAACGTGTTGGAAATTACATCGGACACGACATCAGCACAATTTCCAACAATTTCTTCATCGGTCGACAGAATAATGATTTGTCCCTTGAGCTCTTTGAAAAAGTTTTTGAGGATCTTGGATCTGTGCTCTTTATCAATTCTTGCAAAAGGAGTATCGATAATATAAGGCACGTTGATTTTGTTTAGCTGAGAGAGTGCCTGATATAGAGCCATTACAAATATTTGCTTTTCGCCAGCAGACAGCTGTTGCTTAACCTCAACCGGAAGATCAAATTCAGTTTCTCCTTCCCGCAACTTTCGCTGCAGAATCTCATATGCATGAATGCCAATTTGCGCAATGATGTATTCCACTCCATTTGCCCCAATTGTTTTTCGAACATCAGTAGCATAAAAATGCTTATATTTGTATGGAAGGACATTTAACTGCGAATCAATATGAATTCCATCAATCAAATCGGATTTGTTAATAAGTGATTTAAAGTAGTTAGAGAATCCTTTTTCGACAGTTGCAATGCTTTTTTCATATAGAACATCTTGAAGTTCATCAAAAGCCAGGAGTGCTCTTGCAGAAATATCATTGATAGATTGTTTTTTGAGAATGGTTTCATAATCCGATTTGGCTTTTGCCAATTTTGATTCACTGATAGCTTTATCTGCACGAAGCTTTTGCAATTCCTTATCAATGTCCAATAATTGAGTAGAATAATTTGCTTTTTGCTCGTTTAACGCACTTTTCTTTTGGAGGTACTCATCGTAATTATCTACGCTACTTTGCTCCATTTTTTTGCGAATCCGTTTTACACAATTTAGTGACGCATCAATATCGTCGGTGGCCTTTCTGATTCGCTCAATATCAAAACCTTGCAAATTATTAATTTTGGCAATAAGTTCATATCGATCAAAGTCTGATAAGTTGAGAATCGGAACCAGTTGTTCATAAGCACTGGCGTAATCACCAATCTCATATATAATTCGATTTGTGATGTCATCAGAAAGCTCAATGTGGCAGTCATCAAGAACATGAGCGATAATAGACTTAATTTCCGGCGTGTCAATTACACTTTTCACATTGGCATCAACCTGAGCTTTATGTTCCAGCAAGATTTGATCTTTTAAACTGTCAAGCTGAGAACGAAGGATTACAAAGGGAAGAATATTGTTGGCGATTTCTTTGAGCCATCGTCTTTTTTCTTCTCGACGCGCATCTTCTTTTGCTATCTGCTCTTCCATTGCCTTCCATTCTTTTTTAGATATACCCCCACCTTTGGCATACATCTTTTCGAGATTGGCAAGCTGATCATCAATGGACGCCATGCTATCTTCAATGGATTTATAACTATCTTCTGCTTGAGCAATACGATTGGCAATTATTGCATCATCATTTTGGCACTTTTCGTATTCATAAGAAGCATACGCACCATCTTTTGCTTTTCCTCTTGAAATTCTCCGGAAATTTTCTCGAATAATTTCCATTGTATCAAGGTTACAAAGTTTTAAAAATGCCTCTCTAAAATCGGAATTTTTATTACCATTGAATACAAAGTCACTAAGTTTCTCACCATCGAAAAAGTAAAATCTGAAAAGATTTGGCGGAAGCAAATGAAGAATATAACTTTCAAAGTCTCCTCTTTCGGTCAAGCTCAAAGGTTCTCCATCTTTACTGACCTCAAACGTTTCAACGATTCTTTTTCCTGTAATTTTCCAATTTCGAATAAATGTGTACGTGTTGTTATATTTGCCGTCGTCAAGAAGAAGATCAATTGAGACTTCGGCAGTTCCTATACGATTTAATTTTTCATTTGCGTTAATTATTTTTTCAACTTCAGCATAATATTTGGCATTTACCGCTTCAAAACCATAAGCAACACAACCGTATAAACAAATTTTAATTGCTTTAAAAAGTGTGGTTTTCCCGGCACCATTTTTTCCGCCGATCAAAACCATTCTTTTAATGCTATCTGATACATTAAAATCGAACTCGTTTTGATTGATATATGGGCCAATATTAGTTAGCCGGATCCTTTTTATCTTCACCTTCAAGACCTCTTTCTATGGAATCATAATGGAGCCAGTTTTGATTAATAATCTGATCGAACGATTTCTGCAACTTATTATTACGAGTAATATGTTTGTTTTCGTCGACAGAAACGATAAGTTTTGTAATTAGTTCTACCGGAATATCATATTTTTTCGCCACTTCTTCAATAGCTTCAATCGCCTCGTCGTCAAAACGAGCTGCTTTATAGTCATACCACGGTAATTTTATCCCTTTCATTTTATAGTAGATCTCTACCAGATTTCTGCAGGACAGGTCTCCTTCTTCGTCCCACATTTTATCAATTTCACGCAATTCATCAATGGTGATCAGTTGAAGATGAGTCTCTTCCTCAAGCTGCAAGAGTTTTTCAAGGATGATTCGTCTTGCTCTTAATGTAAACGGACCTAAGCCAAATGTACCATCCGCTTTTTTATATACGGATCCATTTCTGCGTTTTGTGTCGCGAAATTGCGGATCGCTACGCATTTTCAGCAACTCGTTTCTGAAATTTCGAAGAGGAATAAGTTCCGTAGCGCCACCGTCAATGAACCTTTGAAGAGACTTGTCCTCAGTAACCATCGTACAGCACCAACAACCAAATCGTGAGTTGCCTGTTACAGGGATTTTTTCTTTATCAATTTGCCCAAGCACACTCTGTTCTTCGCCCATATTTTCACCTTGATAGAGGTTGAACAGATACTTCATATCCGTGCCCCATGGGCTTCGGCAATCATCTCGAAGCAGATATTCCCATACCAGTGCATTTGGCACTTCAGTGATGGGGTTATACACATAGGCATGAGGAATATCATTATGCATATTCAAGAGTTTTCCCTCAATCTCACGCGCCGTAATCGTCTTTTGTCTGGTCAGACTTTCACCCTTGCGTACGCCAAGTAGTATTACAATTTCTCCGCTTTCCTGAATACGGTCGTTTACGTATTTATTCATAGGAGCAATTTTCAGACGGTCTGTACACCATCTGAATCCAGGAGGCTCCGGAGTGGGATATCCTAAGCCGATAATTCTGCTCCAGAAAGTTTGATCCGGCTCTGGGTAGATAATGGTAGCTTCAATCTGGAGTCTATCGCGTTGCGCCGCCTTATTGATACTCTCCGATGACGAATGCATGTATCGCTTTACGATGGGATTCTCCACCATTGTGTCGGAAGTGATTACATATATTTTTTTGTGCATAATTGATCCAGCATTTTTGAGTCTTTTCATTGCTTCATAAACTAAGCTAACCAAAAGTGTCGAATCTTTGCCACCGCTATATCCAATAAGCCACGGGCGATCGTCATGTTTATACACGATCATAATCTCGCGGATTATATCTTCAAATACTTGAAACTCTTCCTGATTTGGCATGTTGTTTTACCCCAATAATATCTTTTCTTTTTTCAATTCATCATCTGCTATCGATAATCCGAGTAATCTTTTAATCTCAATATAAGTTAAAAAGATGCCTTGCTCGTTCCGATTGATTTTTCCGTTCGGTTTGATAGCCCGGTTCATCCAACTGCTTTCATTATTTCTCAGCCAATCGATGCTTCGTAATCCTTTCAAGGATTCCTTATAATCAACCGATGGATTTTCACAATAATACTCGCATAGCCTTCCGAATGCCAGAATGATCAATCCTTGTGTAGTAATATAATCTTCCCGAAGACTTTTTTTGCTGAGCTCGCCCGTGTCCATTTCGTTCCATTCGCGCATGTTGGAAACGACATTTGACCAGAATTCTTTGATATATTGCTCAGTCTTTTCCGATACACCGATGATTTTGATTATCCGCTTATGCGCCGTGTAGAATGTGTTGAGGGTAAACAGATTGGACGAAAATTTGCTCAAATTGTCTTTTTCTTTGTCTGTATATTTGCGAAGGAACTTAATATCGTTTACAACTTTTTTTGTAATGACAGCAATTTGGTCTTTGGATTCATAGAGCGTATTCAAAGACTTGGAGGTTGTAACAGCGTGTTTGTTCAAGTCGGTAAACATCTGCTGGCTTCTCTGAAGGCCTTTGTCTTTATACATAACAATGGAGATCGTTTCGTCCTTCAACGATGCGTCTTCGATCAGAGCCGCTTCAATCGCTGCTTTTCTGTGCTGACCGTCATTGATCAAGAATGTTGCTTCCATATCAATTTCCAACACACCGATTTTCCCATCGGGTTGGTACGGTTTGAATTCGATTTCTCCGTCAATAGATGCTGCAAGCGCAGAGAAGACATACGAATCTCGATTGTTCAGAATATAATCCCGTATCTCCGGTATTCTCGCTTCATTTAACTTGCGCTGCGCGCGATACTCCGGGGCAACATCAGAATTGTCCGTATTGAATATTTTACTAAGCAGTCCGAGCGGGACCATGCAGGTATAGAATTCATTTCCTGCCTGATTTCCTTTGACTGCCGGAAATTGATAACGTAACATATATGCCTCCATAGATATTATACTTGCGTATATACGTAAGTATATCACAAAAGAGCTGATTTGTCAATAGAAAAAGAGACTGCAAAAGCAATCTCTTTTAATACTATTATGCGATATTGTTAAGGGAACTTATATATTGTTTTAGCTCATCTTCAAAATAACGATTATAATACTCCAAAACCATTTCTTTTGCCGTACTTTCATCAGTTATCGTGTTCAAATTATTTGGATACTTGCCAGATTCAAATATTTCTCTGGCTTTTAGGAAGTATTTATTACACCAGCTACACGAAAATACGCTTTTTCCTTTTGCTTTCAAAAATTGAATCTTATCAAATATGGACAGTTCTTCCATCGATGCATTATCTTCATAATTAACATATAAATAATTTGCACTATACGAGATGTATTTTTTTAACTTCTTGGGGCATGGAATTGTCGCTTTCCTATTGTTACCATAAACAAATTCAAAATTATAACTTTGATTAATAAAGAAATGTTCTGCCGAAGCCGATTTATTAGATAGGAAAACAAATAAAGGGCGTTTCTTAATATCAAGTCTTTTGGCATCGGAAGAAAGCTTATAGAATTCCTTTATCGCAAAAATATATTTCGGAAGATATTGACCGCTTTTTTCCGTTACGTTTCCATCTTCTGTTACTGGCCGATTATATACAATTTTGTTTATATTTTTTTGATACATCGCAGCTGAGGCTTCTTTCAACTTTTCTATCCAATTTTCAGACATAACAATCCTGGTTAATTGTTGAGAATTCTTCTTCCCAGATGATGCCGTGAACAAGATGCTATAGCAATAAATATCAAAAATACACTCATAGTCTGATTTCTTGGATTCTGGGTTTTGCAAAACATCTATTATATATTTCATCAATAACATTTTGGGCACTTCATCGTCATTCCTCAAGATTTCATACATAATTAAAAAGGCACACTGTACTGTACTGTCCTGACATTTTCCGTGGAAAGACTCAGTAAATTCAGGCCATGGTCCCTTGAGCTTTGCAATTAATGAAAAATAATCGGATACTTTTTTTAAATTCTCAATTGTATTATTAAAATATTGATTGTTGGGAATAGCTGTTACAATGTGCGTATCAGCAGTATATTTTGCCGACGGTGAACTCGAGCCAAGTACTATATCTTTTCCCAATTTTAAATCGGTTTTTAAAGTGTTTAATTTGTAATCTAATGCTTTGTTAACAGTGCAAGCAAAATAATGGTAGTAAAATGTAGAAATCGAATAATTATTAATTTTATTATTATGTAGATTTTTAATGCTTTTTTGGACATCGGCCCATTTTTCAGTCATTAAGTCAAAATCAATTTTAAACAGGCGCGCTTTTAAAATATCAATACTATCTAATTCCACCGATTTATCATTTAAATCAAGATAGTAATCAACACAAATTTGTTTTGAACTTGTACCGCCATCTTCTTTATTGAGCAATACGTTTATTTCACATGCAAAAAGTTTATCTTTAAAAGCCCGTAATTCGGCCGTAGTAAACCTATCAATCTGGCCTTTTATCTCAGACCAAAGATCAGCCAAAAGCGGGCGCTGTTCAAGAATATCACTTTTCAATATTTCTGTTCCGTTTTCATCCGCAATAATTCTATCTAAACAAAAATCTAATCCCAATGCCTCAAAAAAGCCAGTATATGTATCATTTTGATAGTTGCAGAGCGAAAATGATATTATTTCCAGCTTCTTTTTTATATAGGAAATAACCAGGATAAGCATCGTTATCCGCTGCTGACCATCAATCACACTAAAATGCAAATTATCTTTTGTACTCAATAAAATGGTGCCAAGAAATTTGGGGCCATTGTTAATATCATTAATTAAAAGACGAATATTTTCCTTTTTCCAACGTATTTCTCTTTGATATGCAGGAATAGTATAAACTCTGTTTTGCGGGAAATTAAAAGCATACTCATTCCCATTTTTAACAATTCTAATGTCACATTGCTCGTTTTTTAGCAACTGCTCAACCTTAAACATAGTGCTTTGAGGATTATCCATTGCTTTTTCCTTTCCAATGTTAAATGATTTTTATTCATTTTTTGACAGTAATAGAACAACTCAATTATGACACATTCTTAATAAATTCATTTAATTCCTCTGTATAGATCTCCATTACGTTCAAGAGCTTATTAGTTTCCTCGTTCTTTATGAATACCAACAGAAGAGCCAGGAACATATTCCACGTCATGGTTCTCTTATGATTCTCTATTGCCGCCACCGTACTGCGATTCACACCGAGGACGGAAGACAGTTCTTCCTGGGACACACCGAGTTTCTTGCGCAAAGTCGGCAGATTCTCGGTCATGTTGGCGATCAACACCGCCCGTTTTTGCTCATCCATGGAAGCACCTCCAGATATAATTATCCCAATATAGCATATTATATCATATTAATGCGAAAAAAGCAATAGTTTTGTCGCAATTCAAGACATTTTGTTGACTTCGATATTCCGTTATACGGCCTTGACAATCTCCAAGGAAAGAGTTACAATGCAATGACCTGATATGATATGCTGGAAATTCATTTTTCATTGTTTACTGCGTCGCAAATTTTGTTCTCTGCTCGGATGGTTTTTGACCACAGTTTGTGTCATAGACGGGTTTGAAAGCGATGGACGGACATATATAATGGAAAGCGGTTGACCACAATCTGTACCATTTACGGAAGTCGGCGAGGAAAAGAAAAATCGTGAGCTTTGCGAACCATTCAGACAGAATGCCGAAAGCCCCCGAAATTCGGGTTTGACCACATGTTTTACCATAGACAAAGGCGGAGCACGTGAAAAATATGGGCACAAAAGTGCCAAAGACGAAATGCCGTGGAGTAGAAACGGCTAAAAAAGCATGGGCGCACCCGAAAGGATGCGCCCGTTTCAGTTGGGGTGGTAGAGGCCGCAAGTTCAAGTCTTGTCACTCAGACCAACATTTCGTATGAAATGAACAAAAAATCGGGCCAAATCG
>ENA-USUG01001805-USUG01001805.1-human-gut-metagenome-genome-assembly--contig:-NODE-1805-length-34643-cov-15.225192_pt1 | contig 34643 bp, 30 predicted proteins | sample MGYA00250059_ERZ773394 | MGnify/ENA primary metagenome ERZ773394 (study PRJEB29103, sample SAMN06111957) | human gut metagenome | biome: human gut; feature: ankylosing spondylitis patient; material... | reverse complement strand
CGCTGAAAAGTATTATTTTGCCGATTTTACTTACTAGGTCGATACAATAACTTCAAATATATTATGCGGACTCTTCCACACTTAGTTTCTCAACTTCTGCAAATATATAATATTTTTTACAAAAATCAAATATTCTGCCATTTTATAGCTGATTCTTTTCCTAGCTTATAGCAAACTTAATTTTCAGCCTACCTTTCTCTATCCTTACACTAAGACATAAAGGAATACAGACACGGCACTAACATATCATATACATACGTCAGTGTCTATGCTATGTACTTGGTATGTTCATGATCAAAGGAAAGGATAGTTCAACTTTAGCGAAAGTGTAGACCATCTCTGAACAAAAAATTGCAAACCGATCAATACATCACAGAGTTCATACGAACATGAATGAGTAACGTTTGACCTTCGAATGAGGGGTATTATTTGGTACTCTTCTGTACTTTATTTGGGGTGTATTTGTGTATGAATTCCACAAAAGTAAAACTTCCTCTAGAATTTCTAGAGGAAGGTAAAAGTTTAAAGGGTAGGTTTATTCCTCTTGGGAACGTAAGGTCACATTCATATCATCTATGTCAGTGCTAGAAGATACTATTTTGTCTTGTGGAACATAGTTAGCGTGGCTAAAACTTAATGTACAGGACTCAGATTGTCTTACTTGGATAGAGTAATACCCTTCTGAATCAGTTTGAGTTTTGCTTAACAGGGCGTTGTTACTGTTTAAAGTACAGGTTACATCAACCTGACTTATAACATCTCCATTAGTATTGTCAACATAACCGGAAACAGTTATCCATTTTACATCACTTTTCATTGTGAAACTACACGTGATCATTGCGATTACAACGATTGTTGCTAATACAATTAATGATTTTGTTTTCATGATAATAAGTTTTAAATTTTTACTAACAAACACCTGGCGTTTTCTTTCTTTAATGCATGCATATCAAATTTAGGATAATTAATCTGTAAAACAAAATTGTGATGTAAATATTTCTATGTTGCGATGTATATGTTTTTTTTGAAATCCGTTACTTGTAGGATATATTAATATTTCAATTTTCATGCTTATTACTTACGTAATTATTGGCAAATATATAAATAAACCATGTGATTATTGATGTATGTATTACGAGCAACTAATATTTACACGAAGATTATAAAAGACCTATAAAAAATGCTTTCACTTTGTTATTTAGTTTTGGTAGTTTATATAGATTATAAATAACTTTCATGGTGGATTAGAGATGTGCTATTTTTTCGATGCAACCCATTTATACTATTGATTACAAACGTTTTTAGTCTTTTAATCGGTATAAATCAAATTTTTACAACTACACGAAAAGTACGCATAAGCGCACTTTGTTGACTATCAGTACTTTCTATATATTCTTTGTACTGCAATTCTTTTAGCTCATTTTCAAACTGGCGAGGGTTAACTTGATGTAATTGATTGTCTGATTTTTATCACACGTGTATTAAAAAATGACTTCATAGGCAGAGGTAGGAATTTAAGTTAGAAAATGGCAATGATTGGCAAGTTTTATTCGTTACTTTTTGTGGATTATATTTTATAGTTAATTATTTGTAAACTCATTGTTGTCAAGAATTTAGGATGTAATTCTTGCTTATACTCGAGAAAAGAGAATCTTTTCTACATTTTATAATATACTCGTCTAGCAGAAGTTTCTAAATATAATTTTCTTTGGCCCACTTTTGGGGAATTATTTCTGAAGAATTTTTGCAGTTTATTGATAATATGCATATTTTTGTGTGTAGTCAAAGTGTCTCATGTTATATGTTTATAACTATAATGTGGTGATAATAAATGTATTATCAATGTGTCTTGACTTTTAATTGCATCATTTTATACTTAAGAAACTTAAATTACTTATGGATGTATCTCCTTTAAATCAGAATATTGACACCTTGTTTGCAAATACAACATATTATATAGATTTTTATCAGCGACAATACAAATGGGATTCTGTTCCGGTTGTTCGTTTATTAGATGATATTTTCTATAAATTCACTGAAGAACATAAGCGATATGCCAATAGTATGTTACCAAGCGATCAAATAATCAATAAATACGCATGGTATTACATGAATACTTATGTAACAAATCTTGATGCAGAAACTAATAGATTATATATTGTTGACGGACAGCAACGTCTCACCACACTGACCCTGATTTTGGTTAAGTTATACCATCAGGCAGAAACTTTTGCATCAGATCTAAAAGATTGGATAGCTGACAAAATAGTAGGTCGATCTGGATATAAAAAGACTTTTTGGCTTAACCATGAAATCCATGAACCAACGCTCAAAGCTCTTTTTGATGGTGATGAAGATGTTCCAACGAATACAGGTATTACAGCTGAAAATTTGGAAAAGAACTACAAAGTGATTTCTAAACGACTCGACAAAGAATTAACAAATAAAACAGTGTTCGAGCGATTTGTGTTCTATTTCATGTATCGTCTGGTTATCATTAATTTAAAAGTGGAACAAACCGATGTGCCAATGGTTTTCGAAGTGATTAATGATAGAGGTGTTAGACTGAAACCATATGAAATACTAAAAGGTAAGCTCTTGGGTCAAATTGATAAAGAGGAGTTAAATGTGTTAAAATTCAATGAATTATGGGATGGTCAAGTTAGTAAAATCAATCGAAACAATCCAGATGCAATAGATAGTTTCTTTATCTATTTATTAAAAGCCAAGTTCTCTAATACAATTGGAGAAAGTAGAAAATTTGATAGGGAATATCATAGAGCATTATTTGCTGAAACTTCTTTGAATCTTGATCATAATCCCAATAATGTAAAAAAATTCCTTCAAAATGACTTCTTGTATTATTCTTCTTTATACGTTAAATTAGTTAAATATACTACAGAACTCAATCATGAATTTGAACATGTGTATTATAATTCGCTAACTGATAGGGGTCAACAATTTTTGTTAATAATGTCGGCATGTAATGTTGATGATGTGCAAGAAAAAGAGAAAATCCAATGTGTATCATATCATATAGACAGGTTGTTCTGTCTCCTGCAATTACAGAGAGCTTATGATAGCAATAAGTTCAATGAGAAAATGTATGATATCAGTAGCAGAATAAGAGAAGTTGATATATTAGAAATTCCTGCTATATTTGATTCTGCGCTATTAGAGATGCTTAAATACAAATACAGTAATAATGACCTTAACGTTGTATTTAGTTATGGCTATTTTAAAGAAACTGGCATCGATCTTGACAAGCGATTTAAGCGATACTTTTTTGCGAGAGTTGAAGAGTTTATAGCCAAAAACACAAAAATGGATATGAGGCATAATTTATATAACCTTGTCGTAAATACAGGTAGTACAAATGGATTTCACATCGAACATATCCTTGCTGAAAATGAAGAAAATTATGAATTGTTTGGAAATGATGAAGAACGGTTCAAAAGTGAAAGGAATAGACTTGGCGGTTTGTTGTTGCTAAAAGGAAAGGACAACATTTCAAGTAATAACGAAACGTATGGAAAAAAATTAGAATCATATGCTAATACACTATATTGGAATGAAACACTACGGCAGGATTCTTACAAATCTCACCTTGATTTTACAAATTGGATTCAATCATCTAAGTTAAATTTTAGGCCTATGGATAAATTTGGGCCAGAAGAATTAGAGGAAAGACAGAAACTATTGTTTGAAATAATTAAACATATATGGAATGAATAATAGTAGTGTCCATAATTTTGTGTAAACGATAGTTTGATAAGGTATATTATTATTGTTGATTATCAATAATTTATGGATTAAAAGATAGACGCTTCAAAATTTACTTGTTTTTTCGTCAAAAATCGAAGATTTAACTTTTTTAATCTTAGTTTGCCTTCAAACGAAGATTAAAAGTGAAAAATAGCTCTCGATGCAGTATGTGTACATCGTTGATTATCAATAGTATAACGCTCTAAAAGGTACAACCAGCAGGTTGGCAAGTATCTGAGAATGTGTAAGTTAGTGATTTTTAGCACCATTCTCGGCTTGTACCTCCATTTTGGAAAGTAAAAGTAAGTGTAATTTCTTGAATATCAAAATGTGCGGTACAAAAACTTGTGAAAAATGGCGTTTTTTGATGAGAAAAGGTACAAAAATGGCTCTGAAAAGGAGGGGACATTATGATTATTTTGCGAAGTACTCAGTCTTTAACCAATAGGTATAAATCGGGTCTTGGAATGAGATTGCATCTGCCTTATTATTCAATGTAACATTCTTGATAAGGGCAGCCTTTGAACAGGATATTGAGGTCGTTGAAGCGATTTGATAGCGATGCATCACTTCGGTCGAACTGATGGTCTTTTCTACGGCTATAAGGGCTTTGAGATAGTTCAATTACTGTGTGGTCAGTGTTTCGGTGATTGTTACAAACAACAGCCTTATGTGGCAGCGGTCGCTATTTCTTAAGATTGTTTAAGTAGTAATAATTTGAACAGAAAAGGAAGTTTCATTTCTTTTATTGTTCAAATTATTGCTATATTTGCAGTATGGATAGACAATTAACTGAAATAGGAACTATTCCTGTAACGACTTCAATCATCGAATCGTTATACCCGGAACTTAAGTCTGCGAATAAAAAAGTGACCTGGCTTGAGAAGCAAGGATTTATCATCAGACTGAAGCGGGGACTTTATGTGGCTAACCCCAAACATTCAGGAAAGACCCTATCGAGTGAGTTGATAGCCAATCATCTCTATGCACCTTCGTATATTTCAATGTCTACTGCACTACGATATTATGGACTTATCCCCGAGGCTGTATATGTTCATCAATCAATGACGGTAAAGCACTCGCGTAGCTTTCAAACTCCGGTCGGCTGTTATGACTACAAACATATCTCAAAAATGGCATTTCCAATAGGAGTAAGGAGTATGTATAAGGATAATTATGCTTTTCTTATTGCATCACCGGAAAAGGCTTTGTGTGATTTGATTGCCAATTCCTCGCAGGTCAATCTTCGCTATATGAAAGATGTGGAAACATATCTTGAACAGGATATTCGTATGGATATGGATGAGTTCAATAAGATGGATAAAACCATATTCGAAGACTACATAAAAGTTGGCAAAAAGGCCGATTCAATTTCGACACTTTTAAAATTCTTGAGACGATGAAAAATGAAATATTCGACAATATGCTCTCCCGTTATGATTTAACAACAGAGCAACAGAAGAGAAACGCTATATTTGAAGTGAACCAACAAGTGATACTTGCTGGCTTGTATGCCGGAGGCTTTTTTGAGTCGGCGGCTTTCTATGGTGGAACTTGCTTGAGAATCTTTCATGGCTTACAGCGTTTCAGTGAGGATATGGATTTTTCATTGCTTACGCAAGATGATAAGTTCGATTTTACGAAATACTTTCCTGCTATCGTTGATGCTTTTACAATGGTAGGCCGTGAGGTTGAAATAAAGAAAAAAGACAAGAGGAATTTCGGAAAGGTCGAATCGGCATTTCTTAAAGATAATACCGATGTGTATGATGTGACTTTCCAAACAGAGAAATCTATAAAGATAAAGATAGAAGTAGATACTTGCCCACCGTTGAACTTCAAGACGGAACAGAAGCTATTGCTTCAGCCATATTCATTTATGACCCGTTGTTTTACACTTCCCGACTTGTTTGCAGGCAAGATGCACGCCTTAGTATATCGTGCGTGGAAGAACAGAGTAAAAGGTCGTGATTGGTACGACTTTGAATGGTATGTACGCCATAATATCCCACTTGATTTTGCTCATTTGGCAGAACGGTGTAAGCAGTTCAACAATGAGAATATCACTCCAGAGTTATTCAAGGAGAAACTCATTGAGCGTCTCTCTTCAGCTGATATAAAACAAGTGAAAGAAGATGTATTGCCTTTCGTGCGCAATCCAAAAGAACTTGATATTTGGTCAAATGATTATTTCGTGCAGTTGGCCGGGATGGTAAGAATAGAATAATACAACATTAAGCTTTCTCCAAGAAATAACTACTAAAGTATTTATAGCTTTAGTAAGCCTGCACCTTTTCTTATTGGCGAAGGCAATCCAAGTAAGGTTATACTTATTCATAGTCTTATTATTTTGCAAAGAACTCAGTCTTCAACCAATAGGCATAAATCGGGTCTTGGAACGAGATTTCACCGGCCTTATTATCCAATATATCATTCTTGATAAGGGCAGCCTTTGAGCGGGATATTGAGGTCGTTGAAGAGATTTGATAGCGATGCATCACTTCAGTCGAGCTAATAGCCTTTTCTCCAGCTATAAGAGCCTTGAGGTAGTTCAGTTGTGAGTGGTCAGTGTTTCGGTGATTGTTACAAACAACAGACTTATGTGACATCGGTCGCTATTTTTTTAAGATTGCCTTAACAGTAATAATTTGAACAGAAAAGGAAGTGTTATTTCTTTTTCTGTTCAAATTATTGCTATCTTTCTATAAACAATATATTGTTTGTTATCTGTAAAATATCAGCCTTATGAATAATATGGTAGCATTTAATATCTCCAACGCCCAATAATGTGACTAAAGCAGATTTCAACAGGAATAAATTCAAAAATTTATCTCTGTAACACATCATAAAATAAAGCAAAACTGCTATATTTGCATATTATATGATATGTTGAACTATGACGAAAAGTACGATGGGTACCAAGTTGCCAAGAAAATTGGAGCAGAAGATGCTGATAGTAGGTGAGCAGATCAGGCTGGCCAGACTACGCAGGAATCTTAGTATTGCCCAAGTCGCCGAACGTGCCACCTGTTCACCTCTGACGGTTTCACGCATAGAGAAAGGTGTACCAACGGTGGCAATAGGCATTTATCTTAGGGTGCTTTATGCGCTTCAATTAGATGATGATATTCTTCTGCTTGCAAAAGAAGATGCAATGGGAAAAGCATTACAGGATTTAAGTCTTAAACAAAGGGAAAGGGCATCAAAAAAAGAATAAGGTATGAAAAGACTCTATGTGTTTGCTGATTTTGATTGGTTGAAAGAACCAAGACTAATTGGAGAGTTAAGTTACGAATCACTTCGTGGCTCTGACAGCTATGGATTTTGTTATAGTAATGAGTGGTTAAAGGATTATGGTAGTTTGTTTCTTAGTGATGATTTGAATAACTATCCAGGGCAGCAATATACAGCTCCAGGTAAGGATATTTTCGGATATTTTTCTGATGCCCTTCCAGACAGGTGGGGGCGTACATTGATAAATCGTCGGGAACAGATTCTAGCAAAGGAAGAGAAACGTCCGGTGCGTCGGCTTTCTTCATTCGACTATCTTATCGGGATTGAGGACTTTTCTCGCATAGGGGCTTTTCGATTCAAGGAGTCTATAAATGGAGATTATATTAATGCAAGCGAAATCTTGCGCATACCACCACTGACAGATATTCGTGAGTTGATTGCAGCTAGTTCCGAAATAGAGAAAAGTGAAGATGAGAACAGGTTACCTGAAATGCGTTGGATTGCTCAACTGGTACAGCCTGGTTCATCTCTTGGCGGAGCACGTCCAAAGGCAAGTGTAATTGACGAGAACAAGATTTTGTATATAGCAAAGTTTCCGTCCCACAAAGATGATTATGATGTTGGATTTTGGGAACATTTTTCACATCTGTTGGCAAAGAAGGCTGGTGTCAATGCTGCGGATACAAGAGTAATCTCTACTAGCGACAAATACCATACTTTGCTTTCTCGACGATTTGACAGAAGGGAAAATGGTAAGCGTATACATTTTGCTTCAGCCATGACTCTATTGGGCTTGAATGATGGTGACAATGCTAATACCGGCCATGGCTATCTGGATATTGTCGATTTCATACTTCAGAATTGTACTAACGTGGAGGATAATCTGCAAGAACTGTATCGCAGAGTTGCATTCAATATCTGCATCGGCAATAGTGATGACCATTTCCGCAATCATGGCTTTCTTTTGACTGCGAAAGGCTGGACACTTTCTCCGGCATACGATATGAATCCTACTCTGAATGAGTTTCAGAGTCTGCTTGTCTCATCAACTTCCAATAAAGCAGAACTGGGTATTTTACTTGATACTTGCGAAGATTATATGCTTAATCGTAAAATAGCGGAAAAGATTATTTCTGAAGTAATTGAAGTCGTAAAAGGATGGCGAGAAATGGCAACACGATTGGGTATTTCCAAAAGAGAGATGGAACTGTTTTCTGAAGTATTGGATGCAAGGAGGAAAGATTACGTTTAATTTACAAAATAGAATATTGTTAGTAATTTATTGCTGTCCACTCTTTTATAGGGCAGTGATGGATAAATTTTATTTATATGAAAAAATCAGATATATTTTGGCAGACATATTTGAGTCTCGAAAAAGAGTTCATTAATGTTTCTAATTTTATATTTATAACGGATGAAATTACTACTCATGAGCATGGTAAAGAAATTACTCAACCATGTAATTCTCAATTGGAGACTTTTTCACCCTATATCGCAGATTTACTTATACGATGTTGCGTCCAGATAGAAGCAATTTCCAAGGAATTGTATTATGACAATGGCGGGACAAAACAACGTGGAGATAAAAACTTGTTTTTTGATGAGGATTGCTTAAAACTTATTGATATAAAATGGGCGATACATGATAAACGAGTTTTGGTTGTTGCTCCATTCTTCAATTTAACCAAAGAAGAGAATCGAATTCTAAGACCATTAAAGAATGCCCATAAAAGAGCTGGTACATTTTGGGAAAAAGCATATCAAGCTGTAAAACATGATAGATTTGCTTCTCTCAAAGATGGTAATATAAAAGCTCTTTTACATTCGATGGCTGCGCTTTATCTATTGAACTTATACTATAGAAACGATTCTTGGATTATTAAATATCAAGAATTATCCAAGACCGATTTTAGTATGGGGTCTTCAATCTTTGCAGTGAAACAACCAGAGGTTGGTCAATTATGGTATGGTAATACTCCAATCGTAGGTGAAAGCCCTTATGTTGTAAGATACCAAACAGAAGATTACAAACGAATTGAGGCAATGCAAAAAGCCGATAATGAAGCATTAAATAATTATTGGCAGCAACAGCCAGAGAACAAGGAGCCAGAATTTTTGGCAATACTTGAAAAAGAAAGGAAAAAACAAGAATTAGATCCTAGTCATAGAATCTTGTATTTTGGGGAGTTGGGTATTTATCGATTAAAAAAAATGTTACCTACACATTTGCCGTTTGAAGAAAGAAAAGAAAAACTTGTCAAAAGTGAGGCTTGGAATTGTTGGATAAATCAACATAATACTCATTTAAAACCTGAAGAAATAACGGAAAATAATATTGATAAGGAGATTGAGAATGTCGGTAGGCGATGGGGCATGGACATAGAAAAGCAGTATAACACCATGAGTTGGATTCATTTAGCGATGAACGGTGCTATATGTAAAGTATATATACCATGATTCATTTTAAATTTAAAGCTACATGTGAAACTTCTTAAATAAGTTGAGCTCTGCAAAGGAACAATATCTGGCGATCGTCTCACTTGTAGAATGGCAGCCAGAGGAAAGGATAATCCTACATTAAAAGAATATGACTACACGCAAATTATCGGCACTATATTATTGAATTAGTGCCAATAATTTGTTTAAAATCGACTTCTATTATGACACATTTGACTAAAAAGATTATTCTTGATGCGATAAAATATAGTGCATCACTAGACAATTCCTTCATCAGTGGATGGTGGATTTGTAATGACGATAATACAGTATTTCTTCCCCTCCTTCAGGTTGCAAGGAGAGTATATAATGATGAGTTTGATTATGCTTATGAACTTGATTATGCCGAGACATTCAAAAAACTTGGGATCAATGTCAGACTAAAAAAGATAGCACGTATTTGTTGGAACACAAATGGTTGGACATGTCCTTCCGGACGAATTGGTAAAAGCAAGAATAAGGACTCATATGAATATAAATACGGATTCGGTCACGAGGAATGGTTATTTGACATTGCCAAGACGATAAATGGTTATCATTATGGACATATTCAAGCAGTTGCTTCTTATAAGGAAAATTTATCTTTTGATCTCTCTCTCTTTACGATAAACGATAAAACAAAACAGCGTTACTGGGTAGGGGAGATTCTTGATGTAGAACCAGTTTTCAATAAAGAGGCAAAGACTATTCTTAGTGAATACAAGAAAAAGGGTTGGTATGCAGAAATGCAGGAACAACTCAAAGACTACATAGAAAAAATACCTAGTGGATTTGCCTTTAATCTCCGATATAGACCTGAAAATCTCCGAAAATTTGATGTTTTGAAGCCTGTTGATAGAAAAGAACCCAATGTTAAAACAAGCTATTATACATCACTTTATAACCTTAAGACAATTTTCAAACTTGAAGATCATTTCGTCTTTCAACCCGGTTTCCGAACAGAAGAAACTGATATAGATGCCAAAAATGGTTCTTCTCGTCGTTCTCATATTTCAAAACGTCATCCAATTATCCAAAAAGCTCTTTACGATTATCTTGTAAAAGAATACGGGAAAGAAAATGTTGGTACAGAAAATCTTACTCCTATTGGAACAGAAATCGATATCGTGGCGAAGCATGGTAATGAATATGATCTTTATGAAATCAAGACAATATCAGATATTCGTCTATGTATTCGTGAATCACTCTCACAACTGCTTGAATACGGTCTATACCATACCGATATCAAGGTCCGTAATTACTATATCGTAGGCAGTATTGTGCTTACTGACGATGCACAGAAGTATTTGAATGCTCTTCGTAAAAAGTATCATATTCCGGTTAATTATATTCAGGTTGATACTGAAAACGAAATACATGAATATAAATTGATATGAAGAGAATCCCATTGATACTAATCTATATATCATAAAATAAAATGAATGAAAATCTTTGTATAGCAATAATAACAACAGCATCTATCTTTGCTGGATTTCTCGTTGCATTCCTTAGTAGTTATCTAACTGCTCGAAATAAGGAATATGACGAGAATAAACTAAAATTTGATACTTTAGGCAGAAAGCTTACACTCTTTAGACAGTTATGTGGATTTATCTGGAATAGCAACTGTTTAAACGAACAAAGAGGTAAACTAAAAGCGAATGAACCTGCATTAGATGAGGATGGAAACGTCAAATCTTTTATGCACGCTATTGATGCCTTACATAGGGACCTGAAGCTAAAACAATATAAACAGAATCCCTACATAGATTATAGCGAGGAGGATTTGGATAGGATTAAAATTTTTGTGAATAGCATTTGGTATAACCTTATTCACAAGAACTATCAAGAGGTGCATTTCAGTCAGTTGCTGGATTGTCCAATGGGCATATCTCCAGGTTATTTCACAACTATTCGAAAAGAACTATCATTTGGTAATAGATTCTCAGATGAAGGAATGGATGATAAAGAATTTGGAAATATCGCCGGAAACGTAGAGTGCGAAGTGATTGAGGATATGGAAGTGTTACAATATGAGATACACAAACCCATTGATTGTGATGTGATTGCAATTATCAGATATACAATTATAGTGTCCGTTTCTGGAATCGGTGTGCCCTTACTGCTGTTGTGGGCAAGGGATTATTTTTTAAATATTGGATGCTGGAATAATTTAATACTACTTATTGTTTTGGCTGTTTTTTTATACAGCATAGTAATGGCAGCAAAACATACCTATAAACATTTTCAGAAAAAAGAGTCAATTAAAGGCAAAACATATAATTTCAAGCAAATGGTAAACAATTCAAAGCACGAGCAAAAGCTCGATAAAATTAAGAAGCATGAAGATGCTTTCAGGGAGTTTTATAATAGTGCTAAGGATATCTTTAGTAAACTACAGAAGTCAGATCCCTTATCACAGCCTTTTGAAGATAGATGCATTCTTCAAGTATGTCCAGGAAGTAGGGCTGGTGGTAATAACCCAGATGTGATAGAAGTCTTCTGGGGTGGGCAGGCAGTAAAAAGAATAGACAAGAAAAACGGCTCCAAGCTACTTACTGAATCTGGAGTAACACTGTTTTTCTACCTTTTGCCAGATGGCCATGTGACAATAACTTTATATCCGGCACAAACAGAGGCTATACGACCATTAGAGGATTGTATTCTTTTACATAGGTTCATCAAAGCTACTTGGCTACTAAAAGAAAAGAATCAGAAATCATTATGGCGAGACTTTATGGCATATACTGAATGTACGTCTCTGATTGGCACTCCTTCAATTTGGCAAAGGTTAAGAATATTCTGGCTAAAGTACTCATGTCCATTATGTATTGATGGCGTGCAGCAGTCTATCAGAGCACATATGCACTTTCAAAAAATTGTTACTTTTGTCTTGACTGTAGGTTTGAGTGGTTTTTTATTACTTGCAGTTCAGCAATGCCATAAAGAAAAAGAGAAAGATTATTCTCCATTGATAGAGCAAACTAATAAGGGCATTGAAGACGTTCAAAAGGGGCAAGATGAAATTTTGAAAGAAATACATTCGATAAGTGCAAACATTGATTCTTTAATGAAGTTTGTTCCTATCTCACAAAAGAAACCTGTTGTAACTAATAAAAATGATTAGATATAGATCTGAAAAACAATTAATTAAGATAGAATAGAGACTGTAAGCTAAAGTGTGTTGGTTGTGTAAAATAAACTGTGTCATGCATTATTTCTCTCCAGAAAACTCATCGGTCGGGGAACGGTCAGCACCAAGGGGCGGGACTACCCGTCCCGAGTGTGTTAAGTAAATGAAAAAAGATATTATAACTTTACAGACACACTTTAGTATTCAGTCTCCCCATCTATTGCCTCTTGTAAATCTCTATACTCGATTTCACAGAGTTCTACAGCGGGATCTTGTCCCATCACTAATTCGGTCCTATCCATTCGAATTGTTAATTTAATGGATGCTGATATTTCCACTTCACTAGTCGTGTACTCTTTGAATAAATAATTATTTTCTTCAGAGTCCCAATAGCTCATTGATTCATCGACGTGTTCGACATCCGCTATAGCATCAACATCAACAAAACAAATAGCCTCAAGGTATTCCTTATTAATTTCAGTCAGTTGTATATCTTTATCACTGAATGAGAGTGCTACTTCTTCTTTAATTGTTACGTCTTCAATTTCTTGCCATTGGACTCGATTATCGTATACACTATAATCAAGAAGGTAATCTGTCAATTGCTCTTTTAGGTCTGCAGCAAATGAAATCTTCCCTTTATGAAAATAGGCATATAGTCTTTCGATATCTCTTTTTTCTGCTTCGGATGTAGCTATCTCTTTCAGGATTCCATTCAAATATTCACCAATTTCTTTTTGGATTAAAACATCGCTTTTGTAGTCAAACATATCACCGTCATGGCTCAAGAGAATAATGTTCTCAATACGATTCTTCTTAGCATATTGTTCAAGAGCACTTAGAACGAATGCATCAGGGAATTCTTTTTGTTTTCCCTTTTTCCCAAAAGGTTTCTCGCTATTAAAGTACTTCTTGAATATCCCTTCGACGTCATTGCAATAGTCGTATCCTATAATCTGAATCCTGGCTTTTGCAATACTTGAGTCAAGAACTGCTGTTGATATTGATTCACTGTCAATTGCAGAAATGATTTCTAGAGCTTTAGATAATTCATCTGGACTACCCATAACCATCATTCTTCGTTTGAATTCATCAACTGGTAAAAGAGTCGCCTCACAAAAATGTTTGCGCCATTCTTCTTTTGTAATCTCAGGTAATAAGATAGTCAGGTGGCCTTTTGCAGCAAGACCAAATAACTTTGACACTCGGCTCGATTCCTTGAGAAATCCTTCTGCTTGAAACACAGAGGTATCTATAAATATATGAGTTCTTTTTTTTAAATCACACATAATAAAAGAAAGAATTAAATAATATGTCTATAAACTATAATAATACTTCTTTATCTTCTTCGCCATCAGCTTACGTCTCTCTGCAAGAAATTCTTCATAATTTGTATGTTCCATTTGTAATATAGTTTCAGGGATACAGTTCTGCTGGAGATTCTTGAGCAGTAATGCTTTATCTGTTATGTTTCCATAAACAGCAATACCGGTTTCGCACTGTTCGAAGACTTTAGAGAAATATATATTAGGAGAATCATCTCGCACAGCCTTATTAACCTGGGTGTCTAAATATGTGTAATTGGCTATCTGATTATATTTTGATTTCTCATTTACTCCATTCTTAATCAAGTATTTTTTAGGGAAAATATGATGTACATCACCAATTACAGTTATAAGGTCATTGACTTTGTATCCACATGTAAACAAGGCATCATCTGCATCATGTATTTGAGATGCCAAATAAAGATTGAAGTATGGACTATTTATCACAGATGTTTCAAGATATTGCACCAAAGCTATATCCCAGAAAGTATCGGAAAGATTCGCAGCTTCCACTTCACTAAAGTAGTTTAGGAACCCTCTTTCTTTGATACGTTTTATATCCATATCCATTACAGTTTCTGGCGATGTTATATATCTACTTGTCAAAGTAGTCATTACATACCATTTAACCACATAATGCTTGATTTGCGTCTTGTCTATATTTGGATCTGCATTCAATAGTAAGTATAGAGTGTAGGCAAAGTCAAGGGTCATTTGAGAATTGATTAACTTGCTGGCAATGAATCCTGCTGACTTGATAGCTAGAACAAAATTAGAGAAAGTGTATTCATTCATAAAATCAATGACACCACTCGTAAGTTGTCCGAATGAATTCTCCGCTATCTCTTCTTTATATTCGCGTGTTTCAAAATCACGTCCACCAAGTAAACTTACAAGATCTTTCATCTTAGCTCTACCAAACTTATACATGAATGCTATACGCAAAATATCATTATAATCTGGATCAAAGATTTCCTCACGATCATCCTTCAACCATTTCAGTTTTGATGCAAAAATAGAATTCATAAATTCTTCATCTTTAATCATATCAGAATACCATTCTGGTTGAACTGATAAGTGAGAGAAGTAATCAATAGCTTTTCGAAGCATATTGCCTCCATAAGTAACATTGGCAGCTATTTTAGACATAGCGAAGTCTGCTTGATTTAGTTTTGCTCCTTGACTATTAATACGAATGAATATTTCTGTAACTTCATCAATAGTCAATTCTTTATCAAGCATGATAACTCCGATTTGTCTGTTCTTTATATCTAATAGTTGCATCAGAATCTTATTTAAAGCGCTGCCTTTTATCTCTTGATTCTCTTCGCAATAATCATTGACAAATTGCCACATATCAAATGTCGGTTTAAATACCTCTGCGATATCGGCAATCCATCTTTTATCTTTCAAAATAGCGTTGTCTTGCACCTTAAAGCGTTCTTCATCGTTTTCCGGATTCGCCAATGGATTAAAGGCAATTTTAACACGCTTTTTCTGAAAGTCAGCATTAATAATGTCCATCCCCATAATGGCAGTCATAAGTGCAGTAACACGTTGCTGACCGTCAATCATAATTTTCTTTCCTTCAGCAAGTGTACCATCTTTGAGCCTGATGTTTGGACTTTGAGAGATGATAAGATACCCTGTAGGATAACCAGTATATAAAGAATCTATCAGATCTCTTACTTGTTTTGGCTTCCATACAAAAGGACGTTGAATTTCAGGAATCGCAATTTCACCTGATTTGATAAAGTTCAGTATTTGCTCTAAGGCAATATTTGATGCATTATATTTTTCAGCCATGTTCTATTCATTATTTAGCTAAATTCTGTTTCGCTTTCTCCATCATTGTGATGATATCGAAATGCAATTTCATAATCTCATTATAATTTTCTTTGTTCTGCGGTATATGAATATATTTAAGATTTTCTGTTATAGGATACATTAAATCTACATAATCATTTGTTTTTAAGAAAAAAGAGGTCGCATCATACAACTGTTGGTATCTAGTTAGTAATATATTACCAGGTGTAGCTTGCAGATCATCACAAACGATGGAACTAACACGTGCGGCAAAGCCTAGTAAAGACTTTTTTTCTACCACAGATAAAATACCGAATGCATTTGAAATACCAGTTCTAGATAAATGTATTTCATTTGAAATGGTCGCTTTATATAATTCTAAATCTTTACGTTGCTTTTCAACTTGATCAATTTGTTGTTTCAAATTACGTAGTTCAAAAAAACTTGTAATCTGAAAACCAACAACTATTGTAGCACAGATACCAATTAATGAAGCTATAATCCCTATGTATGAATCAGTCGTTATAGTCCCATTATTCTTTATTTGCCCCCAGAATGTCAAAGCGACACAAGTTATACTACTTATTATACAAGTTGAATTGAGTATTATATTATTTTTGCAAGCCATACTTATTATATCAAATGTGTCACATTAATTTTCTTATACTTATTTCCCATGCCAAGAGCAAAAGCCATCTGGTCTTTAATAATCAATTCACCTTTCTGAAGTCCGGCTATAGCAGTTCTGATTTCTTGAAGTTCCTGGCCACTCACGCCAAACAAGTCTTTAATGACCTTATCATCAATAGTCTGCTGTTTCATAATCAAAGGATACTGAGCATTGGCATAAAAATCAAAACCTTTTGATTTGAAGCTACTCATGTTCTGAGTGGCAAGGATAATACTCAGACCTTTATTTCGTCCTACAGCAATTAAATTACGCAGGGGGCGATTGTCAAAGTCAAGCATATAGTGAGCTTCATCAATAATAGAGAAATGACGTATTTGTACTACTTCATCATTTACTGCTTGCTTATCCAGTAGCTCATAAATGTTATTAAGTTTAGACATCAGGAAATATACAATAGCTTTGGCAATAGGTCCATCTTTTGGATATCCATCCATCTTAATGATGTAGCTGTCATCAATCAAGGATACTTTATCTTCTGATTCAAAGATATGCGCATTAACCAATTGCTTCAGAACAGAAGAAATACTATCATCATTATTTGCATCTTTCATTCGTGATTGATAGCATTTCAGCATTAATTCAAATGAAATAGGGGCGCCATTTGTCGATTTATAGGCTTCTACAATAGCTTCACTAAGACGGTTGTTCATGTTGGCACTCGCACTTACTCGGTCTATAGAACATAAAGCAGAAGACATTTCTGTAGAATACAGATTGATTTCATTGATAGAGCGTCCTGTGAAATCCTTAAATGGAGTAAAAGGCAATGGTTGTGTCAATGGATCCAGAATACAAGAACGGTCCACATCGAAGAGTGCCAACCAATGGCTATTCTGTATATCGCTGAACTCTCCTTTGTAATCAAACAGAAGGAAGTTCACGGGATATTGTGATTCTGTGGATAACATTCTGAATTGCTGAATCAAAACTGCCAGCAAATTGGTCTTTCCGGAACCTGTGGCTCCCGCAATAATAATCTGTGAGTTAGTAATGGAACGACTATTTATATCCAAAGTTGCTTCCATTTCTTCATCACCATAGTTTCCAATCAGAAGATTTAGAACTGGAATATCTTTTGCCATGGCTACTTTGTTGTTCATTGCGTATAAGAAGGAATCCAGATTGTTGTCAGACATCAGATAGTCACGTCCACGAAGCATTTCTGCTGCGATAATTCGAGAAAGAGTAGCGTTTTGAGTCCAATCAATGTTCAAGTCTGCATATCTTAGTTTTAACAATGCCGAATATAAGGTGCTTAAATCGTGCATTGTGAAAAAACTGGGAGTAATTCTTATGGATGACACTGACAATTGTATGTCCTTGTAATCATCTATGGAACGCTTTGTAGGCAAGCTTAGTCCCACGATAAAGCAGATACGCATTACTTTATTCTGATTCAAGTTTATACGTTTCTCCCGATCAGCCGTTCTGGAAAGATTGATTTTTGATTCAATCAGTTCCTTGATTGGATTGATTGCATCAAACAATCCTTCCATCTGGCGCGTATTTGAAAAATTTATGATGCTCATTTCTTTTACTGATTAAGAGTTAAACCAAAATAACCGTCTTCAACCGTAGTATTCTGTGCTTCTACATTGCGATGAAGTGTATAGGTTTTGGAAATAAACGGTTCCAGTTTGATGTAGTCGCTGTCTGTTCTGATTTCAGAGGTCGTACAAAGCAAAATCGTTTGTTCTGCCAATTGTGGAAAATATTCTTCCATCAAGGCATCACGACTTTCATTATCAAGAACACCCATTACTGTATCAATCATTACAGGTGGATTATAATCTCCCAGGTTTCGCAATACTTTTAATAAAACTTGGATAAAGATTTGTTTGGATGCAGCATTAAGCTGATTCAATGAAATCTCATTTCCGGCAGTATGATAGAGTTTTATATTGAATTGTTCAATGCTGTCGGACAACTCAACTTTGGCTACATGACCTTTATATGAAACCAGTAACTTGTTGAGTTGCTGCTGCATTTCACTTTCAATCTGGGCTTTTTTCTTCTTCAGCAAACTGTCTGCAATCTTTTCAAACAGAGGCTTAAGCTTGACCAAAGTGTCGAATTTAATATCAGGTTCTTGCTGGATTTGTACATCAAACTGATGAATCCGTTTCTCAAGACGTTGAATGTCTGCTTTCAGAGTCGCTTCCTGACCTTTCAGTTTCTCTATCTGTTTTTGAGCGGCTTCATAATTTTGAATTAGATATTCGTTACCACCGGCTTGCGTTTGTTCCAAGGTCTGTTTTTGAGAACGTAAGTTATCCAACGTCGAAAGTTGAATCTCCAGTTCCTGGCGCTGGCGGTCAAGTGCAATGAACTGATTGGAACCAGTTCGTTTTACCAAATTAGATAAAGCGGTTACTTCTGCTTCGTCAAGATAACCAAAAGGATCTTCTTTATTAGTGCTATTTTGGATAGCTACAATATGAGATACGACCTGTTCTTCATCCACAGATTCACTGCATAGTGACAAATCTTTTAAGTAAGTTATAATTTTGTTTGTCACATCTTTCAATGTCTCCAACGGATAGGCACCTGTATTCTCCTTCTGAAGTTGTTCCTTTATGTGCAGGATATTATTGATTTCTTGTGCCAGGTTTGCAGCTAATTTAGGTAAGAATAAATCAATTTCTATATTGTCAACAAATGCTTTCAAGTCCTCAGCATAAGTTGCTGCACGCTTTACAATATCGTCAATTTTACTGGCAAGCTCCTGTATCTTCTTATTGAGGGCAGAAGCTTCCTGGGCACCGTCTTTTGCTCGTTTATATTCCACTTCTACCGACGCAAGATACTTATATTTTGCATCTTGTTCCGCTATACACGTATTTAAGTCTGCGGTCAGCTTGTCTTTTTGTGCGCATAGTTCATTATATTCCTGGGCTTCTTTTTCTGCTTCAAGACGTTGTTGAGCCCATTCCTGTTGTAGCTTTTCAGCAGCACGCTTTAACTGAAGGTATTTTTTGAAGCCCAATACATTCTCAAAATTATCACGAATGGTTTGGGCAAATACATTTTTCTTCAGCAGTTCACTCGATTGCATTGCATCAAACAGGAAATACTGGCTCAGTTCCTGAGGCAGATTGGCTTTGATGATTTTATTGATTTCCTGTTCTGCTTTTACCCGGTCTTTGGGAGTAGTCATTGTACCGTAAACATACATGTTACCGTTCATGTTCAGCGATACGCTTTCCAATGGCTTTCCTTGCGGATTTAACTGATAAACACGCTTTAATATGTACTTCTGTTGCTGACCGAGTACTTTCCCTACAAATGTTATCTGTAAGGAAATCTCAGGTTTGGCTGTGTTTAAGGCTCCCTGATTGAGCAATTCCATGAAATGCTCTTTGTTTTCAATTTTCAGACCATAAAGAGCTCCGCTTATGGCCTCGAATAAAGTAGTCTTACCGCCACCATTTGCACCGCCAATCAGAATAATAGGGCGATCGTCATCGACTGTCAAATCCAGATCAAGTGACAAGTAAGTCTTATAATTGCTTATTTTAATTCTCTGTATCAGCATAATCGTATTTATTGACGTATTTTTTGGATTGCATTACGGATGATGTCTTCCGTTTCATTATCACTCATTTCTATCACGTCAACCTTCTTGGCATGATAGGCCTTCAGAATATCTTCACTTAACCAGTCAAAATCTACACCTTCCGCTTCACAGATTGCTTCTATCATAGCTAAATCATCTTTGCGGATGCCGTAGTGAACAAATTTCGGATCTATACCTTTAGCCATAATCTTTATGCGTTTTCAGGATAAAAAGCATCCCAGTTTAACAAATCAGTAGTATTCTCAATAGGTAGTTTGGAATATAGCCAGTTACTTCCATCTTGAATGATAACTCCTCCATAAAGAGGTGTATCTTTAGTTGAATATTCCTGGATATATTGCAACAAGGCATTATGTTTCTCCGGAGCAGTTACATCACTTCCGGCACTTTTCGTATCGAAAAGATATACATGTCCATTCTTCATACGGATAACGAAATCAATATAAAATAAAGATTTTCCGTATGCAATGGCATAATGTTGTTTTCCTTTGTCCCCATTCTTATACCACCAGTCAATCCATTGTGAATGTTCTTCCAAATATTTCACAAATTCCTTCTCCGGATTAGAAGCTTCGTTAAGTTGTACGAATGGCAGCAAAGCATGATTATTTGCTGTTTCGATATGGTTAGTCTCGCTGTCATATACTCTTTCTTCCGGAATTTCCCAGTTGTATTGTTTTAATTCTCTGGCTGCCGCAGATCTTTTCTTTGCTCGCTCTCTTTTACGGGCATATGTTTCTAAGGCAGTGTCCAGTAAACGGTCAAATTTGGGTCTGTTATCATAATAAAGAACGACCTTCTTGGCATCTGTATCGAAAATTCCAAAATAGTCGGCGAGCATTTCAAGCAGATAGTTGGCTATTTTATCGGCTCTACCTTTACTCTCAAATTGATGTCCCTTACCGCTTATATATGCCATAAATACACGGTCTATTTCAGATGCTTTACGGGCAAAGCGCACTTGATCTACTTTCAATATCTGTTCTTCATTCTGGAAGTGTACATCTTTCGGAATCTCCACATTGATTGTCTTGACATCCAAACGAATTGAATTCTTTACCCGTCTTCTGTTTTCATTTACTAAATCGTCATCACTTTCTGGCAACGGAGTAAATTCATCATTATCATTTCTTAAAGCGGCCAATTCAGCGATAGAAAACAATCCGGCACCTCTTTCCAGTTTCCAGAATTCATCAGCCACTTCATACAATGTTTTTTTGAAGTCGGGTCCTAAATAATTTCTTTCCACATTAGGGCGTTCTGAATAGTAAGCCGGTAGAGATACATTCTCAAGATTTTCACGTCTGCATGCCCTAATCGTATTTTTCAAGATATAGTCGGAATCGGCTGTGACAATCTGAATTTTATCTTTTGCAATGTCGGTATAAACATAACCGATATTAAGCTGTTCTTTCGGATAATGTTTCTGTTCCGGCATTCTCAGAATACGTCCTACAGTTTGTATCGTAAACTGGTCGCTTTGCAATTTTCTGAAGATTAGCAGTACAGCTGCACGAGGGCAGTCCCAACCCAAAGCAATTGCTTCTTTGAATAGCAATACTTGCGTCATATTATCGGGACGTTCCAGTCCGGCGAGATTCTCTTTTTCGTTGGCGAGCCATACGGCCAATAATCCATTTTCGGCGGTTATCCCGCATATAGCTTCCAAATAGGTTTTCACCTGTTCTGCGATAGCTTGATCTTCCGAAGTCATGGTTTCCTTCACATCGTTGGGCAGCTGGATAAGTAATAGGGGATTGATTTTGACGCCCAATTCCTGATAAAGCTCAGCCAACTGATTACGTTTTGCCAATGCCGCCTTAATCAGATTTTCGTTCAGTGTGCGTTCTTCACTGAAATCCAGTTCTATATCAGGATTCAGCACGACTTCTTTCTTAATCATTTCAGCCGCAATAACATCCTGTCGGTAAACTTTTACTTTTTCATCAGGATGAAGTGTCTTGGGAGTGGCCGAAATACGCAGTTCTACAGCCGGATTGATACGTTCCAGCACTGCTGCCGATTTATCGGCAGTTTTTGACCAAAACATGTGTTCCTCGTCTATGATGGCAACAATGGGCAAATCGTATTCTTCTTGTGTCCGTCGTGCAATTTCATACAAAGAAGCAAAGCTTTCGTTCTCGCGTACCATGACATTACTTTCTTTGTTCACACTTTCCCAGTTGACAAACAATATTTCTCCAGGTTGTATGCCTTCACTCTGGTCAATCTCGTCAAACATTACAGGCCGAAGTTTCCGTGTTTCGCCAAAGGCATTCTTTAAGCTGGCATAACTTTGCAGGTGAAGTTTACGAGGTGCAAACCAAATATAGGCAACTTCCTGATAACGGCTGTCACCACGTTCTTTCAATTCGTCGGTTATATTTGCCAAAGCCTGACAGGTCATGACCGTTTTTCCCGCACCTGTTGGCGCTTCAAACACAATTTTGTGTCGTTTTCCACCGAGGTTTAACAGACGGATCGTTTTATCTGTCAGTTCATTGATAGCGTTCTGCTGGTATGGTATATTTTTCATTATTCCTTTTTTATTTTAAGTGTTTATTATGGAATTACCTTTTTCCAGAAGCAATTATTCGAAAATTTCGAATAACTTAAACCACATATCATGTTTCTATCTGATATATGTTTATGCTTCCTCATCGTATTCAAAGTTCAACATTCCATCAAACAGGTCTTTATCTTCTTGAGTGCTTGCCAGCGCATCTTCTTCCGGCATGACTACTGCATCCTTTTTCTTTGGCAAGATTCTTCGGTAAGTATTGTAGATGGCTTGTGGCAGAGCACATAGTTCCACCTTGTCACTGACATCATCAAACGAACCTTCCCAAGGGTCTTCACTGGGTGAGAACACATAAACTTTTATTGGTTGAGGTATGTTCATATCATAGATTATATCAACCAACTCATCGATGGCTTCTTCACGATAAATAATAAGCATTTGCTTTTTCCCGTCATCGAAATAGCGGAAAACATTTTTATAAGTCTTCTGACCTCCAAAGGTATTTTGCTCCGTATAGAGGTTTTCCTTGATACAAAGCATATCTGTAGCAAGATTAACAAGTTTCCTCATATTTTGCATCGAGCGACTGCGACCAACAAATCCGGTACGGTAGTAGCGGAGATTGTTTTTCGTTAATCCCGGAACTTCTTCGTTGTTGAGATCTGTATATCCATTAATTACTAACTGATTTCTTTTATAAGTGATATTTTCACAAATATTGTTTTCATTATTTGTTATGAGGATGCATTGACGATTTCCTCCATCTTCTGCATTAAGTTGCATAGTCGCATGAAGTGTAGTACCACTTCCAGAAAAGAAATCAAGAATATAATTTGCGCTATTATGTGATATAAGTTCTTTTATTAAACTTAATGGTTTTGGGTTTTGAAAAACATCCTTTTCTCTAAAAATATTGGTCAATAAATTACTGCCATCTCCAGTTTCTCCAACATTATATAAGATACTTCTACTTTTTTGAGTCTTTGTTTTGACTTCGGTTTCACTATAATAGTCTTTTTCATACGGTATCCCATTTTTCCATTCTATTAAATTGTCTTTTATTAAAGTTTGCATTTTCTTTACCCCGACTCTCCATCTTCCAGCTTTTCCATCAGGAGCCACTGGATAAAAATCTTCACCGTCGGGATTCTGCATCGGAAAATGAGCCTCAAAAATCGACTTTTGCAGGAATTGACGAAAATTTGTTGTTATTCTGTTACTCAAAATCAAGAAACAAAGTTTTATAAATTGATTTATAAATAGTTACACTTGTAAACTGAGTTACTGCGTCGGAAAATACATGGAAGGTCTATCTTCTTTATGAGCTGAACTACCCCATTTTTCTAATTTAATGAGATTATAAGATCCTTTTTCATCTTGGTATTTGTAATTTTTTCTGGATTTCTCAATTTGAATATCTTTCCAACAAAATTTATTGGTTGCTTGATAAACTAATATGTATTCATGTTCTGTTACAAAGTATCTGTCCGTTTGTCCACCTCCACTTTTCTTTCTCCATATAAATTGTCCACAAAAATTTGATGGCATAAATATACTATCACATAATATTTTTAAATCTGCTTGTTCATTATCATCAATCGAAATGAATATTACTCCATAATCAGATAGTAATTTTTTTGCTATTCTCAGACGACGACTCATAAATGACAACCATTTAGAATGGCGATAAGAATCTTCTTTGTCTACATAGCTATCATTATATATAAAATCATTATTACCTGTATTATATGGGGGATCTATATAGATTATATCAATTTTACCCTCATGCGTATAAGCTAAGGTAGCAAGGGCTTCCAGATTATCTCCTTCAATCAGAATATGGTTTGGTGCATCTTTATCTTCACTGATAATGGCACGTTCCGGCACCTCTGTCAAGATAGGCAGTTCATCACGAAGACGTTCTTCTACGACTTCGGGCTTATCTTCCCATACCAAACCATAAGTTTTATTCTCTCGCAGCAAACCTAACAGGGCACTACGTTCCTTATCGGTCAGTCCTTCTAAAGTGTTGACACGTTTTATAAGATTGGCTCTATCATTACTGTTCATAACATTACTTGGCTTTACTGTTTTTGAATTCTGACTAACTGAACATCGTCACGTGTAGAGTTCAGCAGTTCTTTAATATCTACATCCAGAACACGTGCTATCTCCAACAGTGTTTCTAGTCCGGGTTGTGATGTGTTTGTACACCACTTTGATACCGTGGCAGGGTCCTTGCCCAATTGTTCGGCCAACCATTTGTTGGTCCGCTTCTTCTCCACAAGCACAACCTTGATGCGGTTTATGTCTTTTTCTTTTTCCATAAGGATTTTCTTTCATTCCATGCAAAGATAAGAAAGCCTATCTATTTTTCATCATTTCAATAGGACTATTTGCAATAAGATTTGCGAATTAGTTCAATTATATAGACTAAAAAGATGCAAAGTCGCAAACTATGCTTATTTTTGTAGAAACATTAAACAGAGTTATAATATGACAACTATTTATTTTGACCAATTTGCTATTAGTGGAATGTCTGAACCCACCAATAATTTATGGTATCAAATTCGTAATATTCTATTTGATCTAAAAAGTCAGAATAAAATATGCTGTTGCACTTCTCCAGAAACAATTTTCGAAACATCGCAAAGGCATTGTATGGGTGTGATTGATAACTATGCTATCATTTCAAAGTTATTAGATAATTGTTATCTGAATGATATTAGAACCATTATTTGTCAGCAAATAGCAAAAGATATTAAAGATATTGAATCCAACCCATTCTTATATGTTAATCATAATTTTACTTCGAATGAATTTAATTCTAGCTTGAAAAAAGTTATTCAATATGAATTCGATTCTAAAGATATTCCTTCTTTTCCCATTGAAATGTCTGATAAGCAAATTACATGTTTTGTAAAAATATTGTATGATAATAGGAAAAGAATGTTTTTTAACTCGATTGAATCGTATATTACTGGTAATCAATCAAATGATATCTACGCTGAAATTTGCCGAATTTTGGTGGAGCAGTTTGATTTTACTAAATTTGATTTTCAAACCTTATTAAATAATATTCAATACGGTGACTTTCGTTGCTGTCCTACATTGAGAATTCAAAATCTGTTAGAACCATATATCTTCGTTTCAGAGAAAGAAGTAAAAAACAATATAACTTTTAAGAATGACCTTTTTGATATAAGGAGGATATCATCGGCTATACCATATTGTGATATACTACTTTGCGATAGTAAATGGAAAAACTGTCTTAGAAAATTAAATATAGATGACGAGTATAATATCAAAGTTTTTTCTGCAAAGTCGGTTGATTTGAAAGAATTTGAGAGCTATTTATCCAGTCTGTAAATAGAAAATAAGAAGTAACAATATTATTTTATACGATTGAATTTCCTTAGTCATTACAACATATTCCTATTTTAAGGGGTCTCTAGGAATTTCGCATCAATAATTAAAATATAGATTTAGTCATATTTATCCTTGGGTTTTAAAGAATATCAGTGGTGTATCTGTCTTATATTGCTAATTATATAGGACTTCTGCTGAGCACATTATACAGTTACACGCTGGAGCTTCGACCAACGCCAGAATTCGCTTTATAAAATATTCTGTATTTCTAGCACAATCTGCTTTTTATCCATATCTTTCCTTGGAAGTTTAGTAATATATTATATTGTTTGCGACCTTTTAAAGGTATAAGCATAGAAAAGAAAAAGGAGAGGAAAATCCTCTCCCTAATAAAGAAATCTACGTTACACCTCCAACTCATTCAACGGCAACCCATAATTATATTGTCTGAAAAGTCCTCTGTGGATAAGTTTCAGACCAAGGGTCTGATAATACTTGTAGTCATCATCTTCGGTGCAGAGGTATTTATAACCATAGCGTGGGGCGTACTCCTTGAAGAAACGGGCAAGGTCTTTCAGATTTTCCTGTTGGTTTCGTTTGAAGTTGCTGCGCACAATGATGATGCTCCAGTCGGGGATACTGCCAACGCCGCAACTGTATTCCCAGAAACGGATATATAAATCCATTTCGCCTACATGGACGGAAACACAAATGCCATTGGCGTTGTGCATGACGGAACAGCAGTTTCTGTAACCGAACCTCTCACATAAATAGAGATTGAAATCGTAAATAAAATCGGAATAGTTCATAATAATTTGAATTTTGATGGTTAATAAAAAATTGATTATAGACTGAAACCTCGCTTGCGTTTCGGTTTCTTTTTCTTCTTTTTGAGCCAGTTAGCCTGTATCGCTTCCTCCGTATCATAATCCGTAGGAGAGGGCGTGAACAATCCCAGACTGATGCCGGAATGATTCTCCTGCTGGTATTCAGGACGAGGTTCCTCGCGTATGGTTTCTGCCTGTGCCTGACACTGGCTCACGGTAGCAGAAAGAGCGTTATATCTCAATTCCTGGTCGATGTTCAGGAAACTGAACTGGCGGTCAATCTTGGAACCGCTAAAGGTCAGTTGGTCACATGTGAACTTGACACCTTGCATCTCTCCGGTCGTGCGACTTAGCTTCCATTGCGTATCAATTCCGTACTTCCGTAAGGCCAGTCTCAGTTCACTCCAGCTTCGGGCGTTCGGAACTTCTCGTTTCAAGGCATGATAGATAAAATACTTTACCTTGTCGTGATGACGTAACCGCATGAAATTGACATGCTCTTTTCCTTCGGCAAAATGCAAGCGGTAACGAGCTGTTAGCATCTTGCAGACCTTTTCATTCCGGTAACGGTCGTTCTTGTCGCTGATGGTGCAGCCGTCATTATCCACCCGGTTGTAAACGATGTGACAATGCGGATGGTCACGGTCGGTATGCCGAGCGATGATGAACTGCGTGTTCACGATTCCCATCAGCTTCATATAGTCATGGGCGATCTTTAGCATCAGCCCATCATCATCACGGATGCGGTCTCCGTCTTCTGCGGAGAAGCTCAATGATATATGGCCGACCTTGTTCTTGACCTTGTCGTTCAGTAAAGTCTGCAACTCGAATTGCTCCGCTATTTCTTCAGGCGAGCCGTAGACACCAACCGCTTTCAGCAGGCGCGATTTATCTTCTTTCAGCACATAGTTTACGCACCCGGAAAACGATGTGCCCTTGACAATCTTACCTATCATCTTTGAGCTGTTTTATGAGTTGTGAAATCTGTTGAACGGCGGTACTGCACTCATCGGCCACACGATAAAAACCGTAAGCATTGGCTCGTCTGGCAAGCTGATTCAGGTTTGTGCTTTCTCCAATCAGTTTACGGATGATGTCAAGATTTTCTCTCGTAATTCGTTCGCGCACCGTACCGTGTTCGATGAGTGAACGCACTACTTCGCTTTGACTGCGTTTACTGCGTCGGCTGAGTGCTCTAAGCCAGCCGAATTGTTCGTCTGTAAGACGGATTGTAACTGTATTTTTCTTGTCCACAATATCTGCTTCTGAGATTAATAATTGTGACCATCGGGAGCTGTCTCACCGTCTTTTGAGGTGAGCAAGTGGCCGGGAAATGTAATACACCGGCATAAACTTGCTCCAGTGAAAAAGAAGTGAATCAGACATCTGAAAGTCATCGTTTGAAAAGTCCTCTCTGGGTATGTTGAACCGTTGCTGAAAGCTGTGCTTTCTCCACATTGACAAGCTGTAAATCGAAGGTTTCGACCAGCGTTTTCAAGGTCGGATTTAACGTGATAAGACGATTGAAAATAGCCTCCTTTGTCTCTTCTCTCAGCAGAAAATCGGCGATGTCATAACCTGCATCCCGTTCTTCTTTTGTCGCATTTCTTTCCATAAAATCGAAGAGAGAAACTTCTATTCCCAGGCTCCGGATCATCTCCATTTTACTATTCCAATAGTCGGTTGCCCCTAGGTCGGGGAATAGTAGAACACGTCGGTTTCTCAATACGCTCATGGCATCCCGATTGAATGCTCCGTTCTTTCCGCCCGAAGCAATCCAGAGGTATTGCGGCAGATAGAAGCTGGATATCAAAGCGCTTTTCTCACTCTCCACAAGGGCAACCGGACGCTGCTGGTCGGAGGACAAAAGGTGTTCACCAAACAGGCATTGCCGGAGATTGAAATTCTCTTTCTTCAAAAGGGAATGTACCCACGTGATGTAGTTGTATGGCTCTTTAATCCGTCTTCCGTTTTCAGGATTGTAGAGCATCACTTTTCCGGTGCGTACCCGTCCGGAAATATCCACCTGCCAGAAGACCGTAGCTCCAGGCCAATGCTTCGAGGTTCCCACATGGTAGCGTAACATCAGCTCTTCGGTAGCCTCCTGCCCGAAATGGAAACTCAGGAACTGAAACAGCTTGTTCGTGTGATACAGCTTTAGGGACTTCCTCATGATTTCCGGCTCAATGAATGAAGGCACAGGAGGCAGACTGATGCGTGGCTTTGACATCGGCACAAACTCTTCTCTCAATCGTTCCTTGGCCATCGGGTTCTCGTCAAAATACATTTTGGGCGTATAGTTGTAGCCGCATTTCTGTTCATGGTTGCATCGCCCTACATAATCGGGAAAACAGATTTGTTTTTCCGTATCGATGTATTTGGCGAAACAACTTTTACGGTGGCAGTTTGGGCATGTGTGCCGGGTGCTGACACCTTTGTATGGTTCTAATGTGAATCTGTAGTTCATTTTTCTTTCTGTTTGGATGTTACTATGCACATTTTCGCAACTTCACAAACCCCTCGGTTGCGAAAATGTGCATAGTAACAGGTTTATTTACTGTATTCTCCATGATTCTCTTTTCTGAATAATGTTCCGATATGGCGTTTTAGAAACATCTTGAAAGCATGCTCTTTCATCCCGTAACTTTCAGCAATGCTGATACCTTCTGCCGTTGTAAATCTGTGAGGCAGATTCAGGTATATGTTGCGGTGCAATTCGCTCAACTGTTCCTGACTGACGGCAGTCTGCACTTTTACGGCTGTTGTCCGAAAATACTCGGCCAGCAGGATGGCACGGTTCACGCTTTCAAGGTCAATCGTAGTCTTATCGCACTCTCCGCAAGTCCATCGGGCAAGCTGTATAATCAGACAAAACCGGATAATGTAGATTTCCAGTTTGCAGTAAATACCGACCAAAGCATCGTTGGTTTCCATATCACATTGGCGGGCATTTTCATGCTGCCAACCGTAAAGCCGTTGCTTGGCGTCTTCATCAAATGGCAGGCATTGAGACTGCAACTCATTATTCTCGTCATGCGGACAATCTTGTGCGATCAGCTTATCGATAATCTGTTGCCACTGGATTTCCAATTCTTCAGGAGTTTCCCGGTCGTTCCATCTGCTTTTCAAGACAGATTCAGGCATCACGAAAAGAATACGATCAATAAAACCGTTACTCGAACGCTCGCCCTTGACCAGTTCGCCTAGAATTTTCTTTTGGATGGTACCGATAACGGAGATATAGGGACGTCTGATAAAAATGGAACTTTGCGTACTCTTGCGATCGGAAATCGTAGGCTTGGCATTGAACACTGAAAGCCAGAACTGTTCTTCCGAACCGTTGTTGTAACGGTTGAAATTCTTGAACCAGGCAGATAGCTCGTCCGACCAAAGGCAGAGTCCTCTAGGATTCTGAGCATGTATCAGGCTCAATCCTTCGGGAGTGATGTCCGAAACAAGAAAGCGTCTGCGCACGGGAGCCTGCGGAAACTCATCCAAACCAGCTTCCATGCGTTCCTTTTTGCTCATGGACATAGTGCGTTCATACTCGGCAGACAATTTCTGATACTCCTGATTCTGACAATAGTCATGTTCAATGAACGGCTGGAAAGCGAAACTCAGCGGATGACTTTTATTGGCTCCAGGACGTCCAATCAGTGCCATGTACAGAATAGGACTTTCCAGCCAGTTGCGCTTCACCTGCACCAGATGGGAGTTGCCAATCCCCACGGCAATGGCTGCAAGGATAGCCGCAGCAACATAATCCACGGGATAGCCCTGACAATCGTGCAAACTGCTGATGATACGCTGAATCCTGATAGGAAAGACTTCTATCGGGAACTTACCGCCGGACATCTTGGCTCCGATGCGCACAGCCTCGCCGATAATACCTTCTGCTGTTAATTTGGAGGTTTCCATAGCCGTGCAGATCAAAAGTTATAACCTCCCTTTGGTTTGCGTTTCGCTCCATGTACTATCTCCGCAGCCTGTTCCTGAAGTGAGATGGCCTGCATCTGCTTGCGTCCTGACTCAATCCATTGCAGCAGCTCATCTTCATAGAAGTAGAGTTTCTTACCTTTTTTATAGGCTGGAATCAGTCCTTTACGCGCAAGCGTGTAAATGGTAGGCTTTGCCTTTCGTGTGATTTTACAGGCTTCGTCAATTTCAATAAGACGGTGTTTGTCGGAAGAAGCCTGCGGTTGCAGTGCCGCCACCATTTGCCGGATTTGTTCCATCTGTTCTGTGAGATAACCTACCGCCTGCGGCAGCTTATCAAATGTGATTTGTTCGTTTGCCATACGTACTCGTTTTTAATTGTTCGCTGGCAAAGGAAATTGGTGTTTTGATGGTGGGAAACATCACCGGAATATAACTGTGAGATAACTTTTGGTGGTGATAGATTGTTTATACTATTTATTTTCATAACTTTGTAACTGACATGCCATTAAATTTATAGAGCTATGAATAGTAAAGAACAAAAATTAGCAGTACTTATTGATGCAGACAATGTTCCATACGCCAATATTAAAGGAATGTTAGAAGAAATTGCAAAGTATGGGATATTAACAATTAAGCGAATATATGGAGATTGGACAAAACCTACAGTTGCAGGTTGGAAATCTATATTATTGGATTATGCAATTACTCCGATTCAACAATACAGTTATACCACTGGTAAAAATGCTACAGATTCTGCCATGATTATTGATGCAATGGATATTTTACATACAGATAAAGTCGATGGTTTTTGTATCGTTTCTAGTGATAGCGACTTCACACGTTTGGCTGTCAGATTACGAGAATCTGGAAAGTTCGTTCTTGGTATGGGGGAGAAGAAAACACCTAATCCTTTTATAGTTTCATGTGATAAATTCGTTTATATTGAAATCCTTGGTGGGGATATAAAAGATACTACGGATAATGAGTCTACAATTGCGCCTAAGGAAGATATTGTTGAATTATTGAAGCAATCAATTAATGATTTAGCCGATGATAATGGGTGGGCATTCTTAGCTAATGTTGGTAGTTTAATGTTGAAGAAAAAACCTGATTTTGATTCAAGAAATTATGGTTTCCTTAAGTTGACAGCATTGATAGAGAAATACAGTGACAAATTCGAAATTGAAAAAAGGGACACTAACATTCCAAGTATTAAGCATGTATATGTAAAGAATAAAATATAATTATTCTATTTTCTTATTCAATATAATTTTACATTTAGATTCTGTATGTGACATTTTACGCTCAATAGTCGAAATTTCCAAGTCACGAAGGGCATCGGCAAAGACCTTTTTGATAAAGATAGCAGTATGAATACGCTTTCTGCCAAAAGCCTTACCAATATTCCAACCAAAGTGCATAATATCAATACTTTTAAGTTGAGAGTCCACCTTTACAGGCGATATCTTTTGCAAGGTATCGCCTGTACTATATTCAGTAATGTATGCGCATAGGCGGTTGAGATCTTCTTCACTCATATAGGCAACCATTGTTTGCTTCGTATAGCTAATGACCTTTTCCAATTTGGTTTGAATAGCACGATTCTTTTTTGCGATAGAATTGGTTCGCAAAACTTCATATTCTGAAGGTTTAGAGATTGTTTCTTCAGCGGTAGGAGCAGACTCAATGATATCAGACGTAGTTTGGTTTGAATCTTTGCTTGTAGGGACTTCCGGAACAGAAACGGTATCATTGTGATTTTTCATCGTTTGAAAAGCAGAGAAACGCAATAGAAAAGTTTCTATGCGTGACAGTAGAAACTGATTAAAAGTTGTCTGTAAACTGGCATAAATCGCCATCAAGACAATTACTGTTGCAAAAAATGCAACACTACTACTGAAATCGTCAACGCCTTTGGATAAAACAAACTGCCGAGCTAAAACGCCAACGACAAGAGTGCCTACCAAGACAAGGGAATAGAGTGCTATATGTTCTATACTTTTCTGATTCATAGTGATATTTGCTAATTGTTTGTGCGCAAATATATGTCATTTCATAAATACCATGTTATAAATCCAAGAAAGTGGCAGCATTTGTCCTCGATATGGTACTTATTTCTATACCATCTATGCCACAATAGAATAAAAAAGAAGAGTCCAACTAGGTTTTAACCACATGTCGGACTCGTCTTACGTTACAGAGCTTTATACTATTTCAGTGAAATCTTATTCGCCGTCTCTCTCTTCTTGGAATTAACCAAATCAGCATAGATTTGAGTAGTGGTGACATTCTTATGCGTTAGCATCTTCGACACTGTGTAAATGTCTGTACCTAAAGAGATTTGGATGACGGCGTATGAATGACGAAAGCAGTGGAAGGTTATGTGTTTTCTGATTCCGGCTTCGGTAATCCATTGTTTCAAGGGATGATGGGTCATGGAGCGGGTTAAGCCTTTGAAGACTTTTCCGGTACTCCATTCGCCGCACAACTCCAGTGCCTCCTGACTGATGGGGAGTGTGGCCTCGGTTTCTGTTTTCTCGGTACAGATACGGATGTAATAGCCTTGGTCCGGGCCAACCTCAAAATCGCGCCAGTCCAGTTTCAGAATATCACTGATACGGAGGCCAGTCATGCAGGCAAACAGGGATGCCTGTTTCAAGACTGGAATCTTGCATGGTGTTGCTGCCAGTTTTTTGACTTCATCAAGTGTCAGATACTCTTTCTTGACTTCTTTCCATTCGATTTTTTCCAGAAAGTCGTTCAAGTTCTCGCGCAACATCTTTTCTTTATAGGCTATCTTCAACAGGGCTCGGAAGGTAGAATAATAACCGGCTGCCGAATTGCGTGAGATGTAAGCATTGGGATGATTGATCTGTTTGCATTTGAGCAGGTAATCCCTGAACTTCTCGCACAGTTCCACGGTGACATCGCCAAAGGTGCATTTGCCGCCGACAAATTTCTCGAAGTGGTTGTAAACACAATCCCATTTCTCATACTTTTCCCGTGCCTTAGTCCGGAAGTAGGCAAGGAAATCGACTTTTTGCTTGTTCTTGTCCAGGAACCCGAATTCTTCATTGATAAGCGACTGGACACGGATACAGCGGATAGCCTCTGCTTTGTTCAACATGTCTTGATTGAACATTCTTTGCTGCTCATTCTTAGGCTTGGCATAGATGTAGATGCCGAGGAATTCCCGGCGACTCATCTTCATCGTATAAGGATTGCGTATGGCAGGATAATAATCCAGATAAAGAGATATGCGGTCGTTACGCAATGGCTTTTGTCTCAAAGTTACGTTGGTGCATGTAAGTGTCATAGCTATATTGTTTTTTGATTAATACTTGTTTTTGTTGCAAATAAAATAGGTGTTCTAATGGTGGTATTTATCACCGGAAAATAACTTTCGGCTCATTCTATCTTTGGAGGCTCAAAGAACTTGTCCAGCTCTACCCGCAGGATCTTGGTATATTTACCGACTTTGATACGGGGAATATTATGGTATTTCACATAATGGTAGAGTTGGTCTCGTGTCAGATTGAATCGCTCCATCGCTTCGGCAATGGTGTAGTATTTGGGCTCTTCTGGAGCTATGAGACCTTTGGCAATGTCCACATGCTTCTTGGAGTAGTACACCATGATGCCAACCTTCTTCTTGGGAATAGCATTCTTTGATACAAAAGAATAAATGGCCGTTAGCGTCATGTCGAACTTCTCTTGCATGTCTTGCGTGCTGTACCATTCCTTGATTTCAGGATCAGGAGCTTTTTTTGCAAAATAGTCATCAATATGCTTTTTGCTCCAATAGGTTTTCCCACGGTTAAATGTCCGGGGTATATTATGCTCTTTAGCTATATGAAATATCCAGGAATCTTTGACACCGAATTTCTCTTTAATCTCATTGGTAGTATAGAAGTCTGTGATAGGAAGAGTGTCTTTAGGTTGTCGTTTCTTGTATGGGTTTCTTTTAAGCATCTCTTCTAT
>ENA-USUG01001798-USUG01001798.1-human-gut-metagenome-genome-assembly--contig:-NODE-1798-length-34789-cov-119.263511_pt1 | contig 34789 bp, 36 predicted proteins | sample MGYA00250059_ERZ773394 | MGnify/ENA primary metagenome ERZ773394 (study PRJEB29103, sample SAMN06111957) | human gut metagenome | biome: human gut; feature: ankylosing spondylitis patient; material... | reverse complement strand
TCATAATCCACTCCACTTGGCTTGATGACAAAATAGCCTGTTTCCCTGTCAATTCCACTGACATTGCCCCATGTATATGTGATGAGCCCTCTTCTTGGGAGCTCCATGTTTGCTTCGTAAACCTGTTTTTTTAATTCTTCAAGCATTATTCTGTACCTCTCTTATCTTTAATATTACAGCGGAAGCGCCTTTACCATGGCACGCTCTGCCTCAATTGCCGCCTTATATGTATTTATGTACTCATCAAAGCCCTTTACATCATCAGGGTCCGGCTGCATTACTATGCCCTTTTCGCCATTAAATACCCTGTCTGAAAGATATTTTTCCAAAGGCTCTCCATCTGCTTTATTCACCATATAAGCTGCGAGCACTGCCATGCCCCACGGGCCGCCCTCTCCGGCTGTCTCCATGACCGCAACCGGTGCATCCATGGCTGCTGCAAGTATGCTCTGGCCCACACCCTTTGTCTTGAACAGACCACCATGACCGTAAAGTGTGTCTACCTTTACTTTTTCCTCTTTAAAGAGAATATCACAGCCGATTTTTAGTGTTGCAAGACTTGCATAGAGATGTGTGCGCATAAAGTTTGCAAGATTCATCCTTGCATCCGGCTTTCTGGCAAACATAGGTCTGCCCTCGTTTAGTCCGATGACAGGCTCTCCCGAGAAAAGGTTAAAGGCTACAAGGCCGCCACAGTCCTTATCGGCTGTAAGTGCATTGTTGTAGAGCTTTCCATATATGTCATTCATATCTATATCCATGCCAAACAGCTCTGAAAATTCCTTGAATAATCCCACCCATGCATTTAAGTCTGACGTACAGTTGTTGCAGTGCACCATAGCTACCGCATCTCCCGATGGTGTGGTGACCATATCAAGCTCCTCATGAACTGCCTTAAGTGCCTTTTCAAGCACCACCATAGCAAATACAGATGTGCCCGCTGATACATTTCCGGTACGCACTGCAACAGAATTGGTTGCGACCATTCCCGTGCCTGCGTCTCCCTCAGGCGGTGCAAGCAATATACCGCTCTCCAGATTACCGCTTACATCAAGCCTTTTAGCTCCTTCCTCTGTCAGCGTACCTGCCTTTTCTCCAGCCGTAAGCACCTTTGGCAGAATGTCTCTTATATCCCACGGATATTCTTTTACCTTATCTAATGCTGCAAATTTATCAAGCATTGCCGCATCATAATCCCTGGTCTTCGAATCTATAGGAAACATGCCTGATGCCTCACCGACACCCATGACCTTTTCACCTGTGAGCTGCCAGTGAATATAGCCTGCCAATGTTGTGAAATATGATATCTTTGATACATGCTCTTCTTTATTTAATATAGCCTGATACAGATGCGCTATGCTCCACCTCTGCGGAATATTAAAGCCAAGCACCTCAGTAAGCTCTGCTGCAGCCTCACCTGTGATGGTATTTCTCCATGTCCGAAATGGCACAAGCAGATTATCCTCCTTGTCAAAAGGCAGATAGCCGTGCATCATGCCGGAAATACCGATTGCCGCAAGCTTTTTGATGGTAACTCCATACTTTTCCTTTGCATCCTGCGCCATCTTGCTGTAGCAGTCTGAAATGCCCTCCCAAATCATATCCAGGCTGTATGTCCAAATGCCGTCCACAAGCATGTTTTCCCAATCATGGGCACCTGTAGCTATAGGAGCATGGTCCTCCCCGATAAGCACCGCCTTTATTCTGGTAGAACCAAACTCTATTCCGAGCACAGCCCTGCCGCTTTCAATAACACTTTTTACGTCTGACATAATATACCTCCACCTTGTAATGTAAATTTCTGAATAATTACCTTAAATTATTATACTGTAATTGTACAACGTTTTTCTTCAAAAGTAAACAAAAGAAAACACAAATATACATAAATTTTAAAACGTTTTCAAAAGCGTTCAAAAGTGAATATCACTTTTTTTATTAAAATTTCAGATTATATTGATAGAATGTAAAAATTATGTTATGTTATATGTGTTTTGTGTAAACTAAATATGTATAACTGGAGCAAATAGTAAAACAAATTATTTTTACAAACGGAGGTAAACATGAACATTTACTCTATATTGCAGTTATGCGGTGGACTTGCCTTTTTCCTTTTCGGAATGCATGTTATGTCAGGCAGTCTTGAGAAGCTCGCAGGAGGCAATCTCCAAAAGATACTTAAGGAGGTAACCTCAAACCCTGTCAAGAGCTTATTTTTTGGAGCAATAGTCACTATTGCAATCCAATCCTCATCCGCACTTACTGTTATGCTTGTCGGACTCGTAAACTCCGGCATCATGGAGCTTGCCCAGACTGTCGGTGTCATCATGGGTTCCAACATCGGAACCACTCTCACCGCATGGATTCTTAGTCTTTCAGGTATCGAAAGTGACAATCTGTTCATCTCGATGTTAAAGCCTGAGAACTTCTCCCCTGTCATCGCGCTTATCGGTGTGATTATGATTATGGGAAGCAAGAAGGAAAAGCGCAAGGACGTTGGAATCATCATGGCAGGTTTTGCCGTACTCATGTATGGTATGCAGCTCATGAGCGGCGCTGTATCACCACTCGCAGATATGCCTGAATTTACCGGACTGCTCACCACCTTTAACAATCCATTCCTCGGAGTGCTTGTAGGTGCTGTATTTACCGGAGTCATCCAGTCATCTGCCGCATCAGTTGGTGTGTTGCAGGCACTGGCCATGACAGGCGCTATCTCATATAGCATGGCTATCCCGATCATCATGGGTCAGAACATCGGTACATGCGTGACTGCACTGCTTTCGTCAATCGGCGTAAACAAAAACGCCAAGAGAGTATCCATCATCCACATCAGCTTCAATCTGTTCGGTACAGCAATAGGACTTGTAGTATACTGTATCGCACGTTATGCTGTTGATCTGGCATTATTTAATGACAGCATCACTCCTGTAATGATTGCGGTATTCCACTCAATCTTCAATATCGCTACCACTATTATTCTTCTGCCATTTAGCAACACTCTTGTAAAGATTGCTAAGAAGCTTGTCACAACTGACAACGCAGACGGACAGGTTGTACTCGACGAGAGACTTTTACTCTCACCTGGACTTGCTGTCAAAGAATGTCTTGAGAAGACAAACGAGATGGCTGAGCTTGCAAGAGACAGCTTCAAGAATGCTTTAGACCTCTTTGACAATTACTCAGATTCAAAATTTGATGATATTGAAGTCATGGAGGAGCGACTTGATTACTTAGAGGATCAGCTTGACACCTTCCTCATTCACTTATCCGGAAAGGATGTTTCTGAGGACGGCAACAACGAGATTTCAAAGATGCTTCATGCAATCAATGACTTCGAGAGAATCGGAGATCATGCGATAAATATGGCAAAGCTTGCCAAGCAGATTGATGACAACAAGCTTGAGTTTTCAAAGAACGCAAGAAAAGAGCTCACAGTGCTCAATAATGCTCTGCGCGAGATTCTCACTCTCACTGTAGAGGCATTTGGCAAAAACGATTTGACAGAAGCAGTCAAGGTTGAGCCTCTTGAGCAGGTTATTGACGATCTCACCAAGGAGATTAGAAATCATCATATCGAACGTCTTCAGAAGGGCAAATGTGACAGCAGACTCGGCGTATTCCTCACAGATTACATCACAAACTGTGAGAGAGCTTCGGATCACTGCTCAAACATTGCTGTATGCCTAATCCAGACACACAACTCTTCATTCGAGACACATGATTATCTCAATGAGCTTAAGGCCGGACAGGAGCCTGCATTTGTAGGTCAGTTCACCATGTATCAGGACAAATATCATCTTGATGAGGATTCTAAAAAAGCAAAGAGTAAAAAATCATCGAAATAATATAACGTAATTAAAAAGCAGGATTTCTGATTAATTTCAGAATCCTGCTTTTTATCATCGTCTGGATATGAAATGCTTCACAATCGTATAAAGCACTATGATGCATGCAAACACATATCCCATCACACCAAGCGCCGGTATGCCAAGTATCTTAGGTGTCATATCTGTGGTACACACTATGCTTGAGCTGATTAGAAGTGCCATAACCCATAAGCCCATGACGATATTTCTCACCAGCCTGTGTAAAAGCCTCGCAAGCTCATCAGAAGCATGCATGTCAAGATTTATGCGTGTCTGCCCTCTTTGATATTCCTCGAGTATCTGCGCCAGCCTATCCGGCAGCTCTGCCATACGGTGAGCTGATTTGTATGCTGTCTTCCCGGCTTTTTTAAGCTCGCCCTTCAAATCAAAATTCTTAAACATCTCCTGCTTTATCCTTGCAGAAGCAATCCCAACCATGTTGATGCCCGGTGCAATATCCGCAAGCACACCCTCTATCTGAGTGATTCCCCTAGCAAGCATTGTAAAACCATGTGGCATAACAATACGATTTCGCTTCATGACATCCAAAAGCTCCTGAATAAACTCTGCGACATCTACCTGTCCCATATCCAGACTGCCATATTTATTTATGATTATCTTGATATCCTTGTACAGCTTTGCCCTGTCAGGCTCACCCTTAAAGTCACCAATTGCAAGCACCGCATCCTCTATCATGCCGATATCGTTCATGGCGATGCCGTAAACAGCATTGCTCAGTTCCTTTTTGTCATGCTCAGAAAGCCTTCCCATCATGCCCATATCAATCCAGACGATTTTGCCATCCCTTATCCTGACATTACCCGGATGCGGGTCAGCATGGAAGAAGCCATCCTCTATCACCTGCCTGATATAGTTGTCAATCAGCTTGCTGCCTATCTCCTCAAGATCATAGCCATCCTTTAAAAGCCCATCCTTGTCATCGATATTAAAGCCCTTTATATACTCCATGACAAGTACATGTGATGTGGTATACTTGCGGTAAAGCTTTGGTGTGGCTACAAATGCAACATCCCTGTTATTGCCGGCAAACTCCTCAATATTGGATGCCTCAAGCAGGAAATTCATCTCCTCCTGCGCCACCGCCCACATCTCATCAAGCACCATATCAAAATCCACAATGCCCTTTATAGAGATGGGCGGCACAAGCTTAACCGCCTTGTGAAGCAGCGCCATGTCCTTTGACATTACCTCGTGAATGCCCTTCCTTTGCACCTTCACAACCACCTGCTCACCGGTTTTAAGTGTGGCCCTGTGCACCTGCGCTATAGAAGCTGCCCCAAGAGGCTTTTTATCTATTGAAGCAAAAACATCCTTCCATGAATAGCCAAATGAAGCATCTATGACAGCCTCCACCTGCTCAAACGGCATTGGCTCGACATCTGAGCAGAGCTTCATAAGCTCCTCGCAATATTCCTTCGGCAGAATATCCGAGTGAAGCGACATTATCTGTCCAAGCTTAATATAGGTAGGTCCCAGCTCCTGCAATATAAGTCTGAATTTTTCGGGTGTAAGTCCATGCGTGAGCTTGTACTTCTTCAGTACCGCTGTCATCTCCTTCAGGCGGCTATCCATACTAGTTCACGCTTTCCTCTTTATCGTCCTCAGCTTCTATTTTTATATCCACTGTCTGTGATTCTCCACCGGAAGCACTTTTTCCATCGGCTGAAGTATCTGTTACAATGTCCTCATCCTCGAAAACGCTTTCATCAGCTTCTTGATCCACGTCAGCCTCATCCATCTGTGCAAGCTTGCTCTTTAAAGCCTGTATCTGTTCAGGTGTCATCTTGTCCAAAAGCTCCTCGAGCTCCTCCGGTGACTGTGGCTTAACAGATACATTTACATTTTTCTTTACTGTGTCCTTGATATTGTGCTTAAGCTCCTGATTGAGCACCTTGCCCTGCTCAACAGTCAGCTCGCCGCGCTTAACCATCTCATCAAGCACTTCCTTTGATTTCTCAGCGGTCACTGCCACTGTTCCTATTCCTGCAAGTAAAATCTTCTTTAATCCGTCTGTAAGTCTTTCCATGGTAAAATCCTCCGTTTCCTGTTATTATAGTGAAACAATCCTTGGCACAAAAATGATAAGTCCAACTATCGCGGCCATTATTGCTGCCACAAGCACTGCTCCTGCTGCTGTGTCCTTAGCTGTCTTGGCTAGCGGCTTTCGCTCTGTCGTTACCAAATCTACAACTGACTCAATCGCAGTGTTGACCAGCTCCAAGGCTATCACCAGTCCAAACAGCGTCAGGCAGATGCACCACTCAGTCGGTGTTAGCCCAAGTACCGCTCCTGCTATCACTACAAGTATCGCGACAGTGCAGTGTATCTTGATATTGCGCTCATTTCTGATGCATGTAAATATGCCCTCGAAGGCATAGCCGAAGCTTTTGTACAGAGGTGGTTTCTTTGCTTTTTTCATGTTGATACCTCTCGTGATTTAATCTTGGAATTAGTTTTGATGTCGTTTACTATGGTACTATTGTATAACTTTTTGGTTCAAAATAAAAGAGGATTGTGCAATATTGTTCAAAAAAGTAGAAGTAATTGACATTATAAATTTATCGTACTAACCTAAACACGTAAAATATATAGTTATAAAGGTAATCATATATGACAAATTTACATTCAGATAAAATAAAAACAGCAAACCTTCATACTACAACCAATCATATTTATACAAATACTCAACTTCGAAAGCTTTTGGTTCCGATTATAATAGAGCAGCTGTTGGCCTCTCTTATGGGAACTGTGGATACAATGATGGTCAGCAATGTAGGTTCTGCCGCTATCTCAGCGGTCTCGCTTGTAGACTCAATCAATATCCTTGTCATACAGGCACTTTCAGCGCTTGCCGCCGGTGGTGCGATCCTCTGTTCACAGTATCTGGGAAGTCACAATGCAAAGGGTGCCCGCCATGCTGCAAGACAGGTATTTTTTGTCATGGCATTTCTGTCTGTACTTTTATCTGCTTTTTGTCTGATAACAAGAAAGCCACTGCTTCGTGCCATTTTTGGTGCTGTTGAAGCTGATGTAATGAGAAACTCACAGGTTTATTTCTTTTTTACATTGCTGTCATTTCCTTTTATAGGTCTCTATGATGCCGGCGCATCTATTATGCGCGCACAGAATAACAGTCGCAATCCTATGGTCATATCTGTTATTTCAAACTTTATGAATATCGGTGGAAACGCTATCCTGATTTTTGGCTTCGGCATGGGTGTTGGGGGAGCTGCTATTTCCACTCTCGTATCCCGAATATTCTGCGCGATTGTCGTTATCATACAGCTTCGAAGGAAAAATGAACCGATTTTCATAAAGAACTATATGTCTATACGCCCTGAATGGGGCCTGATTAAAAAAATCCTGCTCATCGGTATCCCATCAGGAATCGAAAACAGCATGTTCCAGTTTGGAAAGCTGGCTATCCAGTCTACTGTATCCACTCTTGGAACCGTGGCCATCGCTGCCCAGGCCATGACCAATATCCTCGAAAACTTAAATGGTATTGCCGCTATCGGAATAGGAATAGGTCTTATGACTGTTGTAGGACAGTGTCTGGGTGCCGGCAGAAAGGATGAAGCTGTCTACTACATTAAAAAACTGTCACTGGTGTCTGAGGTTGTAATCATTGCCAGCTGTCTGATTATTTTCATACTCACAAAGCCTATTACAATGCTTGCGGGAATGGAACCTGCCAGTGCACGGCTCTGCTTTGAGATGGTTATCTTTATCACAATTGTCAAGCCAATCTGCTGGGTACCATCCTTCATCCCGCCATATGGACTGCGTGCCGCAGGCGATGTGAAATTCTCCATGATTGTATCCTGCTGCACAATGTGGCTTTGCCGTGTAAGCCTGTGCATATACCTCTGCCGTGTATGGGGCTTTGGTCCGATTGCAGTGTGGATTGGCATGGCTTGTGACTGGATGCTTCGTTCTATTATATTTACTGCCAGATTCCACTCAAGAAAATGGCTGAATCATCATGTGATTGATTGATAATAACAAGCTATACTATGCTCTATTCACAAATCTGTATAATATAAGTAAAGGAAAAACATGAAAAACTATCAACCGGACTATTACAACAATTTCAAATGTATTGCTGACAAATGCAGTATCACATGCTGTCAGGAGTGGAAAATTGCAGTAGATGACGCTACAAACCGCAAATGGAAGAAGCTTTCTGCTGATAAAGTGTCTGGAAAAAGTGACAATCTAAGCTCTTACACATGTCATAAGGATGGCAGGCTGGTTATTAAACTGGACGAAAAACATCGGTGTCCGTTTCTTTCAAATGATAAGCTATGTCATCTTGTAATGACATACTCAGATGAAGTGCTTTCAGAGACATGTGCACTGTTTCCCAGAGAAATCCACCGGTTTTCATCACATGAAGAACGAACACTCATGCCGTGCTGTCCGGCAGTTATCGACCTGTGGTGCGAAAAACCTGTCACATTTCCTGTAATATCCGATACCCGGAATAATTTATCTACGGCATTTTTAATCCGTGATAATCTGATTAAACTGATATCTGACCAAGGGCTTTCAGTGGAGCAGGCTTTGCTTGACGGGCTTTACATTTTATTGGAATTATATAAAAACCAGCCAATCACCAATGCACATATACAGGAATATTTTTCCGGACATACGCTTAATGAACTGAATACCGCCATGGAAGATATTCATATCCCGGACGAAGATACATTTATCGAATGCAATGAGCTGCTTCAGGATTTATCAGTAAATTATCGTAAAGAGGGTTTGTATACAGCCTTTCTTCAGCCTGTACTGACCGAGGCTTGTAGATACTCCAATATTTATTCACAGTCAGACGATAATTCCATGAGCCGCACCTTGCAAACATCGCAGAAACAATTTGGCTCAATGCTCACAGATTATGACATTGTTTTTCGCAATTATCTGGCAAACGAGCTGTTTTCCGACCTGATATCGCCTGAAGCAGCATCCACTAAAAAGATTATTGAACACATGATTATCAAAATGCAGTGGATTATGATTGAATACACTGCTATACGTCAAAGTCTTTTCTTGTGGTACAGTCACAATGCCAATAGTCCGTTGACATATGAAACCATCAGAGAGCATATTGTCATCATCTCACGCATGACAGGATATGATGACGATGACATACGCGAATATCTTGAAAACAGCTTTGCAAAGCTCATATGGGATTGGGGCTACGCCGCACTCATTATGGGAATTAGAAAATAATTACAAAGGAGATTTTTACTATGAGAGAAACAATTTTAGGCAATCACATACGAAAGGTTCCTTCAGTTGCAGTTGGATGCATGCGCCTTTCTGAAAAATCAAAGGATGAGATGAATCATTTTATTCATGCTGCGCTGGAACAGGGCGCATATTTCTTTGATCACGCTGATATCTACGGTGGCGGTATGAGTGAGAGCGTATTCGGCGAAGCGTTTGCAGACGATCCATCCATAAAGCGTGAAGATATTTACCTGCAGTCAAAATGTGGCATCCGCCAAGGCTTCTATGATCTCTCAAAGGAGCATATTCTGAAATCTGTCGATGGTATTTTAAAAAGGCTCCATACAGATTATCTTGATCTTCTGCTGCTTCATCGTCCGGATGCACTCGTAGAACCGGAAGAGGTTGCCGCTGCATTTGATGTTCTTTTTGAAAGCGGAAAGGTCCGCCATTTTGGAGTTTCAAACCATAAGCCGATGCAGATTGAACTGCTACAGAAATATGTCCGCCAACCACTCGTTGTCAATCAGGTTCAGTTCAGCATTCCTGTTTCCAATCTCGTTGCAAATGGTATGGAAGTCAATATGGAAACACCCGGTTCAATTGATCACGACGGAAGTCTGCTCGACTACTGCCGCCTCCACAACATTACTCTTCAGGCATGGTCTCCGTTTCAGATGCCGGCATGGAAAGGCTGTTTTCTCGGAAGCGACGAATACCCGGAACTGAATAAAAAACTTCATGTGATAGCCGAAAAATATAATGTCAGCGATACTACTATTGCGGCCGCGTGGATTTTACGCCATCCGGCAAATATGCAGATTGTTACCGGAACTTCAAGTGAAAGCCGCCTGAAGGAAATTATCGCGGCATGCGATATTACTCTGACTCGCGAGGAATGGTATGAGCTGTACCTGGCGGCAGGTCATATGCTTCCGTAGAAATTATCAGCACTATTTTTCAAAATGCTGATAATCCTTGGAATGCGTCCAATCGCCTCCCCACTCAAACCCATGCTCCGTAAACAGCTTATAGCATAAATCATCATGGTCAATCTTGTGCGAAAAATCCTTGCTCCGGTCAACATAATCTGCGCCATTTGCAGGCTCAATCGAAAGCTCCCCATCGACTGTTTTGACATAAGGATTGTAAAGAGTATTGATATCCACCGCCATTCCCATTCCATGCTTCGATATCTTTGTAGTGTGGGAGATGAATCTGAAATTGAAGGCCGATGAATTATTGTCGCTCATAGATGCCTCATCATCTGCATCATATTCATCAACAAGTCTGACTTTTTCTATTTGATATCCGGACTCATAGAGCTCCTTAAATATTTCAAGTACATCATCTGCGATATCTTTATTTACAACCAGCTCACCTTCATGTACCTGATTGTCAAAGCCTACGTGTAGTACATGTATATATCGCAGATTTTCTCTGGGGAGTGTACAATCTGCCTTGTAGGATTTGCCCTGCATTTTTTCAAAAATATCATCCGGAATTTCGGATATATAAAATTGCTCTTTATTATTCTCATAGGTCGTATCCAGAATATCTGCTTCAGATGTACTCGTGCCAGGTGTATTCGTATCAGCTACACACGTATCAGCTACACACGTATCAGATATACTTGTGTCAGGTATACTTGTGTCAGGTATATCTTCACATGTATTTTCTGATACATTCGTAGACGATTTATCATTAGACTCTTTCTTATGATTTTTAATGACTTCTCTGCCCGCAAGTGTGACAATAATAAGCGATGCCACGGCTGTGATTATTATGTTTGTGTGTCTTTTCATATTTGTTTTATGCCTTTCAATTTCTCCCACCGTTGGTAGGAGTATATCTCTACAAATCCTCTGCTTTATATTTATCCAAATATCCATTTTCAAACAGCTACTTCATAAATAGTGCAACGCCCTATTGCACTATTTAGCCTATTTCTTCCTCAAATACTTTCTGTTCTTTGTACTACCAATCGGTTCAATATACTCATTAAGTTGCTTTAATATCGCTTTGGTTCTTGTTTCCTTCAAATCAAGTAATTCACAAAATTCCTGTAAACTATACTCTTTGTCAAATTCCATAAAGTCAAGTATTTTATCATACTGTGCCTGGGTTTTTTTCGTCACTTTTTTTCCGTCACTTTTTTTCGTCGCTTTTTTATCGTCGCTTTTTTTCGTCGCTTTTTTATCGCCGCTTTTTTTCTTAAACTCCAACGTCAAGATGGTTCGATCTGGGTCAAACTTCTCTTCAATAACTGGCTCAATCCATCCTTCATCTTCCCAGACATTAAAGATATTTGGCACACCGCTGCCTGCACGTTCACCGATATTAATCAGATTGAACATCTTCATCAAGGCTTTGTTTCTAGGATCCGATTCGCCACCTTTTCTCATCTGTTCTTTACCAGTACGAATGTATCCTGGATTTTCTAATATCAGCTTATCCGGTTCCTTTTTGATAACAACTCCACAAACACCATAATAATCTGTATTGATCAAACAATTTGCCAATGCTTCTCTGAGTGCTTCGTGTACCGGAGTGTCATCAATACGATCTCCACCACTGGTTTTAAACGGAACTTTTATATCTTTTATGATTTTGTTATAGACCCTAAAATAAAAGTCACAAATGTTACCAGACCACTCTCCTGAGCTGGATTGCAGGCGATCCGTCCATCTTATTGTAGGATCAAGCATTTCTCTATAATCCAAGAAATATTCCGGAAAATGTCTCACAATGTTAAACTCATCTCCAAACATCAACATTCCTGCTGCTGTTGGGTGCAACTGCTTGTCCTCTCGCGATATAGCCGCAGCTCCAATACTACGTAAATATTCTGCATCATCCAATCTTTCAAATGGATGACCTGCTTTTAATGTTCTATGCCTATTCCGATATCCCTGTATTGTTTCTGCATTTAGCTCCGACAATTCCGCATCATCCAGAATTTCCATATCCATAGTATTCTCTGTCTGATCGCGCAGCATCGCCTTAACCTGAAGTCTTGTACATTTGTAATCACCAGCATTTGACCTACGGAAAGTCTGATTAAACATATCATTATTGATGTATACCGGTTTCTCACTCCGTTTCGCCATAGGAACAGTAATAACAATAATAATATCTTCGCCTATATCATAAGTTTGTACATCAGATTCTGTAAGTAGATTTATATTCACCTTATTGCGATTATGCAGCAAATTCCACAGGTCATCCAAGAGTTTCTCTTTATCCTTGAGTTTTAATCCTGTTGTCCTCCAATGTTTATCATCCAATTCTTTCACTCCAAGAATGATAACGCCACCATAAGTATTAGCATATGCAGAATATGTCTCCCACATATCATTAGGGAGTCCACCATTTGCTCTCTTTACCTCACGTCTGTTATCTTCCTTATATGAATCAAATTGTGATATATCAAAAAAATTTGCCAATATCTATCACCTCAATCCGGTTAAATTATTTTTATTATTACCTAAGATTTTATTTCAATACGCTTTTGCTCAATACAAGCTGAAATACAACTACATATCAAGATCTAACACCCTATTTGTCTCAATAGACCTTCAATAAAATCACAAGCATATTTACGTTTCAACTTGCTGTGATTTGCCTGGTTGTAATAGTTTCTAAGGCAGTTATAGCAAGAAGTGTTTTCATCGAAACATTGTTGTGATACTTTCGCATATGCTGCATTTAAAGATGTTATTACAGCGTTCTTCTCAATCAGTCTCTTAACATGACCTGCTCCTCCTGGAACATTATCATAGATCAAAATATCATAGCTATGCTGCTCTAGATTCAATTCAAGCACACCATCTATGTCATTTCTCTCAATCCCAAGTCCAATACTTATTCCCTCAAGAAATGCATACATGAATGACAACGCAATCGCATAATCTTCCTTCGTAAAGGATCCTAACATAGGAATAGTAAATCGAGCTACATCTGTTTGGAATCTATGTCCAAGCTTAATTACATCATCAGGTGTGCTTGAGTACCATATATTTTTACATCATTCTCAAACAATGAGTGGGAACTTATCAAGAAGTTTGTTGCTTGAGTACCATACATTTTTACATCATTCTCAAACCGTATCCATGCTCCTCAAGGAAGTTGTTCAGCTTGAGTACCATACATTTTTACATCATTCTCAAACAGTAGACATTCCGCTTACAGTTTCAACATTGCTTGAGTACCATACATTTTTACATCATTCTCAAACTCAAACAATCGTGGATCAGCGCAGCATAAAGCTTGAGTACCATACATTTTTACATCATTCTCAAACAGTCTCTTGAATTAAAAAGTATTTGACACTGCTTGAGTACCATACATTTTTACATCATTCTCAAACCGATATCCTGATCTTTGAGTGAGTTAATTGGCTTGAGTACCATACATTTTTACATCATTCTCAAACTCAGACATTAATTTATATCCTCGAGCTCAAGCTTGAGTACCATACATTTTTACATCATTCTCAAACAGTATGGGTAGTGGACAAGCCGGCATATACGCTTGAGTACCATACATTTTTACATCATTCTCAAACGGAAAGAGTTATATACCTGAAATTCTTTGCGCTTGAGTACCATACATTTTTACATCATTCTCAAACTATGCACAAGCATACTCCCACACTCACTGTGCTTGAGTACCATACATTTTTACATCATTCTCAAACAGTATCGTCAACTTTGAACCACAAGGTAGTGCTTGAGTACCATACATTTTTACATCATTCTCAAACTGTAGGTGTATACCTCTACTCCTTTTCCTTGCTTGAGTACCATACATTTTTACATCATTCTCAAACTTTGAGGGGTTGGGGGTGACTCTAATCTGTGCTTGAGTACCATACATTTTTACATCATTCTCAAACTTGCTACCGCGTGAATGCCGTAAGTATCTAGCTTGAGTACCATACATTTTTACATCATTCTCAAACCCATACGCTCATCTACATCCTGGAGCATGAGCTTGAGTACCATACATTTTTACATCATTCTCAAACGGAACAATCAGTTTCAAAATGGCGTTCAGTGCTTGAGTACCATACATTTTTACATCATTCTCAAACAGAACCATATGTGTCATATCCATGAAGCCCGCTTGAGTACCATACATTTTTACATCATTCTCAAACATGTTTGGTGATGTTGGCTCGGCACAGACAGCTTGAGTACCATACATTTTTACATCATTCTCAAACCATATCCTAAATCATTAAGCTGCTGTACAAGCTTGAGTACCATACATTTTTACATCATTCTCAAACTATTTGATGTTCTGTCTCTGCTTCGTTGGAGCTTGAGTACCATACATTTTTACATCATTCTCAAACGCCCATACGGCCAGGTTGCGCTCCAGCATAGCTTGAGTACCATACATTTTTACATCATTCTCAAACAAACATCTTGAAAACTGCGCTTTGTAGTTCGCTTGAGTACCATACATTTTTACATCATTCTCAAACCACACTGTATAGGCTTATGACCTTGTATTTGCTTGAGTACCATACATTTTTACATCATTCTCAAACCTTGTGGGAAGATACGAGGAGGACAGTCGCGCTTGAGTACCATACATTTTTACATCATTCTCAAACTGCCTTTCGTATTTGCCGCCCAGTTCCTCAGCTTGAGTACCATACATTTTTACATCATTCTCAAACTAGGCATGTGTTTAATAATGTGCTATTATAGCTTGAGTACCATACATTTTTACATCATTCTCAAACCTCAAATTCAAAAATAAAATGCTATCATCGGCATAAAAACAAGGTACTCAAGCTTAACTATTCAATAAATTTCACATCCGTCTCTATCTATAATATAACGCATTCCTCCTTCCATGCAACTTCTTTCATGATTTTCAATAAATAATCCCTTTACATCCTGATAAGAAATCTCTTTAATCAATTCCTGCATTTGCAAATCTGTTAAATAGCTTCGAAGATTAATAAAAACAAACACTTTTGTTGCCAAAACATTTACCGCTATCTTTATATAACGTATTATTTGTTCAAAAAAATCAGTTTCCTGTACTTCATACCGAATACCTACTGATTTGAACAATGCAGGCATATCCAAATCCATATCAAATTCCAAAACATATTCTGTATTTTGTTCTAACTCCAACAAATATTCATGTATTTTTCCTGTTAATTCAAGTGTTTTTACATACATCAACTCCGATTTTGACAACTGATCCAATTCTGCATACAACTTATTTAATATCTTCCGTCCATTTATTTCTATCTGAAACGGATTCACAATTATTTCCATGTTTTTTGCAATGTTCAATTCTTTTTCTTTATCAGATAAAACAAATCTCCCCTCTTCTCCATTTTGCTGTAAAAATAATTCCTGCAAGTAATATGCATACAATTTGGGTGACTCTATTATCCATTCAGTAAATACATATTTATCACTTAATACCGCTGTATTTAAATTAGTATGTACTAATTTCATAAAATCACCAACCTTTCATCACTATCTAACACTTCACTTTTAAGTTCTCCGATAATAATATCCATTTTTGCATATTGCTTTTCGGTAACCGTCAATAACTGTATCACCCCCTCCTCTGGTTTATTTTTGTGAATATTTTCAACAATTGCATTTACTGCGGTACTGTTTAAAGCCAATTTGCAATATACGGATTCCTGCAACATTAAAAATCCATTTTTCAATAAAAATTTTCGAAAATGTACATATGCACGTCTATTTTCACTTGTTGTTACCGGCAAATCAAAAAATACCAATACTCTCATAAACCTATAACTCAATTCTGTAAAATCGAATCAGTGAACTGTCATCTCCACTCAAAGCATCGAAAATGCTTTTGCAATATATTTTAATTGCATTATTAACATACTGTATTTTCCCATCAATTTGTACTTCCTGATTCAACACATTTACAAGTTGCATCTTTTCTTCATGTTCAAACTGCTCTAATTTCATTGTTAAGACCTGCCTGTCAACAAGTATTCTGAATGGTTCCATCAAATCCGATGCTAGATTGAACTGATTAAACATGTTGTCATGAAAAACACCTAATTGCGTGATGTAACCATTAGCTACAATTTCCCTTGTAAATGCAGATAAAATAATTGAATATCCGTAGTTCAACGCTGCATTAATCAAATTATCTTCGGTTCTTGTAAACTCTAATCCAAATAAGGCATTAAAATAAACTTTTGCTGCATGCCCTTCTCGATTTGTTCCATCATTCCATGCAATTTCCTTTAAATAAGATTCCAGTAAATCTGATTCTTCCTTTCCCAATAATTCTAACAGTTCCTTTTGTTTCCTGATTTTTTCACTTACAATTTCCGTCCATACTGCTTCCTTTGTATTCTTTTTCCAATTAATCTGTTTTCTCACTTTATTACTGGTATCATGACTTCCATAATAATTAACTAACTCACATGATGGATTCTTTTTTTCATCACAAAATATTACTTTAATCTTCCTTTTTGCAAGTTCAGCAATCAAACTAGCTGTCAATGATACTGCTGTCGACTCAATCAGTATTGTAGAAATTTCACTTAATACAATCTTTGTCACCTCTTCACCACGCACAACCATCTGACCTAACTGTAAATCAAGTTTTGCACGCTTCGAAATAACAACTATGCGCCAACTCATAACTTCAACAGATCAATCTCTTCTTCATAAATTCCCGTTGGAGATTGATTAATAATTGAAATCTGTTTATATTTGTCTATATTCTTATTTATTAAAATTCTTCCTGCTTCCGTTCCGCCTCCTATTTCTCTCAAGTTTTCTCTTGCGCTCCGACATTGCATTATATGTAAAATTTTTTTAATTGTATTACACTGTTCCTCTCTTGACAACTCAATAAATTTTTCTCTACCTTTTTTCACTGCTTCCATTTCTGACGTCAAGATTGCACTATATACTGGAATTTCCAATTTTTTACTTAGTACATCATATACTTGACATAATTCTTTTTCACCCAATTTATCATTATGAGTTATTTGCAAATTTTTATTTTCTGCTTTTCGTTGTAAAAATTTTATAATATTCTTTAGAATAATCGCATTTGTATTTTCAAGCACCAGTTGATTTGCATTCTTAAAAATTAAATAATTTGTTTTACGACCTGAAATCCAAATGTATGATCCATTTATTTTAAATAAAGTATCCGTTTTTATTTTTAAAAGGATTTGAGGATTTATTAGTCCACGTTCTTTTAAATAATATATGATTTTTTCCTTATTATTTTCCAGTGTTTCTCTTAAATATATCGGTATATACTCTATTGTTTTCTTTATTTTTCCTTTTTTATCAATAGATTTTACTAGCAAATAGTAACTTCCAGCAATTTCTGTGTACCCTCCATATTTCTTCAAATTATTTAATCGATTGTCACTCTCTTTAAGCGGTAATTGTCCTTTTCCTTTTTTTATCGGTTGTTGTTTAAATAATCCTCCCTTGACCTCATAGGTTCTTCTTGTAACCAAGATATTATTCTTCTTCATAACGTTCTTCACCGTTACAATCGTACCATTATTACCTGCTTTCCATGCGACCTCCCCATTTCGGATAACGTCTTTGTCTCCTTTAAACATCATCTTCAAATTATAACTTCGTCCTGGATTTTCTTTTATAAACCAAGCTGCATTCTTTGTGAATTTTGTGTAATAAGAATTTCCAACCACAATGTTAAGATATGCATCTTTCGCATGATGAAGATCATTCATATCACGTACTTTTAATAAATCCGGTGTAAAATCTTGTCGAAACTCTGACACATTCTTCGCTTTTACATATACAATCTCCGAATCTGGAAATACCTGTTTTAAAATCTCCGCTACTGCTTTTGTACTTTGTCTGTTTTCTACAAGCTGTCGATTAATAAATCCAGCAAGTTCGTCAGGCGTCAGTGCAGTATTTCTAATTAATCGCTCATACTTTTCTTTCGTAATAAAGCCTTCATCTAATAACGATTTCCAAAATAATTTTCTTGCTTTTCGAATACTTTCTTTAATAGGATACTCGTCAGACTTTGCTGCATTATATTCCTTCTTTACTAACACCCTGTTATTCAAACTATCATCCATAGTCTTTGATTGTGGATAAATATGATCTATATCATACTTTGTGTTGTCCCACAAATCTTCCAACTGAATTATCTCACCTGAATACATACATCGTCCTTTTTGGGTATAGTACAAATATAATTTATCACTTCTCAATTGCTGGTCTTCGTTTTTGTTGAGTTCTTCTATCCAGTCTCTTTCTTCTTCTTTACATTTTTTGTATAAATCAATAAGCTGTTTTTTGCGGGAGTCTCTTCTTTTATCTTTTTGGTTCCCTTGCTCTCCTCTTGCCATCTCTACAAAAACTCGTTTTGGTGCACATCCCATTACCTTTTGTAGCTCTTTCACTACTTTTAAGGTTTGCCAAATCTGTCGTTTTACTGCTGGTGAAACATATAATTCGTCCACTGTTTTATATGACAAATTCTTTTCTTTTCGAATAGAATTATATTCTTCGATTCTGTCCATAAACTGATAATTCTTACTTAGAATCTGCATCAGATTATCATTAGTTTCCCACATAGCTGTGATAACATTCCATACTTCTTCAGTTCCTGGTGCAGGTGTTGTTATATTTTCCAGAAAAGCTTTTGATAATCTTCCCCATCCTTTATATGATAACATGCTGATACTCTTAATCTGCTTTTCTGTTAATTCAGGATGCATTCTCATTACTCTTTGTTTCAATAGTTTCTTATCATCACCAAATAATACAATATTAAGAATAATCTCTTCTTTTTCTTTCTGGCTTAATGTAACCCCTGTAAGTTTTTCCTTAAAGTCATGAAATGCTGTCAATTGAGCTTTAAAATCCCCATCAATTCCAGTAATTTCAACGTTCTTATCCACTATTCCTTCACGAATCAGATAATTTTTCAACTTTTTTATTGTTACCTTTCGATAACAACAAAATACTTCTTTATATAATCGTTGTTTCAACTCTACCGAAATTTTTTCTCCATTTAAGCGCAAATTATTGAGTTCATTAAGTACCATATATTTACTATATAAAAGAGAATCTTTAGGGAGGACATCTTCTCCCAACATATAAGTACATTTATTTGTCATTCGGCGAATAAATTTTTCTGCACTTTCCTCTATATCTATTACATCTTTAAAATTCCATGGGTAAATCTTCTCGTTATTTTTTCTTACTGCCCATGTAAACTTTCCCTCTGTACCTTCTTCATTTCTACCCAGTGGCCCTACATAATATGGAATTCTAAACTCAAATAACTGTAAAATCTTTTCTTTATTTTCCTGCATAAAGGAACTTTTTCCAGACAAATTATCTAATATTTTTCTTAATTCATACATATGAACCTGATAAGGAATTACACTATTTTCTTTATTAACTTGTTTTGGTAAGAAAGTTCCCTGTTCCAGTTCTTTTTCCAAATAAGAAACCACTTCTTGGTCTGAAATTTTTTTAATTACATTCTTTTTCAGGAAATCGTAGAACTCCTCTTTGCTACATTTTTTACTCTGCAAATCATTCTTTTTTCCATTTTTCTTTGTCATTCCTATATAAGCCACATAATTATTCAACTTCTCTTCTGTATCAATAAAAATGTGCTTATACTCCAGTGGCAAATATTTCCGAACTATCTTTTTTAAATATCTTAAATCCGCTTTATGCTTTTCATATAATTTAACCTTTGCTTCTGAAATAGAGGAACTGTCCCCCAAAATTTCAACCAATACAGACCAATCATACACTGCCTTTGCAGATTCAATAATATAATATTGTTCTACAAGATCTGCTTCAACTGTTCCAATATAGTCATCATATCCCGTATCTGAAAATGAAATTTTTGGGTTCTCACATCCATCCAATTCACTATTTTCAAAAATATCTGATAGTTTTACGCTTCCTCCAGAAATCAGATTTAGTATTGCCTTTTCGCATGTTGTTTTTGCATTCAATTGTTTTATTAAGCGACTTTTTTTGACAGATTTTGTATGCATTCTATCCTTTAAAGTATTCTCGATAAATTGAATCTCGTCATCCGATAATTCCAATGTCCAGTTTAGTTCTTCTTTTTTCAAGTTTTCTTCGAGCTGCAAAAATGTCCCTTTAAATTCTTTGATTTTGCTGATATCACCTGATAACAAAAAATGTCCGCGGTGCTTCATCATATGGTGGAGTCCCAAATATACTAACCTGATATCTGGCATTTCTTCCGTTTCCATCAGCATCTTTCTCAGATGATAGATTGTTGGATACTCTCTATGATACTCTTTGTCTGTGTAATTTTTATCCACAAACAATGCATATGGCAATTCCGGACATTTTCCGTTAATATCTTTTTTATCCTCAGGATAATATTTACTTTCCTTCATCCTTTGAAAAAAGCCCAAATCCACTTTACTGATTTCTTCAGAAAATAATTCCTGCAGGATCTGAATTCGCCAGTTTCTTCTATCTAATCGCCTTCTGGCTATACGAAAACTTCTTCTTTCTTCTGCTGTTAATGCACTTTCAAAAAGCCGTACACCCCATAAAGCTTTTCCATGTCTTCTCAAAATATGATAGTCCGTATCTGTTATTGCCCATCCTAAAGATCCTGTCCCCATATCCAAGCCCATATAGTATTCTTGATTCATCTTTTTCCTCCTTCATAAGTCTATTTCGTATTGACTTTTCTGTCCTTTAGCACTATACTAAAGTTGAGTTTAGTACCATACTAAATTTACATCATAAGTTCAAATAAGAATTTAATTCAAATCGCCACTCCGGTGGTCCACAGTGTGTGGAAAAAGTCTGCAATGCAGACTTTTTTTATGCAACTCAACCTCTAAAAATCCGTCTTGTATATAATTTCAGTATATTCCTATTACAGATTTTTTCAACAGTTTTTAATCCTTCTTCCGTAGTTTTTTGCGTATTTTTTATTCCTCTTTCATTTATCTTATATTTATAATAATGTTATGAGGGTGCGGACAAATGAAAGGGCTTAAAACTAAATGAAATAGTTCAACCGACAAAACTATCAATACTAAAGAAATACAGCATATATCTCATCCTCAACAGATACTTTTCTTTTAGACATAAAATATGCTCCCTCCTAAGTGACAAGTTTTTATTATTTCACTTATCTACCTAGAAGGAAGCATTTCAACACGAGTGACAGCTCTATTATTAAACTTATTATCCCTGATACCTTATTCTCTCAACCAGCGTTTCCTTTTTCAGATTACTGCTTAAAACTAGGGAAAGCACAATCTGCAAAAGACCGACCAGCAAAATCATAGCAATAATTGGTGTAAAATGCAAATGTTCTGTCAATGATGTTTCATAAATTTTTCAACAAGTTCCGCTGATTTCTTAATAATTCTCTGCGTGCACTTCAAAATAGCTCTGCGGATGATTACATACCGGGCATACCTCAGGTGCTTTTGTTCCTACCACAATATGTCCACAGTTACGGCATTCCCATACCTTAACTTCGCTCTTTTCAAATACCTGCGCAGTTTCAATATTTTTAAGAAGTGCACGATATCTCTCCTCGTGATGCTTCTCAATCTCTCCTACAGCTCTGAATTTTGCTGCAAGTTCAGGGAAGCCTTCTTCCTCAGCTGTTTTAGCAAAACCTTCATACATATCTGTCCACTCATAATTCTTGCCTTCTGCAGCTGCTGCCAGATTTTCCTTTGTATCACCGATTCCTGCTAATTCCTTGAACCACATCTTTGCATGTTCTTTTTCATTATCTGCAGTCTTTAAAAATAATGCTGACATCTGCTCGTAGCCTTCCTTCTTTGCCACAGAAGCAAAATAGGTATACTTATTTCTTGCCTGAGACTCCCCTGCAAATGCTTCCTGTAAATTTTTTTCTGTCTGTGTTCCCGCGTATTTGTTTGCTGCCATTTCTTTTACCTCCGTTTTCTTCACAACTTTTTCAAAATCTGATGCCGGATGTTTGCACAAAGGACATATAAAATCATCCGGTAATTCTTCACCTACATATTCATATCCACAGATTCTGCAGCGCCATATTGTCTGACCATCCTGCGTTTTTCTAACTGCCTGTGGCTTAGGTTTAATATTATTCTGATAATACTCGTATGTTACAGAAGGAATATCACTTAGAACTTCCATATCCGTTATCTCACCGATAAACATCGTATGCGAACCTAAATCTTCTGTTTTATGAACTGTTACAGAAATGTATGCATTGGTACCATCTGTAATATAATAAATACCATTTGTCCCCCTTGCACACTTTTCAAATGTTTCAAACTTATTGGTATCCCTTCCTGATTGAAAGCCAAAATGTTTAAATAATTCAAATGATGCATTCTGACTCAGGACTGATACTGTAAACTTTCCGGTTCTTTCAATCATGTCATGCGTGTAATTTGCTTTGTTAACGCAGATACTTAACTGGTTTGGTTCTGAAGCTGCCTGAATTGCTGTATTAATAATACATCCATTGTCTTTTTCGCCTTCCCTGGCAGTCAGTACAAACAATCCGTAACTCAACTTATACATTGCCTTTTTGTCCATGTAATTCCTCCTTTTCCTTCTCCCTGCATTTCAGACAAATACCTTTAAACAAAATATCATAATCCAAAAATTTAATTCCATGAGTGTTATGAATTCTTTCCAGCAAGTTTGGTATTTCATCCATATCCACATCTGAAATATCGCCACACTTTACACACCTGACGTGGTAGTGATTGTTTAATGTAAAATCAAACCGGTTCGGTCCATCCGGAACTTCAATTTTTCTTAAAGCTCCTTCTTCTATCAAAATATCAAGGTTTCTATATACCGTTCCTTTTCCGATTGTAGGATATGCTTCTTTTATAAATTCATACACTTCATTTGCTGTGACATGCTTTTTCATCTCATATACAGCATTTCGCACTAGGTCTTTCTGAATAGTATTTCTTCTATTTGTCATTTGTTCTCCTTATTAGGATTTATTCTTAATAAGGATTATATATCATTTTAAAAGTATTGTCAATAAACAGTAATAATTCCTGTTATCATTTTCTGCTTCTTGCTCCAACCACATTCCTCTAATCCGCCTTGCAGGATTGTCCATGGCATATAAACCAATACTGAAATAACGGTTCCGCCTGTCCTTGCTATGGTGCTTTATCTCTTGTTGTCATTCCGTTTGATAAAATTGGTGCAGGCACTTGTTTCTGTCTGAGGATATTATGCGGTACAGTGAAATCAAAAAAGCACTTGGAAATGTGACCCACAAAATGCTGTCCAACAAGTTAAAGGAATCGGAAGCGGATGCCTTGATTATCCGACATGAATATCCTGGCGTACCACCTAAAGTGGAATACTATCTTTCAGAAAAAGGGAAATCTCTCATGCCTGTTTTACAGTCAATCTGCCTATGGGGGCATGAGCATTTTCCGGAAACTCTATCTGGTAAAGGTTGAATTTTATTCCGGAATCGTGGTTTGTGACCAATCATAATCTCCGATTATAGATTTACATATATTTTCGGTCACTTTAAACATAAGGACTACTGCAACATATCCTTTTCCATTATTATAATAATGGCTTTATTTATTTCACATTGCTCCAATAATTATTCTATGTTCTCTGATATGGCCGTCTGCATCTGCTCTATAATAATTATACATTACTCTCCCTACAAATAAAGCCAAACTAGAGCCATTCGATAAAACAAATGCCGGAAACCTGTATAAATACAAGCTTTCGGCATTTTTGTCCGTTATTCAAACTCGCAAAGTTTGGTTTGATTCTGGTTGTTTTAATGCATTTATCTATACTGTATTGTATTGATAATCCACATCTTTTTCACTCATTATTTTTCGTTTCACATATTTTTAGTACCAATCCAGTACCATTGCATTTTTTCATTATTGTGTGTAGTTTCGGTGGCTTGCAGGTTTGTTTACTATTCAGAGAATAATCATCTGATGGTTTGCAAGTCCACCTATGGAAATTATAATCTCCGGATGATGTTTCTGCAATAAAAAGTTTTGTGGTACTAATGGGTAGTACCATAATTTCTCAAACATTTTTTATCAATCAAAAATAATAACCGCTCTTCCACCCAATGTTCTCGCTATCTCCTTTGCCAATACAAGTGATGCTATAAATTTATCTTCTCCACCTGAACTATTTTCAATAACATCAGCAAGACCGTTTGCAAAATCATTGTCAGATTCATAGCCAATTAAAGATGCTGCTTTTTTTATCAGTTCTTCATCTACAATTGCAATATCATTCGGTACTAATTCATACCCAATGCTACTATAAAACCAGCTCAGGCTACAATATCTATATTCATTGCAATACACCGATTCGGTAATATGCTCTCTCTCAAGCTGCTTTATTTCTGCTTCTTTAACAACATATTTATTTTCTTCATATTGAATTACACTATTACCCCAATGATCTGTATACATGGAGAAATTATGTATTTCCCCCAATGAATATTTTCCACATGCAAATCTAACAATATCATCAAACGATGCATAAACAGATTTTTCTTTCAATTTCCTATAATATACGTTGTCTGGCTCTTGCTCCGAATACGCCATTCTAAGTGCGATTTCTTCACTGTCATATACTTTATCTTCCTCATAGCCTTCTATAGGAAGTAAAATATGTAACGATAATCGTCTACCCATTTTTCATTACCTCAGCTGTAACATTTTTATCATAATACCAGTATGTGCATTTTTTGCACATGCTGCTTTTATATCCCGATTATACATATCATTCAGAATACCCTAAGCAAATAACTTCTGTTATTGTATATATATCAATCATCATTAACATGTGCAAAATTTGCACATGTTAAATCATTTTCTGCCTCTTCATACATATCTTTATATGTATATATTTCAGATGTAACCATTTCCGGATATAAATATATATACTTTCTACATATACGCTTGAATAGTTCTAACATCCTGTCACTGTTACACATTCCAACCATATAATCCAGCAAATGTTCTACTTCTGATTCAGATGCTGTTCTTGCACATATTTCTTCGACTATCGGCTTATATGTAGCATATGCTAGCTCATCAAGTTCTGTTATCATGCATACTATTTTCTTAAATTCATCATTCACAGCTTGTTCCATATTATCCATCTTTCCTGATATTACGCACATTTGTTTATACATAAATGTTTCCAGTACTCAAACAATCTTTTATATCTTGATGTACATACACACATTTCCACCTCTCTGATACTTTCACATTGGGGCACAAGCAAATCTTCCATATGTACCTTCAGCAACCTGCTCAATACATAAAGATGATCAACAGATGGCAGAATCATTCCCTTAAACCAGCGATATATCGGCTGTGGACATGATAACTGCAATATTTTCTGTATATCCTTTACTGTATAACCTGCTTTTTCAATTCTATATTTTAATAAGATGCCTGTTTTCTTCATATCAATATGTTCATACATATGTTGTCAACTCCTTTAGCAAAATTCACCCTCAGTCCAATCGAATGGATAATCTGGATCTTCCCAACTCTTCTCATCACTCCATATTCTTTCATGCACATGAAAACGTTCCTTCGCCAATTTTTCCTTCTCGTTGTATTCTCTATGACAGAATGGCATATATATTTCCGCTTCCTGCTCTGTACATGATGCCATATGTAATCTAGGACCATTATCTGGAAAAATAGGATCAATATCATATATCCATTTCCTTGGCTCTGCCTTACGCTGACTATGATTGTACACTTTTTTGAAATATTGTTTCCATGTGTATCTCCTGCCATATTCATCATAGATACTTACCATGCTCTTATTTTTCAGGCAAAATTCTTCCACTTCCTTAAATGTACTGATAGTCTTATGTCTTTGAAATAGTGGTCGCCAACCTGCACTCAGTTTACAAAGATGTACCTTATACCCTAAATATGGCTCATCTACAATTTCATATTCGATATCCTTGATTGTATATTCTGTTTCAACAGCAAAATACTCTCGCATTAGCTTTTTATTTCTACTCATCAAATAAAAATTAGTTCCCATAAGATATACACCAATCCTCTTCTTTTGATTATATGATATCCTATAGGAACTATAATTGCATTGGACTGTTAGTCCAAAAGTTTATCCCACTCTGCTTCAATCCCCGCTTTACCTATGTGCATTGTAACTACTGCATAGGATCTAATAGCCGACTCAACCGGCACATTAGCTGGCTCTGCCGGAACTGGTAATGACATAAACTCAGGCATTGAAAGCGTGTCTGGCATTTCCATAGCCTCTACACAAACGGTTTGAACTTTCTTGTACCAGTAGTAATAAGTATCCTTACTTATTCCGTGGTTTGCAAGCCATTCTTTTGTCTTAAGGCCTGAATGCTGACAATCATGAATCATACCTGCCCAGTATTGTAGTTTCGCCTGTTCAATTTTTCGTCTGCTCAAAATATCTGCCTCATGTTGGAAATTTCGCAAAATTCGTTACGAAAAACACGAATTTGCTACAGACATTTTATTACAGATGAATACTGATTTTAAAGGCACTCACAATGCAGCGTTTACGTAGCGAAATAGTAGCAGAGCAAAGCAAAAAGTCTCGGAAGCCGCTTATTTAGCGGGTTCCAAGACTTGTAGCTACTACTCAAACTCTTGGGCGGAGAGATTTATCTGGCTATTTCTCGGTACACATTTGTACGTTTTATTCTTCATATTTATCTTATTTTGCATTTTTGTGTACCTCGTCTAAAATTTTTAGAGCCAAAATGGAGCCAATAATAAAAATTTTTTGTTATTAATCTAACTCAAGTTTAAACTAAGCTGCTCATAGTTTTCTTTTATTTTATTATCCTGCAAGGAAGAATAAACTCTCTTTAATATTGGATTTCCATTCTTATCTCCTCTAAGTGGCATTCCTCCATGTTGTAAAAAGAATTTATTTCCTTCTGCTGTTGGTTTGCTTACACCATACTCCACAACAAACAATGGTTTCTTATTTTTAATGCTTTGCTCTCCTGCATTAAAAGTTCCTCCATCCATGCCAGCCTCAATTAAAATCATAGCATCAGACACTCCAACTATTGTATTATTTCTTTTCATAGCATTTGATGCTGACCAAGTTAAATTTGGCAAAAACTGAGATATAAATAAATGATTGTCATCACTAAGTAATTCTTTTACTTCTCTCTTAATCCTATTTTTCAATATACCTTCAACAATTACAAAAATTGTACTTCCACCTGCCTGAAGTGCGGCCTTATGCGCAGTAAGATCCACCCCTTTAGCATATCCGCTTACTACAGAAATACCATCTGTTGATAATTGTCTTGCCGAACTATCAGCTATCCTTATTCCTGAATCAGATACTTTTCTCGAACCAGTAAATCCAACACACTTATTCTGTAACAATGCATAATTGCCTTGATAAAAGAGAACTGCCGGAATATTTCCTACATTCAATTTCTTTAATCCTACTGGAAAGCACTCATCACCAATCCAACACATCTCTACATGATTTTGATACAATTGCTCTTCCAAAAAAAGTGCATTTTCTCTACTATCGTAAATATTTTTTGCAATATCTTGATTAATACCCAATGAACACATCAATGCAATATCATTACAAACATCACTTAATATACAAGATGGCTCATTGGCAATATATTTACTTATTTTTTTCAGATTTCCATCTCCAGAACCTTTAGCTATTATTATTCTTAATACGTCTCTATTAATCATGTATTATCACTATTCCTTAAAGATTTCACACATACTATACCGCAAACCTGTTTTGCTCCCATTTTTTTTAGATACTTTGCATATTCCCAAATTGTTGCACCTGACTGATACAAATCATCCACCACAATAATATTTTTTCCTCTAACATGACTATTAAGCACTACATTATTATTATCATATATTTCCTTCCAAATCGCAATTTTGTCTTCTACTGTAAGTTGCTTCATTTGCGGCTTATCACAATTTAAAGTGGGAGCAATAAAAGAAAAATTCAGCTGCCTAGACATAGCCTCTGCCATTTGCCATGCCATTTTTGTCTTTCCCTCATTACTAGCTGGCATAGGAGATATACACCAATCTAATGTATTATAAATAGGAATATACTTACAGTTATCCAACATTCTATGCATAATAAGGTCAGCATATTGAGTTTGTTCTTTTTCACTTAGATTATCAATATTATACTTTAACTGGTACTCTGCCTCTCCTATTTCTGTTCGACCTTCCCCATAAACAATATTAAAATCTGAAGCTATGCAATAATCCAGTTCATCGTAAAAATAATCTTCAATATTTTTATTTAAGTGTATCCATAATACATTCTGCGTTACCTCATTACACCATTCTAAAAAATCATTCATGACTTCTTGAGTATAGCACCCTTCTGGAATCCATAAATTACTCATATTATTATATTTTTCACTTTTCTTCCATTTTGTCGGACTGTTTGCTACCAAATTAGGAAAAGCATAATTAATAATATCTATATATCTTTCATTCGTTGATATGCTATAACAGTCCTCATTTTCATAAACAGTAATCCAAAACTCACTTCTATTCCTGCCAAACTGGTATTTCATAATTTTCCCCCTTTGTTTGAATACGATAACACATTATGCAAAGTATTTACTTTCCTTTAATGCTATTATCTTTGAATCACTCTTTGTCGTTAATGTTCCTTTATCCAAATAGCAATATTGCTCTATTTCTTCTGCTGAGCACCCAGTTTCTTCTACTAATTGCCCAGACGTTATAATTCCATTTTCTAATAGTAATAATATTGCCTGTTTATGTGCGAAAGGTTTTTCTACAGGCATCTCTCTATCTAAAGGTTCCCTTCTCCAATATACACGTGTTGTCATTTGATCTTTTAAATATTTTATTTGATTAGAAGATAGTATACCCAGTGTATCACACCTATAAATCATGCATCCTATTGATACCATCCATTTTGCCTTCATTTGAATAAAATGATCAATAGATGTCGAAAAAACATCTTTAGAGAAAGATTCCTTCGGCAAAAGAAAAGCTCCTGCAAATCTATCAGCTTCATTCTCCAATTTCTCATGAATTGCTGAGTTTTTCAAATCCTCCTCTGAATAATAGTCCGCATGCATTAAGAGGTGACCTAACTCATGTGCAATATCAAATCTGATTCTAACATTCGTATCTTTATCACTGCTAAGAAAAATAAATGGTTTATTATCAAACCAAACAGAAAATGCATCTAGTTTGTTTAAACGCAATTGCATTTTTGAAACCATTATTCCATTTTTTTGTACTATGCTTATTAGATTATCAATAGGTCCTTTTCCTAATCCCCAATATTCACGTAAAATTAAAGCATACTGCTCTATTTGTTCATTGTCTATTGGATTAATGCCTTCATCTTCATAAGTTATCTTAGGCAAATTCAGTATTGGAAAATCAACATATTGCTCTAAATAATCATTAATCTCTCTAAATATCTCGATTTTTTCTCTGGCAGCACTCAATGCCTTAACCCTTGCAGTTTTTCTACTTCTGAAAAACACTGCACTACTAGCATTCTCGTTAACCGGAACTGGTTTATAAAAAAAACTTATCGGATACCTTAATACCATTGCGATTGAATTAAGAATAGCTTTACTAGGCGCATTTTTCCCCATTTCATATTGTGATATAGCTTGTTTACTAACCGAAACCAGCTCTGATAACTCCACCATTGATAATCCTCTTGATACTCTTGCCTGCTTAATTCTGTATGGGATTACCTTTCTTTCATCGTTCATCATTTCATCACCTTATTATATAATTTTTTCAATTTCTTTTGATATAGATTTCTTTAAAGATACAATTGATTCTTCCACTAAATCTTGTGGAATATAATTTTCATAAATACTTATATTCTCTAGGAGATTTGTTGAATATTCAATTGTCTTATAATCACCGCTTGGAAGTACAATATTTAAATGTGTAATTTCGCCATAACGATATCCATATGTAATTTCAGCATATTTCTTAGCTTCAACCACATTCTGAACATCACTGAAAAAATCAAATGATAACTGCATACTTAATCCATTATTTGCTTTTGCAAGTTCCCTCTTATAGGCTGATACAGGTAATAGCTTAAACTCCCCATTAGTACGTCCAACATTTACAATAAAATCGTTTGTTTCTATACATAATGCCTTATATTTATAGTTATTAACTTGTTTCATTGACACAGCATAATTAGCTTTGGGATTAAATGCGGAATCATTGAATTGCTTTTCTATAGCATATGTTAGTAAATATCCAAATAAAGTTTCTCTTTTATCAAAAGAGAAAAAGTCTTCATTATTTTTTTTAAACTGTTCAAAAGATTGTATTGCAACTTTCATATTATTATAAGTTGTCGCTTTAAATGCAAAGTCAAAATTATCATCAAATAACTTTTTTATCTCCATATAAACCCTCCTTTACATTCTTTATATAAAGAATTATATATTCTATTCGCATATATGTCAATATTTTTTTATTTTTTTCTTGTTTTTGTCTAGTTTCATCTTTAAATTTATTATCATGCTTTTATTCCAATCAATATATAGATTACGAAATTCTCATCTAGCATCCGCCCATTTGTCATATCGTCTTATCTGCTGCTCTATACGCTCCTGTTCCTTTACCTTACGAATAATCGCATCAATCTGCTCAACACCAGCATACCTCTTCACGCGCTCCAGATCATTCGCCTTTTCCTGCAACAGCTCTGTCCTATCACTCATATCCTTAATCTTTCCCTTGTAAAACTCCACATCCTCTGACAATCTCTTCTTTTCTTTTCGCAATTGCAGGACTTCCTCTTTTAGCCTTACACACTGGATTGTCAGATTCTTTATCAATGACTTCAGCTTATTCACAAATGGTATAACCACCTTATCCAGAAATGACTTAGCACTTGCAAATGCTCCCGGTTCCGGCAACTGCCACTCCGGCGCTTCATCATACTTTCTTACATCACGCTGTAATAACTGCTCCGACTGCACCATCTGCTCTATATGGCTCTTAAGCTCATTCTGTTGCTTTTCAAGTTGAACATTATTCTGTTGCAAATCATTGTATTTCTGTCTTAATGCCTGAATATCAAATTGCAATGAATCATTCCTTTGCTCCAGAGTGTGATTGTCAGCAGATAACTGATCATTCACATTCTCCAATTTACTATTCGTATATTGTAAATCTTCATGTCTTTGTTCCAATTCTTCATTATCCGTCTGCAACTGTAACTGTTTCTGTTTCAAATCATGATTTTCCATACGAAGTCTGTCCTTGCGACTTTCAAGCCTTGTATTCTCCATCCTTAAATCCTGATTACCCGCAAGCAATATCTCCTTCTCCTGTTGTGCTGTAGTTCTCTCTTCTTTTGCTCTCTGTGTAGCTTCCTCAGCCAGTTCCTTTTCAATAGTGACATTCTGCAATTCCTGTTTCTTTACAGAAACCTCTTCTCCAAGCTGTGCAACCACCGAAGATATTTCCCGCTTCTGGCTATCCAATTCAGCTACTTCCCTTGCCCGCTCTTTCTTTTCAAATTCAAGCACCGACAAATGTTTCTCATATGTACCCTTTTGCAGCCATTCCACACCATATCGCTCCATGACTGTCGCAAGTTCCTGCTTTTCTGATGCAATCCACTGATTTAATTCGGTAGCACCTCTAGTGCCACCGGTGAAGCCTTCTGCCGCTAGTGCAGATTTTAATGATACCCTTGTATCAAGTCCTCGCTTACTTCCTGTAATATATGGCACAAAATCAATGTGCAGATGCGGTGTTTCTTCATCCATATGCAAATGTGCCGAGAATACATACAAGTTCGGATTTCTAGCTTGGAACTCATCCATAAATTCCGTTAAAATCCTTTTTGCCAACAATCCATCTTCATTTTTGGCATTCATATCATCTTTATTTCCAATCTGAAATATCACTTCATGAAATAACTTTTCCTGCTTACCCCTCCTGATTTTTTCATAGTAATTATCAATCATGCGATCTTTTCGTTTCTGTTTTGCATTATATCGTTCCAGTGCTTCATCAAATAATTTATGATAAACCTGCTTAATATCTTCCTGGCAAAATTCCACATTATCAGCACTTCTGGTTTTATCTACATTTTTAGCTGTAAATGCCCTGGTATTATGGTTCACAGAACCTTTTCCGATCATTGCACTTATCGTTCTCTCCATAGGCAATCTTCCCCTTTATTTTATCTGTCATATTAGCGCCGAATACGGCGCAGGCTTTGTTACTTTCGTCGAAAGTAACGCAAAAGCACTTTTGACAGCTGTCGCCATCAAAAATGCAACCTGATAAGTCAGGTTTTGCGCCCTGCCGGGAGCTTTTCTGCCTGCGGCAGCCAGTGTACACATGCCTCCACTGTGTCAAGCACACCGAGTGTGTGAAACTTTTTCTGTAAATAGCTAATAACAGCAAGATCTTCTATGGTAAAATATAAATCATCAGAAGCGATTTACCCCCTTGTATGAGAGGGTAATTATAATGTGTGTACATTGAAAATTGAATATTAGTGGTTGGAGATAATCACTGTAGCTTGAAAAAGTAGACACATATGATATAATCAAATAAAAAGGAGAAGTGAAAATATGTCAGATATAGTAAATCCATTTATGCAATCTGTTGGTCAAATGTTTGCAACTAGAAACCAGTATGAATATGAAAAGGAAATGAAAATAAATGAAGATATATTAAAAAATAGAGAAAAATTTAGGGAAGCAGTCGGAGAGGAACGAGTAGGGGATGTGGATGATTTATGGCTTTTGGTTCAAGATATACGATTATATATAAATAATCAAGTAAATCAAAACTTCCCCAAAGAACAAGCAAAGGTGTTGCTTGATTTATTAAAGCGTATTGAAATTTGTAAGGAAGATGAAAAACTTCATCCATATGAAATACCAGCAATATTTCATTATAAAATATTAATTGCAGAACTGGAAGAATTAGTAAAATGAGTATTTACCAACCGTCAATTATGATGGTTGGTATTTTTTATGCAAAAATCAGAAACAAAACGGAAAATATTATATATACAAAAACATTTTTTCGAAAGGCGGTAGAGTATTATAGAACACATTAAAGCAGGAAGAGTAAGGATATATAAACTAAATACATTTAAAGCACTAACAGATGCCGAGAATGAGATTTATAATGACAAGAAGAAAAAGAATGTTGATTTATTAGAAGCTATTCATAATAATAAATCTGTCAGAGAAGTACCAGACAATGGATGCACTCAATGAGCAGGGATACAGGAACCAGAGAGGAAACCTTTTCACAGATGAGAACATAGGCAGAATTGTAAAGAATGTGATGCACAAAGGTTGGGTTATACTTAACAGACATTATAGAGATTTAATCAGAGGAGGAGTGGGTAATAGTTAAGAACGATCACGAGGCTATAGTATCGGAGGAGCTATGGAATGCTGTAAATGATGAGAGGTACTGACCGCCTTACTGTAAAAAATTATCCAAATTAGTGAAACCTCTTGAATTATCAGACATAAGATGATAATATTTAATTAAACAGAAAGCACCCACTCCAAAGGTGGATGCTCCGAGTTTAGGTTAATTAATGTCCTTAAGGACACCGCCTATCCTGTTGGCAGACAGGATAGGCATTTTTATTTTCGCTTGTTTCTCTTATCGAGAAAGGCAAGCAACGCTACAATCAAGCTACCAAAGGACATCAACAATGCTAATATCCCAATGAAAATCGAAATGCTCTCATAAGCTATCATCGGCGCCACGTCTACACTCCGTTTCGGTCGGTGCCAAACAGGTGCCAGTGGCACCTAGCACCCCTTCCTATGTATTCCGGTTGCCCGGTATCATAAAACTCGGGAGGCTACCTCTACGCTCCGCTCCGGTCGGCACTAAACAAACGTCCCCCGGACGCTTAACGCCCTGTCATGGGTACTTTCCTTAGATAGTATCCTAACATATATATCTATATCATGTGCACTGCAAGAACAATTACAAATTAAATCTTACTTACTTTATAGGTTTATTTCCAGTTCAAGGCAATTCCACTCTTCTCCCATTACAGTATACTTTTCTATTTCATCTTGAGATACATCCTCAAAACCTATCGCCTTATAGCAATAATAAGCTGATTCATTATTCTCAAAAACGCCTAATGAAACTTTATTAACGCCGAATATTTCTTTAGCATATTTTAAGCCTAATTTCAGCATATTTTTTCCATATCCCCGCCCACGTTTTCTCGAATCAACGATTACAAAGCCAAACCGTAATTCATTAAAAAATTCATTTGGTCTTCTCATGGTAAAAAATCCCACTACATCGTTATCATCTATAGCAGTAAATGCCATAAGATTACTTACTGTATTGAATTGCTCCTCAGAAATTGGATATTCGCCTAAAACTCCTGCTGTCCATTTATAAAAAGCGCTCTCGTCTTTTATCCATGACATAATTATTTCTGCATCATTTTTATTGTATGGCCTTAATCTTAACATACTTGCCTCCTTTTTCATTTGCCTAAAATTTTGTTTATCATATTCTGTTTGCCATTCGTGTATGCAACCCTGTCATCTGCATA